>Ga0256840_1000088_pt1 | contig 76802 bp, 57 predicted proteins | sample 355202metaG_FD_185969 | JGI IMG/M metagenome (GOLD analysis project Ga0256840, IMG submission 185969) | Hydrothermal vent microbial communities from Mid Atlantic Ridge, Atlantic Ocean - 355-202 | ecosystem: Environmental > Aquatic > Marine > Hydrothermal vents | place: Atlantic Ocean: Mid... | reverse complement strand
AACGGTTGCGCTACGCGCTGAAAAATATCAAAATTCATTTGAACAGGGAAATACTGTCACTCAGGAAAAACAGATCACACAAGCGACAATGCGAGGTGAGGTTTTTGGTAGCTCTGCATTTCATCAGGAGGTTGGCCAGCTTGTATCAAGGGGGACTAAGCTAACTGCGCATGGGGGAGATCGCAAGAGTGAAGATTACAAAAATCAAGCTGGCTGACCCCTTGATTTTTTTAGAAGGCATTTTTAACGTCCTCATTTAGGTAGAACGAATGGGCCACAATTTACATCATGATTATGAGTGTCTGCTTTTACTACACTCGAAAAATGAGAGCTAAAGGCCTCACTTTCAGAGGAGTCACCGTTACAGTGTTGTTTTATTAGTGGAACTATTGTTGCAGCTGCATTTACAATTAAAGGAACAATATTTATAAAAACTCTCGATTCTGGTAACTCAAAGTGATTTGCATACTCTGCATGTTTTGAAGAGTTTAGGTATTCTTTAATTAAATCACATGTGTTTTGATTAATTCTACTTTCTGCTTTTGGAAGTGAAAGTAATTTATTTAAATCATCCCAAGATATATATACATCGAATGTGTCAGCGCCATCATCGGGCGTAATATAATCAACTAAAACATATTGCTCCATATGCTGGAGGTTGTCTGCTTCTTGTGCGTGATACGTATATAAACTACGAATTTTATTGGCTTTGTTGTGATGTCTAGCGTTACGAATTGCTAAAATGATTGCTAGCTCTTCAGTTTTATACCAGTCAATAGGGTTTGTTCCTAGTTGTTTCTCAACAGCATCATATAAACTGTGAAATCCATTTAAGACAGCGGTTAGTGCTGTTTCAATGTTGCCGACAGCCTCAGCACGATCCACCATAAGTAGCCCGCCCTGATTTGCGCGCCAATCTGCCTCAAGAAGAATGCGTAAACTTTGAGCGAGTTCCTCAAATGAATGTTCGATAAGTTTAGTATTTGCCACGATATTCCTTTTGCCTTCTAACGCCTGCATCAGCCGCCGCTGGAAGTGGCGCGGTTTTTTGCGTTAGCAAAAACCGTGACGCTTTCAGCGGTCGACTGGATGCAATTGTTAGAAATTGTTACTTGCTCCTTAATTTGTGCCTTATCTTCCACACCATCAAAAAAAGAAGCTAGTTTTTTCAGTGCTAAGTTTCGTGAGTTATTATTTTTAGAGTAATCAAATTCATCCTTATCACTCATTAGTATTCTTCTCATGCTGCTTTTCCTCCACTGTCTTTATATTTTCTTATAGAATGTAAATATAATTCTAATTCGACTCTATCGCCAACTTCGTCAAGCAATCGTTCACAGGCTTTGCATTCTTCTTCATCATAAGGTGTACAAAGAAATTCACCATAGATTACCATGGTAAAAATATAGACGAAATCTATTGAATTTACATTTATTCGAACTGGTTTACAGTATATAGAACCTATAGTAGATTTTTTTGAACGTTCTGATGTTAAAAAAATATTCTCTTTTAAACCTTTTCGGATATCAGAAATAAAAATACTTTCCCCATTTTTGTAGCAATAACTAGCGGTTGAACTCCCTTCCATGATTTGTTTTGCCTTGGTATGTTGTTTCTGCGAATCACACTTAAATTCATACCACCACTTGGCCTCCGATGGAACCCCCTGAATTATTGTTATTGCTATGTTCTTTGGCTCTATTTCAAAGCCATTTTTTAAAAGTGTCTTCGTACCATCAAGAACAAAATCTAGTTGATCTTTTGGTTGAGTAATTATTTTAAAAATATCAGCATTTGGTTTAACATTCTTCGCTTTTTGATAAAAGCGATCTTTTTTCTTTTTTACTAAATCATTAAAAAAAACTACTAGCGATTCCAGGATATTCTGATATTTTTTATTAACTATTCCTTTAAATTGTTCAGATAGCCCCTTAAGAAATAGGATTAAAACTGTTAAAGATGCCAGCATTAGGAATACAAACTCATGGATTTCTTTATAGTCTTTTATTATTTTCCAATCTTCGCCCCAGATGTCTAGCGTTCCATAATATAGCCCCACCAAAGGAGGTACAACAATTCCCATTATAGGAGAACTAAGAAAACTAATGATGCTATTATTCACAAAAATTTTATAAAATAATTTCTTCAATTTCCCTCGATCCCTATCTTAACTATAAATTTCTAACATTATTATTAACAGGCAGATTCGCCCTGATATCCCACAGTATTAACCGGCAAATCAGGAATATTTGACAGGATAATGTATCCTGACCTTTTTCCCTGCTATTCCACTGTATTGACCGTAAATTAAAGCATATTTTCCTATTATCCAAATTATCATATAAACTTTCCCTGATATTTGATATTATCCAACAAACTAGGTTTAGCCTTATAATAATTAACCCTTAGCTTAATTCTTTTTCATTTATATGTCTACACAAAACAGCAAGAAAAGCATCTTGGATGAAATGCGCGATATTTTACGGCGACTGCATTATTCCATCCATACCGAGCGTGCTTATTGTGACTGGGTTGCCCGGTACATTCGTTTCCATCATTTACAGAAGAAAGAAGCTTTGCTGATTGATGCTGAAAAAAAAGTTGAGGCTTTTTTAACGCATCTGGCTGTGCAGGCTAATGTAGCAGCTTCTACTCAAAACCAGGCCTTTAATGCCTTGGTGTTTTTTTATAAGCGTGTTTTGAACTGTCCTTTAGAGGGCGTTGAGGCTACTCGGACAAGAAAAGAGAAACGGGTTCCTGTTGTATTGACACGCGAAGAGGTTAAGCAAACACTTGCTTTTCTTGAGGGTACTCCTGAGCTATTGGTAAAGCTGCTGTATGGCAGCGGCCTGCGAATTACTGAGGCTGTTCGCCTGCGTGTGCAGGATATTGATTTCGGCTATAGACAAATAACTGTACGCAATGGCAAAGGGTTGTCTGATCGAGTCACTCCCTTTTCAGAGAGTCTGGTGCCTTTGCTGCACAATCATCTGGAAAGGGTTAAAGCTATTCATGAAAAGGATTTAGAGGCGGAAGCAGGGGCTGTCTATCTGCCGTATGCGCTGGCACGAAAGTATCCGAATGCAGATAAAGAATTTAATTGGCAGTATGTTTTTCCAAGCCGCAATTTATCCAAGGACCCTCGTAGCGGCTTACCCCGAAGGCATCATACTGACCAGTCAATTGTTAATAAGGCCATTAAACAGGCTATACGCAAAACGGGGATTACCAAGAAAGTGAGTGCTCATACTTTTCGGCATAGTTTTGCGACCCATTTGCTGCAGCGGGGTACTGATATTAGAACGATTCAGTCTTTGCTTGGCCATAAGAATTTGGAAACGACTATGATTTATACACATGTTTTAAAGCAAGGTGGCGAGGGTGTTATTAGCCCTTTGGATGATTTGTAACCTGTATAAGTACCCAAGTAAAATTAATTTAACTTTTTACTTGTCTTTTTTACCATTTTAGACCCTGAATAAATAGTTACGTAGCTCGCTATGCGCCTATTTATTCAGGGCCTAAAATGAAAAAAAATCCTGCGTAAAACTATTAAATTAATTTTACTTGGGTACTTAAGTATGCTGTGTTTTATTTTTACCACTACTCCGCTGGAACTGCCCAGCCGGATTTTATAATTGAGCTGGAGACGGGGCTTTAGCCCCGTTTTTATAGGGAATAAAGTCCCTCCTCCGAATGTTTTATGCTTAATTTAATGACATTGGGTCGCTCCCAATCAGCTGGATTACTCCCAGGCCGAATTGACAAAGCATGCTGAGTTACAGATAAGAACACCAAAACCGCAGCTTACTTTCTCTGCGTTTTAATTGAGTCATACTGCATGCTTTTGGCCGCACGGTTTCTTTTAACTTGCTGGTCTAGCATACTGCCCGCAAAGGCATCATCCACTTGCGATTCCATTTCTTGCAATTGACCTTCCATTTTTGATGAAGCCAAGGGCAGATTACTCTCTCTTGATGCTTGGTTAATTTCTTTTCGATACTGTTTAATAGCCTGTTTAGCCTGATATTTTTTACCTTCCCGCATCCATTTGCTGAGTTTTTTCTTCATTCTGCCTAAGTTGTTATCTTTCCAGCTATTTTGATAGATTTCCTTATCAATTGACTGCTGTGCCTGAATCTTGAATTCTGGTGCAACTACAGCTAAAAATAATGCTTCAGGTCTGATTTGGGTTTGCATCTTCTGTCCCTGAATCTGGTAGTTTAAACGCATTGAACCCAATGAGACTGAGCCTATATTTGCAGTAGGTACATTAAATGTCATCACAAAATGCTTCTGGGTATTAGACAGCATTTGTCCTGTTGCTATTTTAACCGCCGATGTTCCCATATAGCTTATAGGGTATCCACCTGCATCTATCAATTTTACTCCGTCACCTAGATTGATTTCCAAACTGCTGCTGTTGGCATAAATATTTCTAGTTTCATGTAAATCTCTGGTCAGAATTGTTCCCAATCCAGTTAAGTCTTCCAGGTAGGAATAGTGTCCCATGCCGTAATCCGCTAATCTTGCCATCAAGTTTTCGTTAAACCCCAGTCCCATCCCTATGGTTGATAATACTGCTCCATATTGTGTGGCTCTGGCTACTATTTGAGACAACTGTTCAGGATTTGTGATGCCCTGATTTGCCTGTCCATCAGAAAGCAGTAGAATTTTCTTAGCCCGTTCATTGGCATTTTTATCCAGAAGCCTTATTGCTGCGTTTAAACCATCGCCCATATTTGTACCGCCTGATGCTCTGATTGATCTCACCACATTATTTAAATAGTTTCGCGTTGATGCTGATACATTAACCAAGGGCGACTGCACTATGGCATTATCTGCAAATGAGACTAGTGCGAAGCGGTCATTTTCTCTTAACCTCCCCAATACGTCCCAGATTGCAGCTTTAGCATAGGGCATTTTTTTAGCTTCCGACATGGAGCCACTACGGTCTAGGACGATGATTATGTCTGTCGCGCGTTGATGGCCAGTCAGGCTACTGATTGCTGGCGGCGTAAACGTCATATCGACAAATACTGTATTTGCACTATGCTGCACTATTTTAGTCTGTGATAATTTGGTCTGAACCTGTATTTTATTGGAGCTATGCCAAGGCGGTGCAGGCATGCTCCTTGCCCAGCCTATTTGGGCAGATATAAGCATGAGTATAATCAGGCCTGTTTTATTTAAAATATTCATTTTTCTCTCCTGTTTTTTTATGGTGTAAACAGTTTACTTATTGAGAGCTGTTGCCTATAGACATGAGAATGTAAAAAAATAATGCCAATCTTTTACATACTATTTACAAACTTTTGATCAAACAAAACTATACTCTGGAAAAACACAGTCACCTAGGGTAGCCCCCCATATCGTTAAGTTAAGCACATAACATTCGGAGGAGGAACTTTAGTCCCTACAAATACGGGGCTAAAGCCCCGTCTCCTAGCTGAATCAGCTCTATAAAACGCTTAACTTACTGGTATTGGGCTAACATCAAAAAAAGTAATTGTCTGGAATTATGCGGAATTTTTTATATCTTGAGACTTTTCTATAAATGTGCAAACTTAAGCTGCTTATTGTTGAAGACGAACAAGCCATTCTTCAAGGCCTGATAGACGTGTTTGTTTTCCATGGCTTTACTGTTGATTCTGCAGCCGATGGACAGCAGGGCTTGGAAAAAGCATTGACCGGAAATTATGCCTTAATTTTATTGGATGTTATGCTGCCTTCTGTTGATGGCTTTACCATTTGCAATAAAATTCGGGAGCAGGATAAAAACCAGCCCATTATTATGCTGACAGCAAAGTCTTCAGAAGAGGATATTATTATGGGCTTAACGCTGGGAGCAGATGACTATATTGCCAAGCCTTTTTCAGTCAGGGAATTGGTTTTGCGGGTAAATGCGGTGTTAAAAAGAAATCATCAGCCATCAGATGAAAACGCAATTTTTCAGGTCGGTTCCATTCAAATTGATATGGCTAACTTGGTACAAATAAATTCAGATTCGCCCTGTTACTTTTCCCGCAGGGAATTAGATATTTTACGTTTTTTGCACAGCAACTCAAAACGCCCGGTATCTAGGGATGAATTGCTGGAACACGTATGGGGCTACAGACAGGCGGATGCCATAGAAACCCGCACTGTGGATATTCATATTGCAAAATTGCGCCGAAAAATTGAATCCGACCCCAAGCAGCCCAAATGGTTAGTGACTGTTCGCGGTGAAGGCTATCGACTGCTCCGATGAATAATTCAGACAAGCAAAAAAAACGTTTGCGCTGGATATTAGTCCTGTTTTTTTTGACATTATCCCTGCCTGTTTACTACCTGTTGCAGACTGTCTATTCAAAGCTGGAAAACGAAGCCTATTTTAATGCCCGCCATCAGGCAGAAACGCTAGCTGACCAAATTGAATTTAATCTAAAGCATTTGCTAGAAGCGGAACAAAAACGTCCTATTGCTGAATATCAATTTTTTAATGTAATGACCAATCCTCTGATATCAGAATCCCAAGGCGTTAAATTCTCTCCTCTTTCAGAGATGCTCCCTAAAACTGATATTAAAGGTCTAATAGGCTATTTTCAGATAAATACCGATGGCTCATTTCATCTGCCTGTTTTACCTGAAGTGGGACAAGACAATCTGTCGGGCTTAAGCCTTTCGGAACTTGAAAGCCGTTTGTTGTTAAAACAAAAATTACGTACTTTATTGTCGATCCCAACGGTAGAGAGGAAGCGTGCTGACAATAATAATTTTAGCGAAGCAACAAATAAAGAACCTAAAGCTGAAGCGATGGCAAAAAGGCCATCTTATATAGCAGAATTTAAACAGCAGTCGTCACCGATGACTAAAAAAGCATTTTCTTCTGCCGATAAGTTACCGTTGAAAAAGAAAACGTCTGATGATGAAACGGCATTTTCATCAAAAACCATCAGCAAACAACGGCTACATGGTAAAACAGTACGGAAATATACCACCCGTAAAGAGATGGTTCAGCTACCCGATCAGACCATGGCTGGCAGCTATTTTAACCGTGGCAGACAAAATATTGTACCTGTACCGGAAAGCCAGCAGAAAATAGCTGGCCCTGCTCCTTCATTGCATAAAACCGATAAGTCCATTATTAGCGTACTTAGTTTTGAAAGTGAGGTTACTCCTTTGCAGCTATTGCTAATCGGGCGGGATTATTTTTGTTTTTATCGTTATGTCTGGCATGCCAATAGTCGCTATACCCAGGGATTTATTGTTAAAAGGGATGCCTTTTTAGAAGCTGTTACCTCGCCATTAGCTAACGCCAGCCTTTTTAGCAGTCTGCTGTTTTCTGATAATAGTCATTTGATACGGAAAATTTCCATTAATGCCTCAGAGCATGAGTTTGAGCTGTATAGAAGGCATTTGGCTATGCCTTTTCACAATTTTGAGCTAATAGTAAATGCGGCTAAACTGGCGCATGTGCCTGGCTCCTTATTGATTGATTTATTGGCATTATCTTTATTTTTCATATTCTTCATCGGTTTTATCGCATTTTATCGTTTAGGCAGTAAACAGATTGATTTGGCTAAACAGCAGCAAAATTTTATTTCAGCAGTGAGCCATGAACTTAAAACGCCTCTGACCTCGATAAGAATGTATGGAGAAATGCTGCGTTCTGGCTGGGTAGCTGATAATGCTAAAAAACAGACCTATTATGACTACATATTTTTTGAAAGTGAGCGCTTATCTCGCCTCATTGCTAATGTACTGCAGCTTGCCCGCCTTGGTCAGCAGCATAGGCCAGAAATGATCAACGCCTCGGCACAGCAATTATTAAATCAGATAGCCCTTAAAATTGAAGCACAGATTGATGCCTCCTCTTTTATCCTACACATTATTCAGCCTGAGGATAATGCCACTGCTGATATTAAAGTAGACGAGGATGCTTTTTTTCAAATCATTATTAACCTTGCGGATAATGCTATTAAATTTTCCAGCAAAGCCGAGATTAAGCAGATAGATATTGGCTTTAAAGTCATAAAGAAACGCAGGCAGGTTGCTTTTTTTATCCGTGACTATGGTCCAGGGATAAAAAAGAGCCAGCTAAAAAAAATATTTACTTTATTTTATCGGCCTAAAAATGAGCTAACCCGAACAACCTCTGGGACGGGTATTGGGCTGGCATTGGTCGCCCAGTTAGCTAAATCCATGCAGGCTAAAATTACTGTCATCAATAAAAACCCTGGTGCTGAGTTTCAGGTAACACTCCCGGTTGTTTATATTTCTACTAGTATTAAGAGGTAACTTATAACAACTAAACACTTTTCATATGCTGTGCAAATTTAAGAATATTTTGGATTATTGCCTTATCTGTTTTTTATGCTTAGGAAATATTTCAAATGCTTTATCTACTGATCGTAACATTCAGAAAACATCTTCAAACATATTCGAAAGCATTAAGGTTATACATAATCCAAGTCAGGCGCAATTGGAAGAACTTGATGTTTCCCACTGGCCTACATGGCGTAAAGAAATTTCTGAGTTTACCTGGTACTTTTCGGGGGAAGAAACTGCCTATATTTTAGCGGGCGAAGTCCTTGTAAGGCCTGAGGGAGTCCCGGAAAGCAAGGGGGTACTATTAAAAAAGGGAGATTTGGTTACTTTTTCAGCAGGGCTGATTAGCCGGTGGACTGTAAAAAAAGAAATATATAAACATTACAGCCTTAAAGAGTCTTTTTGGGGTACCCGATATTGGTGGGTTATGTTCAAGCTAAAAGCTGCAAAAAAACACCTCGACCAATTTTTTCTTACTCTGCAGTAAAAGACAGAGGAATAGAAACATGGGCATTTATAGCCGTTAAACTGCCATATAAACTTCTACGCCCTGCCTGCTGGTTATGCAAAACAACCTTTTTGCTATGTTTAGGTGCCAGATGAAAATAGGCATCATCTGCAGTGAAGCCTTCAACCTCAAAATGTACTGCCAAGGCTAAACGCTGGCACGTTATTTCTACTTCAACATCGCCATTATCTAATGAAGACATTTTAGCTTCCAGACCTATATCGCTTTGAGCTATGCCAGAAAACCCTAACGGCAAAGCAAATGTTTCTGTCAGTAAGTCTCCATTTTCTGCTTTCAGCTGCAGATAAATGCTATCGGCAAAAGCAGGACCAAATCGATAGCTGTAGTTTAGATCTAAAAAACCGTCAAACCAGAGAGCAAGCGGCTGCGATAAATTTTCACGGCCGGCAAGTTTAATAGTTCGTGATGCATTCGCCACAAGAGTTTGTCCTGTCTGATATGCCTGCACCTCGGCTGTTACCGTTATAGGCTCAGGACACTCATTAATGATATGGACGTAATAGCCGTTGCTGCCTTCATCTGATAAAGATACCGAAATTGGCTGTAATGCCCGCTTAAGATAGTAGTAGGTGCTTTTTGGCTGTCCTTGGCTATCTATAACGCCCCAGCCGGCACTTGGCCAGAGGTCACGTAAAAACCAAATCAATGCGCCCTGGCATAAAGACATTGAAGAGCGCCATTCATTATAGGCTCCAGCCATCATTTCCCCGCTGACTACCTTGCTCAGCATAAGATAGCGCTGATAATCCGTATAACGCAGCTGTAAGGGGTCAATGTTAAAATATTGCGCTAAATAATAATCACGAACGTCATCAAAATCCCAGCCGGCACCGCCAAGGTCTCTTGGTGAACGGGATTTCCAGCTGGGGTGATGGACTTTGGGAATTACCTGGGCATCGCCAGGCAGTAATTTTAAATTTTCCGACTCGGGAATATTGGCTATTGCCAGGCATTCTGTTGCAAAGCGTAAATTGGAGAGCCGTGTATCTTCAAAGGATTTAAGATAGGCTCCAAACCCATAATAAAAAGCAGTTCCAGTGTCGCATTGGTGTGGAAATGCACCGTCATGAGTTGCCGAAGGCCAATAGAACGCTCCAGGACACCATTCTTTTGTCCATTTTGGCAGCTTTTCATGAAACAAAGCCGTCTGCCATAATGACCGGTCAGCTCCCCACATAGCAGCCTGCTGCTCTACTTCTGAATTTCCGCAGATCACAGTAACAGAGGGATGCGTTTGCCAACGTACCAACTGCTGCTGTACTTCCAGCTGTACTGAGGCAATAAATTCTGCGTCATCGGGATAATCCATCCCGGCGAACATAAATTCTTGCCAAACCAAAATGCCAAGCTGGTCGCATAGGCTAAAAAACAAATCAGACTCATAGCAGCTGGTTCCAGAAATACGCAGCATATTCATGCCTGCCCGCTTAACTTGCATTAATACTGCTAAATAATCTTCTTCTGTTGCCTGCAAGCTGACCGGGTCAAGCGGCATCCAGCTGGCCCCTCGACAAAAGGTGGAAGTGCCATTGATATTTACAGAAAAGCTGCCCTGCTTGCGTTCAACATGAACAGTTCTAAAACCCAAGGCGCCCAACTTAAATTCCATGGCTTTTGATCCGGCATTTGGAATAACGCGAAGTTTTGCGGAGTACAGTGCCTGACTGCCATGAGTATGAGGCCACCAAAGCCTAACTTGCTCAAGCTGATAGTAAGCTGAAAAGATATTGGCGTTCGCATCCAGCTCTAACGGGATAATCCACTGCCCCTGCTCATTCTGTAGAATTAATTCTACTTGGAAATCTGCTGGTTTATAGGGTTGGGTAAAACCCTCAAACTGACATAGAATATTAACGATGCCGACTCCGGAATCAACACTAGCCTGCAATTGCAATGAGGAGATGGCAAGCTTGGGTTGCCGCTGTATCCATATAGGCTGCCAGGGACCAACAGTTGCGTAGGGCGGAGTCCACCCTGGAGCACGTCCTAAAACTGTAGTACGAATCCAGCGTAGCTGCTGATGCGACATCATGGGGGAACGCCATCGCGGTCTGGGCCGGCGCTTTTTAAGCAGCTGTCCTACTGAGCGAAAAGCTATGATTAATTCATTGCCTGCAGCTAAAACATTGCTACCAATATCTAGCTGATGTGAATGAAACATATTGTCGCTATGCAAAATCGCTTCATTGTTTAGCCAGACCTCTGCAAAGGTTGCCAAACCATCAAGACCTAAAATGACCGAATCACCTGTTTGATGGCTGGGCAAATCAAATTCTAATTTATAAAACCAGTCCAGCGCATCAAAATCGACGGCATTATCATCAACCGTCCATTCACCTAGATCTCTAAGCATTGCACTGGCTGGCCCTAATCCATGAATGGCTTTCCAGTTAAAGCTGCTTAATAACTGGCTTGGGTTAGCTATCTGTTCCGCCGGGGCTGAATAAAGCCGCCAGTTTTTATCCAGCTGAATGCGGGGAGCTGAGCTGTTTAGCTGATAGTACATGCCAAGGAATTATGCTGTTAATTCTAGTATAGCTTCACGAATAGAGCCTACACAGCTAAAAACTTGAACGTTCAGCATCCGGTCCGGAAATTCCAAGTCAAAAGCATCTTCCAGGGCGAGCATTACATTCACACTAGATAGGGATGTCATCCCCGATGAATATAGATTATCATCAATGCCCAGATCTTTTACATCAATCGCCAATTTGGCATGATCCGCTATAATTTGGATAATTTGAGAATCAATAGATTCAGTATTTGCCATTATAATTTTCTCCTAAAATGTTTTTTTAATCTAAAATATCCAATGTGTTTACTAAACACTGCATCCCTTGCTCCCAGTCGTTTGCCATTTGTTCAAAGGTCTCACTTAAATCAAGGGGGCGTTTTTTATTAACAGCTCTGGCCACTTTTAAAATTAATGCTTTATTGCTGTCAGATATCTTATTAAAACTGTTAATTGCCGGGGTAAAGTCGGCCATCTTAGCCTCGGTTAACCAGTGTAAATTTGTCGCCGCCAGTTCAAAAGAAGCACCGAGCTGACGGGTATTGTTAAATGCCCACAAATGATAATAATCGAGGCCTTGCTCTTGAATATAGGGCAAGTCATTGGCAAACTTCATGGCATAGCGCTGAATGGGGTTTTCTTTCGGACGCAATCTTACATATTTTTGCAACAGTACATAGGATATCTCAGCCAATGTCTCAGACGAGTGCCTGACAAGGGATTCTAGATGAATTAATTCGGCATACGGAGGCAAGTAGTCTTCCGGAATAGCAATGCCTATTTTAAAAATTTGTCTAAAATCTTCACCGCACAATTTATAAAAACCGGCATTATGAAAGTAGTGCAACTGTTCGTTTTCAATATCCAGTTTAATAATAGCAATCGTTGTTTTTCCATGATGCATATGATAATCGGTGGCTGCCGTATCAGGCAGCCAGTAGGAGTCAACCTCTACCCCTATAATCCGACCACTGCCCGTATGCTCAACAGCATGCTCTAATAAAGTACGCCAGTGGCTCATTTCCTGAATATCTATTCCATATAAATCACGTATTTCAGAAATCTGCGGTTTAAAAAAAGTCCATTGATCGCCGGAAAAATCGCTGGCAACAGTAAACGGCAGCATAGCGCAAGGATCCATATTAAATGCATGTATAATTTCTATATACAGATCGACGTAGCAGTTTTTTTCTACCCAGGTGTATTTATCGCTATGCAAAGCGTGTGGCTGGAAATTATCCGGGGTTAATGCAGGTAAAATATTATACTGAGACATAAGGGCATTTAAGTATTAGGCCATAATAGATCGCGCACTTCAGCAGGCCATTTGCTGTGGTCTAGTCCATGCGTTTTAAAAAGTGCCATGGCGACCCGCTCCATACCAAACCCCATACAGGCAGTGTGAGCAATTTGGCCGTCTTCTGTAAAGATATCAAAGGCAGTGCCAAAATGATTATGATGGTAATTAAATGAACAGACTGCTGTAGGTTCTGTGGTGGAAATAACCGGAATTAAAACCTCAAATTTAAATTTTTGATCGCGCTGACTGATTGAACGCATTTTGCCGCCACGTCCAAAAAATGGATCAGAAGCAACATCAGAAGTAGCAGGAAGCTTAAGCGAGTGCAAAATATCCAGCCCGCGCTGCAGCCACATATCGCGCCATGGCACCACTTGCTCTGGCGTACCAATGCGGATAAATTCACGCATCCGAAAAGACTGAAGCCGTGTAGGCTCATCAGAAGGCTCATGACGATAAACCCAATTAAAGACAGTCACTAGACGGCCATCAGCAGGAACTGTTCCAGTTAAAGTTGGGTACACCGGATAGCAGGCTGCCGGGCTAAGCACTACATCTGTCTGCTCTAACAGATCCCCCCATTTTCCACCTTTTTCTGCTTCTTCTGCAAGCTGCCGTGCGTCACGCTCTGAACCGAAAAAACTGTGAACAGAACCGCAAAGATGGGGGAATGTTTCCAGATAATGCACTTTTTCCATGATTTTACGATCTATGACCGGTGGAAAAAAACATACATCAGCATTATCATTTTCGGCTATCCGAGTGACCAAGTCATTGAAACATTGAACCACTTCTTCAAATAGTTTGCCTCGTCCAAAAGTTCCTTTCACACCTGTCGGAATGATCAGTCCCTTCTCAACCATACCCTCGTAAAATTCCTTGTATTCAGCATCATCTTTCATTTATATATTCTCCAGAAGGGGTGTCAGGCATCTTTATAAATCATTAGCAAGGCTGCGCTTTTACCGGCAATCCTGTCATTTGAAATCATCAGTGATCCCGATAAAGCGTCACGGTATTCACGGCTTAAACTGTATTTGCTGTCATTTTTATAGCCTTGCAATCCCAGTATCTGCAATGCCTTATGGACAATCTGCGGTGCCTGGTCAGAGGTACTGATCTTTAAATTATTCATTTTTAATGCCCAGCCTAAATCTTGCAATTTTTCCCTGGCATCAGATAAAGCAGAGATTTCATCAAACTCAGAGGCTAATGTCTGCCAATTATTTTTGACTGACTGCAGCTGCACATTCGCCTCAGCCAGACGGGTTGCACTTGGCGGCATGGTTCCTGGCGTTTTTCTTGCCTGAGTACGAACAAAAGTGGCCGCTTTATGTACGGCACCATTTGCAATCCCCCACCATAATGCAGACCAAAGTATATGGGAGTACGGCACCATTGTCTGAGCTGCGATTTCAGCAAAGCTGTCGGGCAGCACTTGCTCCTCACAGCCCTCAGCTTCCAGGTTAAAGCCAGGACTACAGGTGCCGCGCATGCCCATTGTGTCCCAGGAAGTCGTCTGAGTTAACCTTGTATCGGCAGGTTTAACCAAAACCAGTATCTGTTCGCTGCTGAGTGCTTCGCTATCTCTTCGGCAAGTGACTAAAATTGCATCTGCATGTGCACAATAAGACCCTGTTGTAGCCTGCTTATTGAGAATAAAGCGTCCTTCTTTACGCTCTAGTGCACAGATGCTGGAACGAGTATCGCCATAGGTTCCTACTTCAGACGTAATTGATGCCAATAAATATTGGTGCTCAACAATCTCTTGCAAATAATGCTTAAAAAAGACATCTTCGTGAGCATGCCTTACGATACAGGCTAATTTAATATAATGCATGGCCAAGACCATGCCGCTGGAGCCGCAAGCAGCTGAAATGGTGGAGCATAACTGAGCCAGTTGCTTTAAAGTGCATCCTAACCCGCCAAGTTCTTTAGGAATTGGGGCAGACAAGGCTTTACTGCTTTTTAATGCGGCTATGGTTTCAATAGGAAAGCGTGCATTTTCATCAACATCAGGTGCATGGATAGCCGCTATTTCCATTGCGGTTTTTTGTACATTTAACAGTAAAGAATTAAAGTCCTTTGGCAAATCAGACATGATTAAGTTCTCCTAAAGAATATGATGCTAGGAAATTGAGGATTTGCATCCAGCCGCCTAGATTAGTGAAACAACGATTTACCATGTCTGAAGACACCTTTGCATAGCAACAGCCAAAAAATCGACAAGAGTAAAGTGCATTATGCGTACCCGAGGGTTGATAACTAAGGCAACTCGCAATAAATAACCCACCAATCTTGCTTGTCTTTTTATCCATCTTCAGCGTTGCAACTTCGGTCACATAGCTTGCTATGCTCCCTTCGTTGCGCCTTGAAGACGAATAAAAATTCTGCGCAATCTGGGTAGGTTATTTATTGCGCGTTACCTAAAAACCTATAAAAATAAAAACTGTGAATTACTTCACATAATTATTACCTATTTTGATAACTATGTCACAGTTTTTTTAAAAATATTAAATTATTTATTATTCCTCACGAAATTTCTTCGAGGATGACTCATCTATCAAGTGCTTCACAATTTTAGCCACTTTATTCCAGTCCGGCCGATTGTGCCACCGACCATTAATGGTATGAAACTTGGCACCGCCAAGCGCAACATCATTCCAAAATTTCTGGAAAAAGCTAAACCGGTAAAAGCCCAGCACCCCCCACTTTACATAAATCAAATGGATCTTTTCAGTTTGAGGTGAGAGTTTATATAAGGGTTCAGATGACTCAGATGGGTTTTTTTTCGGTTTATGAAAAAATCGAAATAAAAGTTTACTAAGCCTTTTAAGCTGCAGCATTTTTGTATGCATGACTTCTTTAACACATTGCCATGGATTTGCCACAAAATGAATTATGCGTAACTCCACATTTTCACGCAGCTGGTACAGAGCTTTAAAAAAAACAATACTTCTGTTGCGTTTAGTTACCTCTCTTTCACAAAAAACCAGCAAATCAATTTTATGTCCGAGTTCAGTCAATATTTTTGCCACTTCAAAGGTAATTGCCCCGGCCTCACAAAACCCTCCCAGCAAGTAAGGCCCGGAGGGTTGAACCTTAAGAATTTCTGCAACATAATATAATGCCAATGATTTAATATTGAATTCAGTTGGCGGTACCACCTCCCAAGTTGTACTCATGCAGTAAATGGGGCGTTCGCCAGCAATCTGCTGATTAAAACTCTCCAATACATCTGGCGAACCCGCCCAATAAAGGGGGGCCTTATCCTTGCCCGGATAAATTCTAACCAGCAATGATCCAGAGTCCACTCTTGAACCTGGCCAGGCTGCAGTTACCATTAGAAACCGTCGATAAAGCCTCGAAGGCAGCTTATAGTTTGCAGGGGATGGTGTCGACATAAAACTCAATAAAAAATAATTCGCATAATTAAAAAACTTGAATTAGTCAATATAAATTAAGTACTTAACAAATTAATCCAAGACAATAAAACGGTAAAAAATAGCTTTTTGGCAGAAATGTCATATAATTATTACCTATTTCGTGATTTAAGTCACAGATTTTTATTTATCACAATAAAAACAATTACTTGCACTGTAATAAATATAAACCTTTTTTCATTATGGAGTACTAATTGTCTGCCAGTTGCTAACCTCATCTTTAGCATAGGTTAAAATCATTCACCCAATTAACTTACCTATCTAAATGTGATGCATTACACAATTCAATTTGCCAATACTGATCAAGAAATTGCAGCTACTTTTACAGCCATGCATTATTTACGTCCTCATCTAATTGAGCTGCAATATATTGAAACCATTAAGCGAATGCAGCGACATAATCATTATGAATTAGCCTACCTGTTTGCAAACGGCAAGGTCTGTGCATTGTCTGGGTTTCGCATTGCCGAATCACTTGCATGGGGAAAATTTGTATATATTGACGATTTGATTACTATCGAACAATTTCGCTCCAAAGGTTTTGGGCAAGCGCTGCTAAATTGGGTTTCAGACTATGCAAAACAGCGTGACTGCCATGAATTGCACTTGGATTCCGGAGTTCAGCGTCATGGAGCACATCGCTTTTATCTACGTGAACGACTTGATATTGCCTGCTATCATTTTAGAAAAATACTGATTTAAAAATATGTGTTGAATACGGATTTTGCGGAATATCTATTGAAATGACTCTGCTAGAAAGCGAGCATGCAAATGCTGACTTTCTTTAAAACTGGTATAAACCCAAGAAAGGTTGTTATCAATTGAACTTAGGTATATTATTATTATCTAATATATGAATTTAATATACAGCAGGGGTGGCAATATGACTAAAGAAATAAACAATCAACGCCGAAAGTTCATGCAATATGCAGGGGTAACGGCCACAGCAGTCGCGACCTGCCCATCTTTAGCACAAGCCCTCAACATGGGGACCTCAAGCCGGCCTTCGGCAAACTTTCATGCTGACGTTGAAATTGAATTGACCCAGGAAGCAGTTAAAATCCCAATTTTTAAAGGCCCTGAAACCAGGATATGGAAAGTATTCGGAAAAGTATTAAAAGGCTCGCCTGATACCATTAGCGAAATACCCGGTTCGTATCTGGGTCCCACACTTAATTTTCAGAAAGGCCAGAAAGTAAGAATCTATTTGAAAAACAATCTTCCAGCGCATTCTATTTTGCATTGGCATGGGTTGCATGTGCCATCAAAAATGGATGGCAACCCAATGTATGCCATTAGTCATGGCGAAACTTTTGTTTACGAATTTGAGGTTCTTAATAGGGCCGGCACCTATTGGTACCATGCACACACTCATAGTGTAACGGCTAAGCAAGTATATTCCGGACTTGCAGGCCTGATTATCGTCAGTGATGAAGAAGAAAAGGCTTTAGGCCTGCCTAGCGGAAAATATGATGTGCCTATTGTTATCCAGGATCGTAATTTTGACAGCCGTAATCAGCTGGTCTACATAACGCACATGATGCAGCGAATGATGGGTTTTCTGGGCGATCAAATCATGATCAACGGCAAACCTGATTTCGTATTGCCTGTAGAAAAACGATCATATCGCCTACGGCTATTGAATGGTTCCAATTCACGGATTTACAAACTAGCCTGGGATGATGGCTCACCTGTTACTGTCATCGGTACAGATGGTGGTCTGATAGAAAAACCAGAATCTATGCCTTATGTAATGCTGGCTCCGGCGGAAAGACGTGAGTTGTGGATTGATTTTAGTGACAAGCCGATTGGCACCGAATTGACTTTGCGCTCCATCCCTTTTGAAGCCTCTTCTATGCATGGAGGCATGATGGGGGGAATGGGCGGAGGCGGGATGATGGGTGGACGCGGAGGCATGGGCATGATGGGCGGAGGCCGTCGTGGCGGCATGGGAAAAATGATGTCCGGCAATTCATTGCCATTGGGTGGAGAGTACTCGGTGCTAAAAGTAAAAATAGTGAAAAATGCGAAAAGCAATGATTCATTTCCTAAACGCTTAACCCCTATTACTCCGCTCCGCTTAAGCGATTCAATTAATGCCGGCAAGCCAAGAACCATTACTTTATCTATGCGCCGTATGTCAGCATTGCTAAATGGGCGATCTTATAAAATGGATGATATTAGACCCGATGAAGTTATCCCCGTCAATACATTGCAGTTAATGGCCTTTGATAATGGCTATAGCCGCAGTATGGGTATGATGGGAATGCCCCACCCTATGCATTTGCATGGCGAACAGTTTCAGATAATAAAGCGTGAAGTCAATTCCCGCCACAGATCGGCACATGCTTCAATTTCTGAGGGCTTGGTTGATAGTGGCTGGAAAGACACAGTCTTGGTTATGCCGGGAGAAAGAGTAACATTTTTAAAACCTTTTAATGATTTTAAGGGGATGTTTATGTATCACTGCCACAATCTAGAGCATGAGGATATGGGAATGATGCGTGATTTTTTAATTAAATAAAAGTGAGGCTGAAGTAAAAAACATCTAACATTCTCCCTAGGGGACATAACAGGCGATGCAAAGTAAACTAAGGCAGTCGCCTGTTATGAAGACGCGAAATTGCCGATTTAGGGATGATCGCTAAATTTGAATACAACCTATTAAATTATAGGCTTAAGGCAACTCGCAATAAATAACCCACCAACCTTGCTTGTCTTTTTATCCGTCTTCAGCGTTGCAACTTCGGTCACATAGCTTGCTATGCTCCCTTTGTTGCGCCTTGAAGACGAATAAAAATCCTGCGCAATCTGGGTAGGTTATTTAATGCGCGTTACCTAAGCAAGTTTTTCAGCTCTCATCAGATGAGTGGGACTATTTTATCGCCTGAATCAGTTTAACCATATCACGGCTGGCTGGATCTAAAATCACTTTATCAAAGCCACAGGACTGAATACTTTTAACTGTCTGTCTATTAATATTTGCTCCAAAAACAGAAGCAATAAGCGGATTAATCATTTTCATCATTTTTGCCATCATCGGTTTAGAACTCAACACATGCTCAAGCAGCAAAACTTGCCCTCCGGGCTTGCAGACTCGATACAGCTCCTGCAAGCCTTTGACTGGCTGAGGAACAGAGCAGAACACAAAGGTTGCAATAACGGTATCAAAACTATTGTCAGCGTAGCATAAGGACTGGACATCCATAAGCTCCAGTTCAACCGCAACATTGCTGCGCAACTTTTTTACTTTAGCCCTTTCCAGCATTTTTTCGCTAAAGTCCAATGCCGTTATTCTGGTATTTTTAGGATAATAGGGAAAGTTTTTGCCTGTCCCCACACCCACTTCCAAAATATGTTCACCCTGCACTTTACCCCATAAAGTCTTGCGCCATTCGCTAAAAAACAAACCTTCTAAAAAGCCTTCAAGGGCATCAAAATAGGGCGCCAGCCGATCATACCTATTTTTTGTTTTTTCGCTTTCAGTTTTCATCTGGTTTCTTTATTGTTCTAACTGCTGAATGCCATCCAAATACCATTTTGGCTGAATACTGTTTTTAGGCTTTATAAAATGCCAGACTTCTCTTATCTGTTCGGCCTGAGCATTTACTTCTTCCCTTATTATAGAATCGAATAAAACCACAGCTTCCAGCTCAGAACCTATTTCTCTAACACTTAATAATTCAGCATCAATTTTTAACACGTCTGTATGGTTGGTCTCTGCAGATTCTTTTAATTGATCCTGAATTTCTGCAAAAACTTTGTCCGTAGTTAACCCTCTTATATCGGCAAGATCACGATTATCCCAGGCTTTTTGCAGATCTTCATAAGCAGTTTTTGCACCTGCAAGAAAGTCATCCTCATCAAAACCAGCGGGAATAATATTTTCTTCAAAATCGGCATCAATCTGATCGGAAGGCTGTTGAAAAGTTTCTTTGTATTTTTTATCTTTATTAAACAGCATGTCAGTATCAAAACCTGCCTTCTGCTGCGCTGTCCCGCCAAATGGTTCGGGGGTGTACTGTGACTGCGTTTGCTGAGAACTATAACCGTCACTGCTGTAGGCAGACCCTCTTCGTCCGGCACCGGCCTTAGCGGCAAATAGCCTGAATAGCAGATAGCCAATGCCGCCAAACATTAGGATATCCATAAAATTGATTCCTTCAAATGCACCGCCAAAAAACATAGATCCAAGCAAACCGCCCAGAGCCAGGCCTCCAAGCATACCCATTAATCCACCGCGTCGACTCATACTTTGTCTAGCCGACTGATTTTGGTTATGGGCTTTCTGCTGACTGGCTGAACGTGCAGCTGTCGATTTTGCAGATCGCTTAAAAGGTGATCCATAGGAAGATTTTCCGCCAAAAGAGCGACCCGCACCAAAACGTCTCGCTTCAGCATCTGAGACACTCGCTATAATAAGTGTAAGACTAATTAATACGGTTGCAAAAAGCCCTGTCATTTTTTTCATAATTTCTCGTGTAAACTTTTATTGATAGATTAATAAATCCTCCCTTTACAGATGGCAGGAATCTATGTTCACTTGATTATACTCTCTCTTTACTACCATGAATCGCGAAAATGCCAATTTTGCAGGCACAGTTTACCCGTTCACCTCGCAGCACCTTCTAATATTGATGAGCCAGCGACTAGCAGTTATAATCATTCAAAATCAATGAGGAACGCGCACAAAATAACACTGTCAACTGCGCAGAATTTTTATTGGAGCATAGAGAAATGTCGAACATCACAGAAAAAAGACACCCATAACCCTAGAAAATCAGCCATTGGGACAACGCTCGGACACATGATAAAAATATAATACAATGGACTGGGCGGACATACAAAATAAAATCTGCAGTCTGGATTTAGAAAGCGATGAGAATGGAAAAATTTTTGCTTTCGGTGCTATTTATCAGGGTCAGGATTTTCATCGCCGTGCACCATTTAAAATACAGCATGTTCTAAATGAATTTGATGATTTTTCCAAAGATGCTGAATTTACTCTAGGTCATAATATCATTTTGCATGACCTTCCTCTTTGCCGTGCAATTAAGCCAAAGCTAAATTTCCTAAATAAACCGGCGATTGATACGCTATATTTATCACCGTTAGCTTTTCCGGAAAATCCTTATCATAGGCTAGTTAAAAACTATAAATTAGTCAGTGACAGCTTAAATGACCCATTAGCCGATGCAAAACTAGCACTATCATTATTTCAGGATCAATGGGATGCATTGCAGACACAGCATGCACAATACGCCATCTCATCCTTCTATCATTACGCATTCGCCGACAACCCTCAATTTTCAGGCATTCAGCAAGCATTTTCTGCAATGGGAGCAGAAGCTATAAAGGCCAAGGCTGCATTTGATCTGTTAAAAAAACTAACTAAGGATAAAGTCTGCACAACTGCTTTTAATAAAGTCATCCTATCATACTTACCAAACCCAAAATCACGCCCAGCATTGGCCTATTGCCTAGCCTGGATAACAGTAGCCGGCGGCAATTCTATTTTACCTCCCTGGGTCAGACAGCAATTTAATGAAGTGGCTCCGGCACTGCGCCAATTGCGGGATATTCCCTGTCAATCAGATAGCTGTATTTACTGTCGAGAAACCCATAATTCCGTGAGCCAGCTGCAACGATTTTTTGGTTTTCCTGCCTTTAGAATAAAACCAAAAAATGAACAGGGAGAAAGTTTACAGAAAACAATCGTTAATGCAGGGATGGCAGATTCACCTATATTTGCGGTGCTGCCAACAGGCGGTGGCAAATCTTTATGCTTTCAGCTGCCCGCTTTGGTTCGCTACCAGCGACGAGGAATGTTGACAATTGTTGTCTCGCCACTGCAAGCCTTAATGAAAGATCAGGTTGATAATCTGCGTAGCAAAACAGGATCTCCCAGTGCCACTGCTTTATATGGCATGTTAACTTCTCCCGAAAGAGGCGAAGTTTTAAAATCCATACAAATGGGTGATATTGCCCTGCTTTATGTCTCCCCTGAACAGCTACGCAATAGCGGATTTCAAAAAGCTATTGAACACCGAGAAATTGGATGCTGGGTCTTTGATGAAGCGCATTGTCTATCAAAATGGGGGCATGATTTTAGACCTGACTATTTATATGCCGCCCGCTTTATCAAGGAATTTGCAAATAAGCAGCATGCTCTGATACCTCCCGTACAATGCTTTACTGCAACTGCCAAGCAAGATGTTAAAAGTGAAATAGTAGATTATTTCAAATCACATTTAGCCCAGGATTTGCGTATTTTTGAAGGTGGAGTTGAGCGGAATAATCTGCAATTTGAAGTCCAAATTGTAACCTGTGCGGATAAATTTCCACGTATTAATAAGCTACTGCATGAACGCTTAGATGATCTAGAAACCGGCAGTGCCATTATCTACTGTGCCAAACGCAGTCAAACCGAAGAAATTGCTGAGTTTTTGCAGTTGCAGAACTGGAAGGCTGAAGCCTTTCATGCCAACAAAGAATCTGCTGAGAAAAAGCATATCCAAGAAAACTTTATCAGTGGCAGCACCCGTGTCATTACAGCAACCAATGCTTTTGGCATGGGCATAGACAAAGAAGATGTACGGCTAGTGATTCACGCTGATATTCCCGGATCTCTGGAAAATTATCTGCAAGAAGCTGGGCGGGCAGGGAGAGACCAGGAACAGGCAGAATGTATCTTACTGTTTGATGAAAATGATATTGATGCCCAGTTTCAGCTTTCAGCCTCCTCACAATTGAACCAACGGGATATAGCTCAGATATTAAGAGGTTTACGCAGAACTCGCAAGGATAAATTGGGCAATGCGGTGGTAACTGCGGGCGAACTATTACAGGATGAAGCTGTTGAGACAACCTTTGATGCTGATGATTATGGTGCAGGAACAAAAGTGCTTACCGCTGTTTCCTGGCTGGAACGGGCCGGATTTATAGAACGCAACGAAAACAAAACTCAGGTGTTTCAAGGCCGGCCTTTAGTACAAAACAGAGAAGAAGCAGAACAGAAAATTGCTAAACTTGGTTTATCCGCGAGACAGAAAAAACGCTGGCTGGCTATTTTAGATGAATTATTTAATGCTGATAGCGATGAAGGCTTTAGTGCCGATGAATTAGCTCAGCTAAGCGAATTTTCCAAAGACAGTTCAGAACAGAAGCCAGCACGCAATGAAACAGCCAGTCAGCTTGTTATCAGAACCTTATATGATATGTCATCAGCAGGCATTATTCAGAAAAACCTGCTATTGACCGCTTTTGTCCGCTATAAAGTAAGCAACGCATCAACACGCTTGCTGCAGCAAATCTGCCAGCTGGAAATTGCATTGCTAAAACTGTTACAGGAACAGGCGCCTGACGCGGAGCCTGAAGATTGGCAAGTATTATCATTAAGGCATGTTAATCAGCATTTGCTGGATCAGGGTTTTAAAGACTGCAATCCTGAAACCCTTAGACTGCTGCTGGTTTCTATAAGCAGGGATGGACAGGGGTTGGCGGCAAATAAAGGCAGTCTGTTTCTTAGACATTCATCTCAAGACCAATATCGCATTAAGCTAAACCGTGGCTGGAAAGCAGTAACAGCAACTGTGGTGCGCAGGCAAACAGTTGCTCAAATAGCACTGAATACTATATTGCAGAAAATTCCTGCTGATACTAGAGCCGGGGGGGATATACTCGTTGAGTTCTCAATCGAAGATATCATTGCCGCTTTAAAACAGGATATTGAACTGCATGCACATCTAAAAGATCCTCTGGCTGCTGTTGAGCGGGGCCTTAACTTTCTGCATGAACAAAAAATTATTACCCTGCAAAAAGGACTGGCGGTTTTTCGGCAGGCGATGACTATTCAGGTATTGCCAGAATCTAAAGGACGGCGCTATAACAAAGGCGATTTTGAGCCTTTATCACAGCATTACAGCGAACGCATTTTTCAGGTGCATGTAATGAATGAATATGCCCGTAAAGGACTGGAGAAAATAGGCCATGCCTTGTCTTTTGTGGTTGCCTATTTTTCTCAGGATAAAACTGAATTTGTAAAAAACTACTTTAAAGGCCGTAAAGAAATAATACAGAGGGCAACCAGCCAGCAATCATTTCAGCGAATTGTAAGTGATTTGCAAAACCCCCAGCAGCAATCATTGGTTGCTGCCCATGAAAATGACAATAATTTAATATTGGCAGGACCTGGCTCTGGCAAAACACGAGTTGTTGTTCATCGATGCGCCTATTTGCTACGAGTAAAGCAAGTCCCGGCAAAGAGTATTTTAGTGCTGTGCTTTAATCGAAATGCGGCCATAGAATTAAGGCAAAGACTGATGGATTTAGTCGGGAATGATGCAAAATTCGTTACCATACAGACCTATCATGGTCTTAGCCTACGAATATCAGGTCATGCATTAACCGGTATAGATAGTGTCGATGAAAACAGTTCCATACAATTCCAAAACATGATCAAACAGGCGATTGAGCTGTTAATTGGACAGCACTCCTGCCTGAATGTTGCTGGCGATGAAATGCGTGACCGATTGCTTGCTGGCTACCGTTTTATTTTGGTTGATGAATATCAGGATATAGATGAGCTGCAATACCAATTGATTTCGGCATTAGCAGGACGTAAGCAAGACGAAGACCGACAGCTGAGCATTTTAGCCGTCGGCGATGATGACCAGAATATCTATCAGTTTAGGGGGGCCAATATTGGCTTTATCCGTCAATTTGAACAGGACTACCAGGCCCGTATGCATTATCTGGTAGAAAATTATCGTTCTAGCAAGCATATCATTGATGCGTCTAACCAGCTGATTGAAAAAAACCAAGACCGAATGAAACAGCAACACCCTATTCGGGTCAATCAAGCACGGAAGCAATTGCCAGCAGGCGGACGCTGGAGCAAATTGGACCCATTGGCAAAGGGACGGGTGCAGATGTTACTCTGCAAGAGTGAAATTCATCAGGCACAGGCGCTGATACTGGAATTACAGCGCTTACGGCAGCTTGATAACAGTCTTGACTGGTCTCAATGCACAATATTAACGACGGAATGGCGACTATTACACCCGGTAAGAACCTGTTTACAAGAAAACGATATTCCGTTTAGTCTGGCATTGCCAAAACAGAGCCAGCCGCCGCCCTTTCGCATTCGAGAAAACCTGGCTTTACTCAATGCAATCAAGCAAGATTCCAAAGCACTATGCACTGCCAGTGACTGGCTTGATTGGCTACAGAAAAAACCTCAAAATTTCTGGATGCAGCAATTGTTACAGCTGCTGAAAAACTGGCAAATAGAAACGGACAATGAAAATACCAGTAAACGGCAATTATTAGAATACTTATACGAATCACTGGCCGAACATAGCCGTAACAGCCGTTTAGGTCAAGGTGTCTTCCTCTCCACCATTCACTCTGTTAAAGGCATGGAATTTAGCCACGTCTTTATCCTGGATGGCGGCTGGAAACCGGTAGCCTCAGAAGAACAGCGCCGGCTGTTTTATGTTGCTATGACTCGGGCACGGGAAACACTTTGTCTATTGCAGCGACAAGATCAGGACAATCCCTATTGCCAGACATTGAATGGTGATTTTATATTGCAAAGAAGCAGCAATCCAGAGTTTGAAACTAAAATGCCATTAGAAAATAAACAATATATAGTGCTGGGACTGAAAGATTTTGATTTAAGTTATGCTGGAAGTTTTGTTAAAAAACACCCTATTCATCAATTGCTGTCCAATCTATCCGTTGGCTCAAAGGTGATGATTATCAGCCGGAAGGGTAAAATAGCAATTGAAGCAGAAACAATGACTATTGCAATTCTATCAAAAAAGTCCCAACTGCAATGGCAAGACAGACTTAAAAATATACAGTCTGCCAGTATAGTAGCCATGATTACCCGCTATCAGACAGATAGTGATAAACAGTATCTGTCCCGCTGTAAAGTTGAGCAATGGGAAATCCCTTTAATTGAAGTTGAGCTGAAATATGATTGAATATGATAATCCAGCGTTTACAGAATGGATGCAATCACTGATTAAACTGCAATAGAACCTTTAATATGTTTATGCGCCTGATAATTTTCTATTTCAAAATCTTCATATTGATAATCAAAAATAGACTCAGGCATTCTATTTATTTTTAAGGTAGGCAAAGCATAAGGCTGGCGTTGCAATTGTGTCTGCGCCTGCTGCTGATGATTTAGGTATAAATGCACATCACCACCTGTCCAAATAAAATCACCAACATCCAAATCGGCCTGCTGAGCCACCATATGCGTCAATAATGCATAACTGGCTATATTGAATGGCAAACCCAAAAACGTGTCACAGCTGCGCTGATAGAGCTGACAGGATAGCTTTTCATTCGCCACATAGAACTGAAAAAACGCGTGGCAGGCTGGTAGCGCCATTTTTCCTTTTTTTACATTTTCCTGCGGACTGATGGATTCATCAGGTAAATCTGCTACATTCCAGGCTGAGACAATAATTCTTCGGCTATTTGGGTTTTCTTTCAGCTGCTTTATGATAGTTGCTATCTGATCTATACAGTCTCCTTCCGGTGTTGGCCATGATCTCCATTGCTTACCGTAGACCGGACCTAATTCACCCTGCTCATCTGCCCAGGCATCCCAGATTTTCACCCCATGCTGTTTTAAATAGGCAATATTGGTATCGCCTTTTAAAAACCAAAGCAGTTCATGAATAATGGATTTTACATGGACTTTTTTTGTAGTTATTAAAGGAAAACCCTTTTGCAAATCAAAACGCATTTGGTGACCAAAAATTGATAGGGTCCCACTGCCCGTTCTGTCGCCTTTTTGCACACCTTCATTAAGCAATTTATCCAGTAGCTGTAAATATTGTTTCATGCTGTTTTTTTATGTGCGTAAACAAATAGGAAGGCACCAATGATAATCATGGGCAATGATAATATTTGCCCCATAGTTACCCAGTTTAATGCCAAGTAGCCTAATTGGGCATCTGGCAGACGAAAAAATTCTACAAAAAATCTGAAACAGCCGTAAAGAAAGAGTACCAGTCCTGTCGGTGCCATAACAGGCCTTTGTTTACGTGTATAAATCCACATAATGATAAACAGTGTTACTCCTTCCAGTAATGCTTCATAAAGTTGAGATGGGTGCCTTGCCACCGATCCTGCGCCTGGAAAAACCATTGCCCAGGGCACATCTGATGTTTTTCCCCATAATTCATTATTAATAAAATTCCCAATTCGGCCCGCACCCAAGCCTATGGGCACTAGAGGTGATATAAGATCAGTCAATTCCAGCATGGAGCATTGCTGTTTTTTTGCAAACCACCACATAGTTATAAAAACACCTAGCATACCCCCATGAAATGACATGCCTCCTTCCCAGACTTTAAACAGAATTAATGGATCTTGAATAAAAATGGAAAAATTATAAAACAGAATATAGCCAATTCTGCCACCCAATATAACGCCTAAAGCACCGTAATAAACTAGGTCTTCCATTGCTTCCGGTTTAATCACCGAATAAGGCTTTTCTGCCCTTTTTTTTCCTAACAGCCAAACTGCTGCAAAACCAACGAGGTACATAAGGCCATACCAGTGAATTTTTAGCGGACCTAAAGCAATGGCAACTGGGTCAATTTGAGGGTAAGTTAACATAACAGATAAAAATATAAGCAGACAATTTGATAATCTAATCCTCCTTTGAAAAAGGAGGATTGGCAGGAGTTTTAAATAATGGCATTAATTAAACATCTAAGTTAGTTACATCCAATGCATTTTTAACAATAAAATCACGGCGGGGTTCTACAACATCCCCCATCAGTGTAGTAAAAATATCATCTGCCGCTATAACATCTTCAATTTTCACCTGCAACAGTCTTCTGCTATTCGCATCTAAGGTAGTTTCCCATAACTGATCTGGGTTCATCTCTCCCAAACCTTTATAGCGCTGAATATGCTGTCCCTTCTTAACCTCTCTCATCATCCATTCAAAAGCCTGTTTAAAGTTACTGATGGCCTGCTTCCTTTCTCCCATCCGCATTACGGACTGTTCGGTAAATAGACCGACAGTATCTTCTGCATACTTAGCAATGACTAAATAGTCTTTGCCTGAGAAAAAGGTATTATGAAAAATAAAGGTCTTGGTAATGCCATTTAGCCTCTTATCAATAACAATATTAAATTCATCACTATCTCTATAGTTTAGCTTTGTAGAATAAATGGCTTTGCTACCGTTGTTGTTGGCTCTTTTTTCTAAACGGCTAAACCATTGAAGCATGCTTTCTTTACTTTGCTTAATTTCTTCTGAGAGAGGAGAAACATACGTCATTTCCTCTAAGAAGATATCATCATAGCGTCTACTTAAACGGTTAATCACCGCTGTCACTTCTGCATATTCGGTAGCCAGCTTTTCTAAGCCCTGTCCCTGAATAACCGGCGTTGATTCGTCCGTCTGCAACTGAGCCCTATCCAGTGCAAGCTGAATTAAATATTGATTTAATTCAGTATCATCTTTTACATAATGTTCTTGCTTGCCTTTTTTAATTTTATATAGCGGAGGCTGTGCAATATACACATAGCCTTTCTCAATAAGTTCTGGCAATTGTCTGTAGAAAAATGTCAGGATCAAAGTACGGATATGAGACCCATCCACATCGGCATCTGTCATAATAATTATGCGGTGATAACGCAACTTTTCAATATTATATTCTTCTTTGCCAATACCGCAGCCTAAAGCGGTAATCAAGTTCCCCACTTCATCGGATGAAATCATTTTATCGAAACGCGCTTTTTCTACATTAAGAATTTTTCCTTTAAGCGGTAAGATCGCCTGTGTGCGTCTATCTCTGCCCTGTTTGGCAGACCCGCCGGCTGAGTCCCCTTCCACAATAAACAATTCTGACAATGCCGGGTCTTTTTCCTGACAATCTGCCAGCTTCCCAGGAAGCCCTGCAATATCAAGCGTTGATTTTCGACGGGTCATTTCTCTTGCTTTACGGGCCGCATTACGAGCTCTGGCTGCGTCCACAATTTTATTCGCAATCGTTTTAGCTATTGCAGGGTTTTCCAGCAAAAACTCCTGCAACTTCTCATTCATAGTCGATTCAACTAAAGGCTTAACTTCAGATGAAACCAGTTTATCTTTAGTCTGTGAAGAAAACTTAGGGTCAGGAACTTTAACAGAAAGTACAGCTGTCAAACCTTCCCTTGCATCATCTCCCGTTGTTGCAACCTTTTCTTTTTTAGCTATGCCACTGGATTCAATATATTGATTGATTGTCCGAGTCAGAGCACCTCTAAATCCAGCCAAATGACTACCGCCATCGCGCTGTGGAATGTTGTTGGTATAGCAAAATATATTCTCCTGATAAGAGTCATTCCATTGCATTGCCACCTCTACCGTGACCCCTTCTTTCTCAGCAGTAAAATGAAATACATCTTCAAATAGCGGCGTTTTGTTTTTATTTAGGTTTTGAACGAAAGCGCTAATACCGCCTTCATACTCAAACACATCTTCTTTACCCGTCCGTTCGTCCTTTAAAGAAATCCTGACGCCTGAATTTAAAAAGGATAGCTCTCTTAGCCGTTTGGCTAAAATATCATAATGAAACTCTACATCGGAAAAGGTCTCTTTACTTGGCAAAAAATTAATTAAAGTACCAGTTCCTTCAGCATCACCTACTGCTTTCAATGGTGCTACAGGCTCACCTTTTTTATACTTTTGCTTATGCAGCTTGCCATGTTTTCGTATTTCCAGCGTCATTTCTTCTGATAGAGCATTTACAACGGAAACGCCGACACCGTGCAATCCTCCAGACACCTTATATGCATTATCATCAAACTTACCGCCTGCATGCAATACAGTCATAATTACTTCTGCAGCTGATCGACCTTCTTCTTCATGTATATCAACCGGAATACCACGACCATCATCTAAAACTGAGACTGAGCCATTTTCATGGATAATCACATCAACACCTTTACAGAACCCGGCCAAAGCCTCATCAATTGAGTTATCGACCACTTCAAATACCATATGGTGAAGACCCGACCCATCATCGGTATCACCTATATACATTCCAGGTCTTTTTCTAACAGCATCTAAGCCTTTTAGTACTTGAATATTCGAACTATCGTATTCTTGATTATTATCACTCATTTCTTTTCCATTTTATGTGTTCCACGTGGAACATGATATTTAAATTACTTCTTTAATTTTTCCATGTTCCACGTGGAACTTTTTATAGTTATCCAAATTTGTTAAATCTCCAAAATTAGAAAGTTCAGTCGTAGACATAAAAACCTGGCAATGTAACCCAGATAAATAATCCAGTAATTTTGCCTTATTATCTATATCCAATTCTGCAGTAAGATCATCAATCAACAAACAGACTGAATTGTTTTTTTCTGTATTAATCAATTTAACTTGCGCTAATTTTAAAGAAAGCATTAACAGCTTTAACTGCCCTCTAGAGACTACATGTTTTGCCAAACGTCCATCAACCATAACCCCAACATCAGATCGATGGGGGCCGCTATGAGTAAAACCATAACGTAAATCTTTTGGTAAATCTTTTCTTAAAGACATCATAAAACTTTCACTTTGATCCCAACCAGGGTTATATTTTAATTCAATCTGTTCAAAGTTTAGAAAGCAGGAACAAATTTCAAAAAAAAAAGGTTCTAGCTTCTTTAAGTATTGTTCCCGGTAATTAGAGACTATTGTACCGTACTCGACTAGTTCGTTATTCCAAACATTAATCTGATCAGCTTGTTTGTTTTTTAACAGTGAGTTTCGCTGCTGTAAAACCTTCTTAAACTTACGCCAGCAAATTAAAAAATCTTCTTGAAAGTTAAAGACCCCCCAATCTAAAAACTCACGCCTAACTTGTGGACCACCATCCAATAATAAATAGCTTTTTGGGTGAATCAATAGAACAGGGAGGGAATAGGCTAGTTCAGATCTATTGCTATTTTCTTTATTAAGCCTAATTTCACAGCCTTTGCCATTAAATTGAATGCCTAAATGAAAAACTTGGCCGCTTTGCTGTATAGATTGACCAGATACTATCAATTCAGTTTGTTTAAACTGGATCACTTGCTTAATATTTTTAGCCCTAAAAGACCGAGCCCTTCCTAAGATAAAGATAGCTTCTAATAATGAACTTTTACCACTGCCATTTTTACCAGTAATTAAATTAATGCCGGGGGAAGGCGAAATAGAAGATTTTTTAATATTTCGTAAAAAATAAATATCAAGCTTTTGTAAACTCATTATGATGCAAGTAAAAAATATAGGCCTGTCATTAAACTGAATTAATTTACAAACGCATAGGCATAACAATAAATTTATAAAGTTGCTGTTCCGGTTCTTCTATAAAACAGCTGCTGGCATTGCTTGCAATAGTCAGTACTGCCAATTCTGAATCTAAATTGCTTACTGCATCTAAAACATATTGAGAGTTAAACGCAATAGTTAAGGGTTCTCCCTGATATTCAATAATCAATTCTTCTGTAGCTTCATCGTGTTCTGGGTTATGAGAGCTAAGCCTTAGAAGGTCTTCTGAAATATCAAAGGTAATACCTTTAAATTTTTCGTTAGCCAGAATGGAAACTCGGGTTAAGGCATCTTTTAGTAATTGCCGTTGAATATGTATTTGGTTAAAAAATGGCTGATCAAACACTTTACTAAAATCAGGATATTTAGAGTCAACCAGTTTCGCAGAAAAAGTCAATTCTTTGATATAAATTCTAATATTGCTGCTAGAAAACTGTATGTTTAATTCGGTATCATCATCTTCTAATAATCGTGATAACTCCACTACACCTTTTCTGGGCAAAATAATGCGTGATTCATAGCCAGTGGCTGTTCCGATATTATCTTCATAAATGGATAAACGATGCCCATCTGAAGCAACCATTTTTAATTTGCTATTTGATACATGCAATAGCAGGCCATTTAAGTAATAACGAATATCCTGGTTCGCCATGCAAAAAACTGTTTTATTCAATGCTTTTTTCAATTGTCCAGCATTCATTAGAAATTGATTATCCAATTCTGACTCTGAGAACTCTGGATAATTATCTGCTGCCAAAGTTGATAGAGAAAATCGACTGCGACCCGAAGTTACTTTAACTTTATCATCTTTTAATTCAATTTTAATTTCAGCTTCATTAGGCAATAGCCTAACAATATCTAAAAATTTTCTTGCCGGAACTGTAATTTCACCAGATTCATAAGATTGAAGATAAATCTTAGCAACCAGCTGAATTTCAAGATCAGTGCCTGTTAACACAAGTTCATTGTCATTTACTGTAACAAGCACATTTGAAAGCACAAGCATGGTTTGCCGCTTTTCGATAACGCTCACGATTTGCTGCAAAGGAATAAGAAGCTGTTCTCTATTAATAATAAAATTCATAAAATATATTTAAACTTATTACTGTTATTAGTCTGATAAAAACTGTTGAAAAAATGTATTTTCACTTTAAAATCAAATGATTAAACTATAATTAAGACTGTTAATTAAATGATTGTCAGGCTGGTGATATGCTGGTGACAAAATATTCCATATTAAAAGGTAACAGTCAACGAACAACATAAATTTAGTCATGAGCACAGGTTTATCCACAGAGAACTAAATCTAACATAAGCAAAATATTTTGTAATGAATTATTTAAACGAGTCATTTAGTCAGCCAATTAATAATAAAAGTATATATCTTTATTTACTTATTACTATTAGGCATCTAAAAACTTGTGTATAAGACTATTTTTTTTAAAAAAGTCAATAAGTTATATTGTTTTTAAAGTACGAAGTTTCTTTGTTTTTAAAATGTGGATAAAGTAGAAGAGTTATTTTACCTTAGTTTTATCCACAGGTTTGCCGCAACTATTGAGTCAATGTTCTCAACAGGTTCTGGTAGTCTTCAGACACTTTAATATCACTGTCCCGCAATGCTTTAATGCGTTTACAGGCATTAATTACTGTTGTGTGATCTCTGCCACCAAATGAATCACCAATTTCCGGAAAGCTATGGCTAGTTAGTTCTCTAGCCAAACACATGGCAATTTGCCTGGGACGGGTAATTGATTGTCTACGGCTTTTGGATGATAAATCAGCAACTCGAATTTTAAAATATTCAGCTACTGTTTTTTGAATGTTATTTATGTTAACTAACTTGTCCTGCAGTGAAATTAAGTCATGCAGTGCTTCTTTAGTAAAATCAACAGTAATTTCTTTGCCTGTAAACTGGGCATTTGCAAGTACCCGTCTAAGAGCACCTTCTAAATCTCTGACATTTGATGGGATTCTTTTCCCAATAAAAAAGGCAACATCCTGAGCTAGATCTACGTTAGCCAAAGCGGCTTTCTGGATTAAAATAGCTGCGCGTGTTTCCAAATCAGGAGGCTCAATGGCAACTGGGAGTCCCCAGCCAAACCGAGATTTTAAACGGTCTTCCAAACCGTCAATTTCTTTTGGATATTTATCACAGGTTAAAACTACCTGATGTTTTTTATCCAGTAAATTATTGAAGGTATGAAAAAACTCTTCCTGAGAACGCTCTTTTCCTGCTAAAAACTGAATATCATCGATCAATAAAATATCTATACTGCGATAATAATCTTTAAAAGCATTAATGGTGTTATGCTGAAAAGCCTGAACCATATCCTGGACAAACTTTTCTGAATGCAGGTAAACCACATTTACTGATGGGTTTTTGACAATGGCGGCATTACCGATGGCATGCATTAAATGCGTTTTACCTAAACCGGAACTGCCATAAATAAATAATGGGTTATATGCTTTGCCAATATTTTCAGAAACCTGTATAGAGGCTGCTTTAGCTAACTGATTAGATTTTCCTTCTACAAAATTATCGAAGGTGAATGCTCTGTTTAAAAAGGTAGAACGTTTTGGCTTATCTTTTTCTGCTGATTTCCTAACCTGTTTAGGCTGAATAAGGGGAGGCGTCTTTTTTGAACCAATTTCAAACTGCAGCAGTAAAGTACCATTGGAAAATTCATACACAGCATCTTCAATTTTACTGATAAAATTTTGTTTAACATGGTCAATGATAAAACGGTTAGGTGCCAATAATTTTAGCGTATCGCCTTTTTCAACTGCCTGCAGCGGTCTGATCCAGGTGCTGAAATCACCGGAAGGAATTTCGTTTTCAAGTTTAGATAAACAGGTGTTCCAAATAGAGCTCATTGGTTATTTTGAATTTGGTTGTATAGTGGTGGTTTTAAGTAATGTATTTTATACTTTATAAAGGAGCTGACTATAGTGTTTTTAAGATAGAAAAAAGTAACTAGGAAAATATGCATTTTGTAAAAAGTAGAAAACTTTAAGTAAATGTAATTGACAAAGTACATGGTTTTATCTTATCATCCCGAGTCTTTTTTATCCGTTTTTTGTTAAATTATTATTAAGGCTTAGGCAAATGAAAAGAACTTATCAACCAAGTAAACTTAAACGCGCAAGAACTCATGGTTTCCGCGCTAGAATGGCTACAGTAGGTGGCAGAAAGGTAATAAATGCTCGCAGAGCAAAAGGTCGCGCTGAGCTAACCGTATAATTGGTTTGTAAAAGATGCAGTTTTCCCTCCCAGTTAAAACTAGAAAATCCTGCTGATTATAAAAGGGTATTTGCTAATCCAGTAAAATCTACTGATAAGTTTTTTACCCTATTAGCTATCAGAAATGATTTGAGTCATCCTAGGTTAGGTCTTGCCATTGCTAAAAAAAATATAAGAAAGGCAGTGACAAGGAATTTTATTAAAAGAACTATTAGGGAAAATTTTAGATTGAAACAATATGATTTAATTAATATTGATATTGTTGTTCTGGCAAGAAGGGATGCAGCAAATGCGTCACCTGCTTTATTAAGAAAATCACTAGATAAGCATTGGCTTAAATTGACTGAGCGATGCGAATCTTACTCATAAATCTTATAAAGTTTTATAAAACTTTTATAAGTCCTTTACTCCCCCCAAGATGCCGTTTTTATCCTAGCTGTTCAAGTTATAGTCTGGAAGCAATTCAGCTTCATGGTGCTGTTAAAGGTTCTTATCTTACAATAAAAAGATTATTGAAATGTCACCCCTTTCATGAGGGTGGCATAGACCCAGTTCCAAAAAAAATTGGTAAATAACAATGGAAAACATTAGATTTATGCTGGTCGTTGCATTTGCGGCGATTTCTTATATGCTTTGGGAACAATGGCAAATAGACTATGGACCAAAGCCCGCTGTTGAAATGTCAGAACAGCTTGCCATTGCTGGTTCCAATGAAGATTTACCCAGTACCGGAAATATAGCTTCAATACCTTCAGCTCAACAATTGGAAGCGGTACCAGCTACTGATGTTTATGCTGAAAAAGTAATTACAGTAAAAACAGATGTTTTTTCTCTTGAGATTGACACTAAAGGCGGAACAATTCGTAATTTGGATTTATTGCAATACCCTCGAGAAAAAGAGAATACAGTTGTCAATAGATTATTTGCCTTAGTAGGAATGGAGCCAGAAAAAAAGGATCTTTCACCTATTCGTCTGTTTGATGCAAATACAGAAAAACTTTTTCTTGCTCAAAGTGGCTTGATAGCCAGTAGCGGATCAGTCGCCGCACCAGATCATCATGCATCTTATGCTGTAGCAAAAGACAGTTATGAATTGCCTGATGGCCAGCAGACATTATCTGTTCCTTTGTCCTGGACAAATAATGCAGGGCTTAGTGTTACTAAAATTTATACATTTACCCGTGGCAGTTACAATATCAATGTCGATCAAAAAGTCAGCAATGATTCAGCAGAGACTTGGACAGGACGGCAGTATGGTCAACTTCTGAGAGTACCCTATGTTGATGATAAGGGAAATACCTTTATCAGAACATACGCGGGCGGTGTCGTGTATACAGAAGAAGAAAAATATCAAAAAGTTGATTATGAGGAAATGGAAGAAGAGAACCTAAGTGTTTCTTCTTTAGGTGGCTGGAGTGCAATGACTCAGCACTATTTTGCTTCTGCATGGGTACCGCCTGCAGATCAGGAGAATCACTTTTATACTAAAAAATTAAAAGACTGGCGCTATGTGATCGGTTCCTATTCTCCTTCAGTAGAGGTAGCACCACATACGGATGCTATTTTTAATTCACATTTATTTGCTGGTCCAAAAATTCAGCCGATGATGGAAAAAGTAGCGCCAGGATTAGAGTTGACCGTAGATTATGGCTGGTTAACAGTAATAGGAAAACCTATTTACTGGCTGCTAAATAAAATCCATGACTATATAGGTAACTGGGGATTTTCTATCCTTGGTGTCACTCTGTGCATTAAATTGATGTTCTTTAAGCTGTCTCAGGCCAGCTATCGCTCTATGGCTAAGATGCGAAAAATTCAGCCACGCCTTAAGGCACTGCAAGAAAAATTTGCAGATGACAGGCAGCGGTTCAATACTGAAATGATGGCAATGTACAAAAAGGAGAAAGTTAACCCTATGGGAGGCTGTCTTCCAATTATGGTGCAAATTCCGGTATTTATTTCCTTATACTGGGTATTGATTGAAACAGTAGAATTGCGTCAGGCAGACTTTATATTATGGATACAAGATTTATCAGCACAGGATCCTTTCTTTATTTTGCCGATTATCATGGGAATTACCATGAAAATTCAGCAAAGTTTAAACCCTGCGCCGATAGATCCATTACAGGCAAAAGTGATGAAAATGTTCCCAATCATTTTTACTGTTTTCTTCTTATTCTTTCCTGCAGGGCTGGTACTTTATTGGGTATGCAATAACACTCTATCTATTATTCAGCAGTGGTACATCACTAAACAAATTGAAGCTGAAAAGTAACGATTAGGGATACTTAGGAGCGAGATTTTAAAAACCTCGCTCCTAAGTATCCCTATTTAAAAAAAGGGGAAGGTATTATAAATCCCTTAAAGCTTTTTTAATAAAATTCTATAAAAATCGTGCAGCAAACTAATAAAGATACCATTGCAGCCATTGCAACTCCTTCAGGAAATGGGGGAGTCGGTATTATCAGGATTTCAGGACCTGCAGCACTTGATTGTGCCAAAAGTATCAGCAATAAAACTCCTCAGCAAAGACAAGCGGTATTTACATCATTTAGAGATGATAATGCTTCAGTGATTGATTCCGGCATACTTCTTTATTTCCCTAACCCTTTTTCATATACAGGTGAAGATACAATAGAATTGCAAGGACACGGCGGAGCTGTTGTTTTAAATATGCTGTTAAAAAGAATCCTTAGTTTAGGAGTAAGATTAGCTAATCCGGGGGAGTTTACCGAAAGAGCTTTTCTTAATAACAAGCTGGATTTGGCTCAGGCTGAAGCAGTTGCTGATTTAATTGAGAGTAGTACAGAGCAATCAGTACGTTCCGCCCAAAAATCTATGCAAGGTGTTTTTTCTGAACAAATTAATGAGCTGGTAGAAGAGCTTATTGAATTGAGAATATATGTAGAGGCTGCAATAGACTTTACAGATGAAGAAATTGAATTTTTAACTGATGGCATTGTCGAAAAAAAAATAGTAGAACTGACAGAAAAAATCCAAAAGATCCAAAAAACAGCCCAGCAAGGTCGCTTATTGAGAGATGGAATGACTGTTGTATTGGCCGGAAAACCCAATGCAGGAAAATCAAGTTTACTCAATGCATTGGCAGGGCATGAAGCGGCAATTGTTACTGATATTGCCGGAACAACTAGAGATATTTTAAAAGAACGGATTCAGATCGATGGAATGCCTATTCATATTATTGATACTGCAGGGCTGCGAGAAAGTGAAAATGCGGTAGAAAAAGAGGGAATTCGTCGCGCACATGAACAAATTAGACAGGCTGATAAAGTATTATTATTAATTGATAGCACAGATCCGGAAATTGATTCTGTGATTAGAACACTGCCTTCTGGTTTAGATATAACAAAAGTCTACAACAAAATTGATTTATTGGAAATAGAGCCAGAAATAACAGAAACAGAACATGCCAGTCAAATTTATCTGTCAGTAAAAAAAGGCTTGGGGATGGAGCTTTTGATTGAACATCTTAAAAAGAGTGTTGGTTTTAGCGGTGAAACAGATGATGTATTTATTGCAAGAAAAAGACATGTAGATGCTTTAGCTCAGGGACAGAAAAGTGTTGAAAGTGCATTGGAGCAACTGCAAAATAATGCCGCTGAGCTAGTTGCCGAAGATTTAAGGCAAGCTCAAAATAGTCTTGCCGAAATTACAGGCGTATTTAGCTCAGATGATTTACTCGGCAGGATTTTTAGTTCGTTTTGCATTGGAAAGTAAAAATTTTTTAGTAGGAGTCTGGGCTAAAGGTTTATATGCTAAATCGTAAGTATTCAAGATTTTGTTATCTATTTTTTAGGTGTTTTTGTCTATATATTTTACAAATAGTTATTTTTTAAATACTTTATATTTTTTTATATTATTGATATTAAAATTAAAGTTATATTATGGAATGTTAATTGCTTATTTATATCTGAATTGTTTGTTATAAATATGCTAAGACAAGGAAATTGTTAGTAGTGGCAGGATGCATTATAAATACAATGAATTGCACAGTAATTAGGTTGATGCGTTGGTTTATAAAAAACAGGGAAGTGCTCTTAGTGATAGATATGTTTTATAAATAAAGGTAATAAAAATGAGTGGTAATTTAACAAGAACTTTTTTTAGGCCGGTATGCAGTACTATTTTAATGGCTGGCATACTGTTTTCAAATACATCTACTGCTGCTACCTGGCAAGAACAGGGGGATGCCGGCAGCCTATTAAATTCAGCTCAATCCATTTTGGGTGTGGGTAATGTAGAGACAATTGAGGGAAAAATTTCAGCACGATCTGATGTTGATTTATATAAAATTTATATTTCTGACCCTAGTGCATTTTCTGCAGTTGTATCAGGCGGGGGTGATGTTGCGGGCGATACAGACTGGGATTCCAAGTTATGGCTGTTTGATGAAAATGGCTTAGGAATATATGCGAATGATGATGCAGTAAATAGAAATGAAGCAGATGCAGGTTTGCCCAGCAGCCATGCGTTAGGTCCTCAAGTAGCAGGTAATTATTTTTTAGCAATATCGGATGATGATGTAAGCCCTTTCAGTGGACCGACTTTAAATGATCTTATTTTTGCAGTATCAAATTCTCCATATACAGCTATACTTGCCCCTACAGGTGGCGGCAGTACCTCGCCCCTCACTGACTGGCGTTCTGCCAGCTCAACAGTTATAGATTATGCTAATGCAAATTATAGCATTGCTCTTAATGGAGCCGAATTGGTTCCAAGTGCTGAAATGCAAAGCCAAATAGAATTTATAGAAAGGTTTTATGTAAATATATTAGGCAGAGCATCAGACCAGGATGGATTGAATTATTGGCTAAATATTATCCAAACGCAGTCAGGCGCTAAAGTTGCTTTTGGTTTTTTAAATAGTAATGAGTTTCTAGCACTGAATTTGGATAAGCCTGATTTTGTGAATATTTTATATAAAACAATGTTTGATAGAGAACCTGATGAATCAGGTCTTGGTTTTTGGCTATCAAACCTTGATGCAGGCTATTCTAGAGATGAAGTTATTTATGGGTTTGTAAGTAGTTTGGAATTTGCAGCTTTAGCAGATAGTTTTGATGTGACTCCCATTAGTGAGAATGAAGAGACAGAGTTCCTTATAGATAATTTCGTACGCCGTTTTTACAAGTTTGTATTAAACAGGGATCCTGATACAGTTGGTAATGATTATTGGACATCTAAGCTATTGAATGGAGATGAAACAGGAGGAAATATAGCTAGAGGTTTTTTTAAAAGCTCTGAATTTTTGGCTAGAAATACTACAGACGATGAATTTGTAGAGATTGCCTATCAAGCTATTTTCGGTAGGACTTCGGATTTAGATGGCAAACAAAATTGGCTGGGCCGGCTAGCTGCTGGAACTACTAGAGAAGAACTTATCAATGGGTTTATTATTAGCCAGGAGTTTAGTGTGTTGGCTGAGCGCTTTGGAATTAGAGCAAATTGATTTAGCTATTTAATAATTTAAAATGAGTACAAGCTTTTGAAGGAAGAGTCCTTTGAAAGCTTGTTTTTTCAGTTTTAGGGAGTTATAAATTTTTATTGAAGTGAACGTAATATTTTGATGAAAACCTATGTTAGTGGCTTATTTTATCTGTTTTTACCACTTTCAACAAAGTAATCCACAAAATCTTTAAATCAAATAAGAAAGAACGTCTTTTCAGATATTCAATATCTAGCTCAACTTTTTCAGCAATAGTCAGTTCATCACGTCCATTAATCTGTGCCCACCCTGTCAAACCAGGTAAAAGTTTCTCCACTCCTTTTTGTGTGCGCATAGAAATCAAGTCATTCTGATTAAACAATGCAGGCCGAGGCCCAACAAAACTCATTTCTCCTTTAAAAATAGACCATAGTTGAGGCAACTCATCTAGGCTTGATTTTCGTATAAAATGACCGATGGATGTTAATGTGCTTTCTGGATTTTGCAGTAAATGAGTTGCTACAGCAGGTGTACCAGTCTTCATGCTGCGAAATTTAGGCATTTTAAATATAATTCCATCTTTTCCAATACGATCAGACCAATATAATACTTGACCTTTAGAAGTTGCCTTAACCAGTATAGCAACTAAAATAATTGGGAAAAAAAGTAAGGGTATAGCAATCAGTATTAAAATTAAATCAAAGAGTCTTTTCATTTTTTACTAATGTATAGGGAACAGCAATTTTTCTAGGTTTACAATAATCCTAAATAAATCAGTTGAACGCTTAGTTTAACTGTAACTTGTTAAATAAACTGTTTAATCCAGCTTTTTACTATTCAGCAGATGGGTGAGTGTATTTCGCTTCACGGTTTTGTGAAAAACCTGGACAAAAAATTCTGCAGAATAGCTCTCGATGAGGACTACGGCCATTATCTTTGAGCTATTCTTTGTCTATTTTGCTCAGATTTTCCACAAAATCCATGCTCAACTGATTTATTTAGGATAATTCATCATAAACAGAAGCATAAGCTCGGCCTAGCGCATTTCCCGAAAATAGTTTTTCATAGCGACTACGCGCAGATAGCCCCATTTTAGATGCCAATTTATTTTCCTTCAATAAGATATGCATCGATTGAGCTAATTGAACAGGATTCTCAGGAGAAACAACAAATCCAGTTTCTTCGTGATAATTAACAAAAGATGTACCTGTACCTATCTCACAGGAAATCATTGGTTTTCCCATCATCGATGCCTCAATGAGTACCATGCCAAAAGCTTCTGAACGTAGGTGTGACGGTAAAATTATTGCTTTGCAATGCTTTAGCAATGTTACTTTTTCCGCATCAGTTACCTGACCAGAAAAAATTATGTTATTTACACCCAAATCTTCAGCTAGTTTTTTTAACTTTTCACCTTCAGGTCCACTGCCTGCAATGATTATTTTGCAATCAATGTGTTTAGCCGCCTTAATTAAATTGGGTATGCCTTTATAATAGCGAAGGACTCCGATAAATAAAAAAAAGGGTTCTTTAGAAATAATGCCGAGTCTGCTCAGAATACTTTTATCACCAACCATAGAGTACGAATTTTCATTAATTCCTAAAGGTATTATACGAACCTTTTCTCGAATTGAGGGGTGAGTTAGAACAGGACTATTTTTAGCATAAGCAGGACAGTTTGCTACAATAATCTGCATTTTCTTTAAAGTTTCCCACATTAATGGCTGATAAAGAGAACCTAAAAATCGTTGCCTAATAATATCTGAAATATAAGTGAGCACCACAGGTTTATTGGGCTGGACAATTGAGTGTAAAACATCAGCAAAAGGCCAGGGGAAAAAATAATGTATAGTATCAGATTCATTTGCCAATTTTGAAAAACTAGTAAATGCTCTGATTCCTCCAATATCACATGAAGCAGGGGCCATCCATGATCGGCTTCTTACCACATGAGCTTCAGGACGTATTAATTTTGTAGGATTTGGCTTAGGTGACAAGGTGAAAATTGTGTTTGAAATCCCCATTTCAGTTGTGGATAGGGCGATCTGTCTAATAGCTTCTTGTAATCCGCCTGGGGGATCTGGAAAATATGTGCGATAAACATTTAGTACTTGCATAAGTTAATGTGCTAAGGCATATTGATAAGCAGAATAAGTTTCAACCGCACACTTTTGCCAAGAAAATTTATCTGCCTGAATGATCCCTAGGTCAGATAAACGGGAAAATTCTTTATTATCTTCACAAATCATTTCAATACTGGCCTTCATCGCATCAATATCGCCAACATCAATTAATATACCAGCATTGCCAGCAACTTCAGGAATGGAAGAAGTATTTGAAGCAATCACGGGAGTACCGCAAGCCATTGCTTCTAAAACAGGCAGGCCAAAACCTTCATATAAAGAAGGAAAAATTAAAGATCTGGCTCCACTGTATAAAAAGGGCAAATCACTGTCGGGTACATAGCCAAGCATTTTTGCTTTATCTTGATTAATTAATGCATTTAATTCTGAAATTAGCCCTTTTTCTTTCCAGCCTCTCATACCTGCAATAATAAGAGGAAAACGTTTTGCTAGCTTATTTGGCAAAGCCCGGTAAGTTTGAATGGCCTGAATTAAATTTTTTCTAGGTTCTAGAGTGCCGACAGAAATGACGTATTGTTGAAAACGGAGACCATATTTTTCAATAACATTTGATACATCAGCTTTTGAGCGGGGATAATAAATAGAGGACTTTCCCAGATGAGTAACGTGAACTTTGTTACTGGCCACGCTAAATTCACTGATTATTTCCCGTTTTGTAAAATGCGAGTCTGCAATAATGCACTGTGACTGTTCAATAGCACGTGGCATTGCTTTGTTCATCATACGAATTCTTACAGCTGGATGTACATGAGGAAATCGAATAAACGAAAGGTCATGAATTGTAATAACGGTTGCGCCATTAAATTCAAGCGGTAAAAAGTTTGGCTCGTGGTAAAGGTCAAACTGAGTATTTTTTAAACCGGAATTAAAGGCTATTTGGGATGTTTTTTGTCTGGCAGTATATGAATAGGGAATAAACCGACTTACTATTTTTTTAAGCTTACTGGTTTTTGGAGTGGCAATGGGGAGTATGTCTTTTGACCAGCTGAAGCCATAGAAAGCTTCAATTTCTATTAATGGATTATCTTTAAGAGTTTTGGATAAGTTGAAGGTATAATTTCCGATACCAGTAAGAGGCGTAATTAAACTTTTTGTACTCATAACAACTTTGATATGAGACCGTTTGAAATCACTCATTTTTTTAATTAACTATATGTTTTCAAGCTATCTTCATACATCCATCGCAATGTTTCTTCTATGCAAGGGTATTTCTGAACGCCAATTATTTTATGTAAATATTGATTATTTCCTACTAGACGCTTAATCTCATTTGGCCGGACAAATTTAGGATTTATCTTTACATCAATTTTATAGCCAGCGATTTTCTCCATAGTAGAGATAATCCTGCGTAAAGAATATGCAGTACCAGAGCAAATATTAAAGGTTTTACCAATGGCTTCAGGTGTATTTATTAATTTTTGATAAATATAGCAAATTGCACGGATATCTGAAAACTCACGTTCCACATCTAAATTTCCCAGCTCAATAACAGGTTCTTTACGGATAAAGTGATCAACAATTTTAGGGATTAAAAACTTTGGATCTTGCCCTGGTCCAGTATAGTTAAAGGGCCGACTAATGATAATAGGCAAACGATCCATCCATAATCTGGCTACATGCTCCATTGCCATTTTGCTGATACCATAATCATTAGCTGGCAGTAACGGAACAGATTCATCAATCTGCTCCACTCTAGTGTTTCCATAAACATTTGCACTGCTTGCAAGCAGCACTGCTTTAGGCCGTTTATCCAATGCTGACAGAGCCTGCAGCAAATTCCGTGTCCCGGTGATGTTTACACGATAAATAGCGTCCGCATCACCATGAGCAACAAATGAAATGGCGGCTAAATGTACAATTATGTCAGGATTAATTTTTAAAGTTTCAATTTTTACAGCATGGCAATCAGTCAAGTTGGCCTGGAATGGGTAGATTTCATAACCAGCTTTACTGGCAACTTTTGAGAAATGCGTTCCTGTGAAGCCATTTGCCCCTGTAAGCAAAAGTCGCATCAGAATGAAAGGTTCTGTTTATTGCGACGCAAATCTGCTTTAACCATCATTTCACATAATTCTTCCAATGTTGTTTTTGGCTGCCAACCTAAGTATTTTTTAGCCTTTTCTGGATCACCAATCAATAATTCAACTTCAGCAGGGCGATAGAATTTTGGGTTTATTTTTACAACGGTTTTTCCTGATTTTCTATCTATTGCTACTTCATTTTCATCTTTGCCTTGCCAATCAAGCTTAATATCAACAGCTTTAAAAGACATGTCAACAAAGTCGCGCACTGTTTCTGTTCGGCCTGTAGCTAGTACATAAGTGTCAGGGGTATCCGCCTGAAGCATTAAATACATGCCTTCAATATAGTCCTTAGCAAAGCCCCAGTCACGTTTTGCATCCAAATTTCCTAGCTCAAGCAGCTGTTGCTGGCCCAATGAAATTTTGGCCACACTGTTCGTAATTTTTCGGGTAACGAATTCTTGGCCACGCAGTGGAGATTCATGGTTAAAAAGGATGCCGCTACAGGCAAAAATATTATATGACTCGTGATAATTAATTGTCATCCAGTGTGCATAAAGCTTGGCTGCACCATATGGACTGCGCGGATAAAAAGGGGTCGATTCTTTTTGAGGAATTTCCTGAACTTTGCCAAACATCTCAGAAGTAGATGCCTGATAAAAGCGAATTTTAGAATTAACAATCCTAATTGCTTCCAGTAAATTGACTGGTCCAAGGCCAGTAATTTTTGCGGTTGCTAATGGCTGATCAAAAGAAATGCCAACAAAACTTTGAGCAGCCAGATTATAGACTTCGTCAGCTTTTGTCGATTCCAGCAGACGGATGCTAGAACTTAGGTCTGTCAAATCGTATTCTACCAAATGCAGATTAGGGTGGTCCTGTATGCCAAGCTCTTCAATACGCCAAAAATTGACTGAACTGGTTCGGCGATAAGTGCCAAATACGGTACAGCCTTTTTCTAATAAAAATTCAGCTAAATAGGCAGCGTCTTGCCCTGTTATTCCAGTGATTACAACATTTTTCATATTTCCGGCAACATCCTCAAAAAGCTCTCTTTATTGTCAAAGAGAGGATACAATCTTTATTCAGAAAAGTAAGCCAATTCTCTTTTTTATTGATTGATATAATATCATTTTTAACTTTATAAAACGGAACTTAATAATGCAAAGAGTTCATGCACTATGGATGTATCGCAGTTTTGTTGCAGGCATGGTTAAAAGGGAATTTCAGGGGCGCTACACTCGGTCTGTATTAGGGAGCCTTTGGGCGATTATTGAACCCCTTTCAATGATTCTGGTTTATTCGGTTATTTTCTCCAAACTAATGGCTGCCAGATTTCCCGGTTTTGACAGCCAATGGGCCTTTACCATTTATATTTGCTCTGGAATTATTGCCTGGGAGTTTTTTACAGAAGTCATTACCAGAAGCCAAAACATGTTTATTGAACATGCTAGCCTATTAAAAAAAACAAGTTTTCCCCGAGTCACACTTCCAGTAATAGCACTAACAACCGCCACTATTAATTTCATCATTATTTTTTCTATCTATCTGTGCTTTTTAGCCATCATAGGCGAGCTCCCTAGCTATAAATTACTTTTTGCTTGGATTCCATTGCTAATTATTCAGCAGGGGATAGCTATTGGCTTAGGCTTAATAATTGGAACCTTAAATGTTTTTTTTCGTGATATTGGCCAAGCTATGCAAATAATACTTAGATTTTGGTTTTGGTTAACGCCTATTGTTTATCCCTTTAAGATACTTCCTGACTTCATTAAAGACCTTGTGCTTAATTTTAACCCTATGGCGCTTTTTGTTATGAGCTATCATAAGATAATGCTTTATAAAGAATTCCCCATATTCTCTGATTTTAAGCTACATATTTTACTCATGTTATCTCTGATATTCATTGGCTCTTTTTTCTTTGTTCGTTTATCACCTGAAATGGTAGATGAGCTATGACTGAAATTATTTCTGTTAACAATATTGGTAAAAAATATAAGCGTTATCCAAATAAACGTTCCCGTGTTATTGAATGGCTTTCTGCTGGATCAATTCAAAGGCATGAAGCCATTTGGGTATTGAAAGGACTTAATTTTACCGTACAGCAAGGTGAATCAATTGCAATCATTGGGCAAAATGGTGCCGGAAAAAGTACTTTTTTAAAAATATTGACGGGTTCTACCCAGGCAACTGAAGGCCATATAAGCACAAAAGGTAAAGTGGCCGCTCTACTTGAACTGGGCATGGGATTTCATCCTGATTTTACTGGCATACAAAATGCGATAACAGCCTGTCAGATTATGGGCATCACAACGAATGATGTGCATAAATTATTGCCAGAAATTATAGAATTTTCAGAATTGGGGGAATACATACACCAACCCATCAGAACATATTCCAGTGGCATGCAAATGCGTCTGGCATTTAGTGTAGCCACTGCGGTACGGCCTGATATTCTAATTGTAGATGAAGCATTATCTGTTGGAGATGCCTATTTTCAGCACAAGTCGATGGCTAGAATTAGAAAATTTAAACAACAGGGTACAACGCTGTTTTTTGTTTCGCATGATGCAAGCGCAGTAAAAACTTTGTGTGACCGAGCTATATTACTTGATAAAGGGGTTTTAATCAGAGAAGGAACACCGGGTAATGTTTTTGATTATTACAATGCCATTATCGCAAAAAAAGAAACAGATGAAGAAATACGGCAACTGGAAAATCAGCATGGAACTACCAGTACACGAAGTGGCAACCAAAAAGCAGTTATAAAATCTGTTGAGATACTAGATTTACATGAAATGCCATGCCGTGCCTTTAGAGTGGGAGATGAAGCTGTTGTAAAGATAAATATATATTTTAATGAGTCAGTAGAAAATACTACTGTAGGGATATTGATTAAAGACCGGTTGGGCAATGATGTGTTTGGTACAAATTCATTTCATCAACAGATGAAGATTCCTTCTCAAGAGGGCAGTATATCTATTGAATATACGTTAGGTCTAAATTTAGGTGTGGGCAATTATTCAATTTCCGTCGCGTCCCATACTTCACATAACCATCTTGATGATAATCATGACTGGTGGGATCAAGCAGTTGTATTTCAAATTATTCCCAATGAAGAAAATATGTTTATTGGTATAGCGGCATTACCTGTATCTCTTAAAGTGATATGAGGGACAGGTAATGAATAAGTACCCAAGTAAAACTATTAAATTAATTTTACTTGGGTACTTAAAAAATTATTTTATGGCAACCCCATTTTCACCTATTAAATAGGCATCCATTTTATTATTAAAAAGATAATAAATACATTCTATTGCAGTATCTGCATCTGCATAATACAAGCCGTTATTCTCCTTGATGCACACTTTTTTAAAAGACTCATGTTTTTTTGGGATTAGAAAAGGTTTTTGCAGAGCTTTAAGCTTATTTATCTCTTCAATATCGATATTAGGATCAACTATCCAAATTAAATCACTTTTAAATGCTTCAAAACCGTCTAGCCATTCATGCATAACAAAATTTATAGAAAAATTTTCCTCTTTAATCTTTTTCAATACCTGGCTGGCAATAGCTGAAACACAAGTTCCTATACAAGATACAATGAAACTTTTCATTACCTGCTTTTTTATGGGCAATGAATGGTATAGATCAATTAATTTAGCCGCTTGATTGGAAAAACTATTTTTATAGATAAATTTATAGCCAGCTTCGCCAAATTCAATTACTTTTTCAGGATGATGTATAAAGTACTGCATTTTTTCTGCTAATGCGCTGACATCCCCCATAGGAAATAAAAGGCCAGTTTTATTATCTGTAATTAACTCTTTGATACCGCCAAAATCTGTTCCAATGACCGGTACTTTAGATGCGAAAGCTTCTGTTATAGAAACCGGCTGATTTTCTGGACACATTGAGGGAAGAATGTAGACATCTGTTTGAGAAAAAATATTATTAATTTCTTTATTGTCTATTTTTCCATGAAATATGACAGATTCATTTAAACCTTCATTTTCTACAAAGCTTTTTAAAGTATCCTTTAATCCCCCATCTCCAACTATATTTACTATAACTTTATTTTTTTTATATATTAATTTTAATGCTTGCAGAATTAATAAGGAGCCTTTATGCTCTCCTAAATATCCAATAAAAGTGAATCGAAAATGCTCATCATGCTGTTTAATTATTTTAGAATAATTATCAATATCTATTCCATTTGATAATAATTTAATTTTATCCTCATCAAAACCGGCCTTTATATACTGGTTTCGCAAGAAAATGCTTGGAGAAATAAAAATATCAACAGGTTCAAAAGCTATTGATAAATAGTCCTGTCTCATTTCAAGGGGAATTGAACGGTTTTTTCCATCATGTATTTCAGCTAAACAGCTACTGCAGTCAGTGAAATCATTACAAAAAGTGCCATTATCCCACATCATGGTGTTTTTATGACAAAACCCCCAGCTGTCATGCAATGTCAGAATTGTTTTTATCCCCCTGCTTTTTGCAATTGAGGCTAATGAAACAGATAAACCAATAATATTATGCATATGCACAACAGAAGGTTTAAAGTCATCCAAAATAGTCTCAAAATGATTTTGAACGACAGTGTTTGAAAAGTTGATATATTCGCTCGAAAAGTCTTCACGCTCCAGTTTTATTCTGTAGACTTCTATATCATCATAAAAACTTGTTTCAATACTGTATTGGGATAAACTTGATTGGCTATCACCGGCAAAAACCTTAACTTCATACCCTTTATTTTTCAATTCTATTGCATGGTAATGGGCTATCAATTCGGCTCCTCCAACAAAATGTGGAGGATAGGCATTACAGCAGATTAAGATTTTTTTGTTATCAACTGAACTGTCATGGTCATAGGAAAAGGTGTGGGATAATTCTGATTTTGATAACAGCAGACCTAAAGATTTATCAGCATACTCTTCCCAGGTTTTAATTTTTCTATGGGTCGCTTCAGTAGATAATCGGGTGTATAGCTTATCGTCGGAGGCTAACTGATAAATTGCGGCACTTAATTTATCAGCATCCAATATATCTGTAGTGAGACAGCCACCTGATTTGGCCAGCTCACCCATAGACCCTTCACTAGAACATACACAAGGCTTGCCGAACCAGATGCTTTCAAGTATCGGCATTCCAAAGCCCTCAACTATTGAGGGATATACTGTAAAATCTGCCTCATTATAGGCACGGATTAAATCACTATCGCATACAGGTCCAAGCCAATCAATCTTTGGATTATTTTGAGATTTAAGTTCAATGTTGTCAGCGATTTCAAAAGCGCCTGCATAGCGGTTTCCAATCAGCGTTAATTTAAAATCAAGGGCAGGATATTGCTTTTCGATTAAATCTATCGCTTTTAATAGGGTTGCATGATTCTTTCTTGGTTCCAGCGTCGATACACATAGAAAATTTATTTTATTTTTTTTGTTTTTAACGCTTAATACTCTTTCTGCCCCTCCAAATTCACCGGGCAGTTCATTAGTAATAATTTCACCATTATTAATGTTTTGGTCATTCCAATGAGTAGCTAAACAATCTTCAGAATATTTAGAAATTGATAACACTAGGTCACATTTAGATAACCTATTCATATATTTGGTATGATTTAGTTTAACTTCATCGTTGCAATATTCTGGGTACAAAGCAGGTATAGCATCATAAAAAACGGAAGCGATTTTTAGCTGGTTTTTCTGGGCAAAACCTATGATATCCTTAATTTCATATTCTCTAAATATTTCCATTAATATTAGCCAACGATACCGGCATGGATGTTTATTTAAATATTCAGTTAACAGGACTCTAGAAGTATCTTCTGAGACTGGTAAAGTAGGATCTTTACTTGGGCCGTTAAATGTTCCTAAGGTTTGATATTCTGAATGAGTTGGAAAAACGTATTCCTGTAAAGCTTTATCCCATAAAACAAAGATTGGATTTATTGTTTTTTGTATTTCAGCGCTAAATCTTCTTGTTACACGAATTATGCCTGGATTGGCAGGATCTAAGCATGAATTGCTAACATCCAAGATAGTTTGTAATTTATTGTACGGTAACCTTTTAGACAATTTTTTAAGTGAATGCTGATCATGCAATAGCATCTCAAAAATTTCTTTATAGTCAGTGATTACTCTGTCCCATTTAAAGAAATCGTGGAAATTTGTATAATTTACTCTCCCCAATAGTTCTTCATATTTTTTTGACAAGACTAACGAGATTTTCTTAGCCATATCTTCATCGGTTTCACATAGAAACCATGGATGAACCACAACTTCTGGATGTGCTGCAACATTAAAAACGAAAGTGGGCTTTTCAATGGATTGCATTTCAGCTAAAGGTAAATTAAAGCCTTCCCACTTAGATACAATTACCCCGAGTTCACTTAATTGCATTAACTCCAATAGTTGATCATCGTTAGGAAAACCAACGGCGATTACTGAATCTTTCAATTCATTAGGGATATTTAACTCTTCTGTATGCCCAAGAATAATGAGTTTAGTGTTAGGGTGAGTATAACGAACTAAGTTTATAATGTTTAAAGAAGCTAAGGAGTTTTTGTAATTGTCTGGTTCCCATCGGCCAAGAGCGAAAATTAATTTTATATTATCTTCACGCAAAGCTTTTATTTTCTCTATGTAAGAGGAGGTTTTTGCTTCCTTGCCAATAGACTGTTTAATGTGATCAGCCGCTAATAGCACGCTGACAATAGGTGTTTGACCTAGGCTATCTGGCAAGCTTTGAGTATTTGCAATAAAATCACTTATTGCAATTATTATTGACAGGTCTTTCAAATACTTTTTTCGAAGTTCTCTCAGTTTAGTTTGAACTAGAGTTTGTGCTTTATCAAATCCATCTAACGGTACAGCTCCGCAGTCCATATAGACAGTTTTAGCACCAAGCGAATTAAAAAAGGGAATACTGGAATAAAATGGCCAGCCAGCCAATAACACAATATCCGGTATAAATTCAGGAAGAACTTTAGAATAATTGCTGACTAGCCAAGTAGTGGTAAATTCATTCTGATTTAAATAATTTTCGCTATCAACTGGAATATCTATTACTTTATCTGCAAAATCATCAGTATTTTCGCTATCATATTTATTAGCCAGAACAACTACATTATGCCCCACCTTTTTTAGGGCTGTTCCCAATAAAATTAACACTCTATCTACGCCAAAACGAAATAGCAGTCTTTCATTAGCAATTAGCACATTCATTATATTTTATATCCTATTACTGAGTAATCTACATAGTTAGTAAAAAAACCTGTAAGTGGACTTTCATAATTTATTAATGATGGATCCTTATTAGAGCGCAATCTAATAATCTCAACATTTGAGAAACTTCTTGCCTCAAGAAAAAATTTTGCAGTATCGGGGGGGATAGGGTTGATATGAGTGGGGTCCGTGTAGAAATTGCAGGCACCTACTATTAAATTTTCTGGATTGGGCGTTTCAAAAATTACAATTCCCCCAGGTTTAAGAACTCTAAAGGCTTCATCATAAAGGCTGATTAATACTTTAAAAGGCAGATGTTCAATAATATGAAAGCCAGTAATGGCAGAAAGAGAATTTGAATTCTGTTTTTTTAGATATTCGATAACATCCGATTCGATAGCATCAAGGCCACTTTCTTGACATAAGCTGACCATTATATGATTTAGGTCAATACCTTTTGCTTCAATATCATTTTCTTTCATTAATGATAGCCACTCTCCTCGACCTGTTCCAACATCAAGAACGGGAGCATTTTGCGTATTTTTCCGAGCCTCTAAGACATAAGGAAGATAATCAATTAAACGTTCTTTAATTTCCTCTTTGCTTCCCCTAAATTTATCCTCAAAAGCTACATACATAGCATCCAATAGCAGATCTTCATCTTTAACCGCATGTTTAGTTTTATTTTGTGAAGTTGGCTCTGACATACTGCCATTTTGCTTTTCAAGCAACAGTTTCAATTGATGCTGGCTATCAAGAATATTTAGTTTATGATCCCTTGTCTGCTGTTTTAATCGATTTAATTCCAGCTCAATTTGAGTGGCATTCTTTGTTAAGGTGATGCTATCCGCTTTATTTTCAGTTTTTCTAATTAATTGATATAGCTGTTTTATATCAATATCATTTGCTTTTAAATCAATTATTTTAGAGTTTTCAATAACAGCCTTTTTTATTCTATTTGTCCTGTATAAGAGAGTTTTATTTTCTTCAGTTAACCGATTACAGTCACTTTCTAATTTATTAATATGGTTTAAAAGGTGTGGCAATTTTATCAAAGCATTTATGGTTCTTAGTAGATAGCCAATAATAGGTATATTTGAAATTGCTCTGTAAATATAATATTTTTTTAAACCCTGTATATTAATTTTATTTTTTCCACCCTCTTTTGAATAGTGTAAATTACAAAGGATACCTATTTTAGAAGTTTTTCCACTTCTTAAAAGTTCAAGGTTGGTTTTTTTTCCTATAGAATCGGGCAGTCTACCTAATATCTGCTGGTAAGCATTACTTACAAAAGCTTCATCATTGTAATTTGTAAAGTCAGTAATTTTAAAAATAGACTTTGATGGTGTTTCAGAGCCTTTTTTTAATTCCGTACTATTAAGTAATGGTTGTTCGTCGGTCTGTAAGGCTTCTTTATTTATCCCTAGCCATGACTTGAAAGCCAAATTAGTTTTTTCTAGTGCATTTTCATCAGGCGTGTTAAGCCGTAAAATATTTATCTTCTTTTTTTTAGCTTCTTCTGATAATAGAATATCTAGCAACAGTTCTTTCTTAGTTCTATTGCAATCGGTTAATTCTTTTAACTTGCTTTTCAAACCCTCTCTATCAGGCTTTCTGCTAAGTATTCCTAAATATGCTTTGCAGATAAATTCTTCATCCTCATAATTATAAAATTCACCTACATCGAAAAGTTGCTGGTTTATGAATGGATCAGGGGATTGGCCAAAAACTGCAGATTTTCTTGTCCTTACCTTTTGTTTTATTTTATCCATTACCATTTCAACATCCGGGGAAACAGGGAGATTCATTTTATGCCTTTTTTATAAAGTGATGAACAGTTGTTATAGTGAGGTCGCTGTTTTATATCTAACAATTCGAATAATTTTTTTGTACTTTCTTTCCAAATTAACCATGGCATCTTATGAGATGTCGGATGATTATTATTTTTATACAAAGTTAACCATTTTTTAATGCAGAAAGATATTGCTTCAGAGTTAGAGGTGTTTTTAAAATAGTAGGCATGTTTCCCCGCTACTTCTTTAAAAACAGGTATATCTCTAGCAACGATAGGAAGTTTGTGTTGAGCTGCTTCTATTAGAGGAAGCCCGAAGCCTTCTCCTTCGCTGGCTGCTAAAAGGCAGGTAGATATTGTATGAATTTTCTCAAGATCCCTATCATTAACGTTTTCCAGCCAAAAGAGTCTCTTGTTTAATTCTGGATGATTTTTTAATTTACTTATAAAACCGTCTACTAACCAGCCTTTTTTGCCAACTATGATTAAGTTAATATCTACTCCTTCTTTCCACAGCGTTTCAAATGCGTGTAGGGTTTGCAAGTGCCCTTTCCTAGGTTCTATTGTTCCTAACATTAAGAAGTTGGTTCCTGTAGATAGGATTTTTAAAATATTTTTTGTTTTAACCGCCGTTTCTGTTATCGGCAGTTTAGCTGTATCGATATCAGCACCTAAATGGAACCAACTATTTTGGTAATTGGATATATCAATTTTATTGTCTTCTTGCCAGGCAGCTAACTCTTTAGAAACTGATTTTGAAATGCAGAGTGCACCATCGAACCTGCTAATTGTTTTAAGCCATAATTCATGGGCTTTTTCCGAACCTTTTGGAAATTTATTAGGTAGTAAAATAGGTAAAAGGTCGTAGACTACAAAATAGATTTTTACCCCATGGTTTTTTAGATTTAATAATACTAGTTTTTTTTCTGGAATTAAAACTGGACAAAAATCTAAGCCAAGAAATATATCGCCTGGACGGAAGTCAATTATTTGGTCATCTTTTTCTATACTTATTGTTTCATGGTTAAATATTTTATCGATACAACTGTTGGATGATCTGTAGTAGATGCTATTTTTTTCTATATAGACAGGAATAATGTTTTTTTCAGAAAATGACAAATGCTTAATAATGGATTTAACAACTCGTTGAATGCCTGTCTTAGCATCTCTTTGCATTAGTTCAGATACGTCTACATAGATATTTTTTTCTTCACCTCTTGGAACAGCTCTGCATGCATGCCAAGATATTTCTGCCAAAGCAAGTGAGCTAATATTTTTGGGAATAATTTTGGCTACATTATTAAGCAGGTTCCTTTTTAATTCGGGGGGCGAAAGCTGATTTTCTTTTGCTATGCCACCTTGAATTATTTTTTCAATAGCCGTAATGGCCTTGTGGGCAGATTTTTTCCAGCTAAAGTGTGTCGCTTGTTTTTTGCCTATGCTAATTAGTTGTTTGCGAAACTTTTCGTCTGTCAATACCTGGTTTATTTTTTCCGTTATTTCAGATGTTGACGCAGGGTTAAACAAGGCCTGAGGGTTTTGAACCACTTCTGGAAGGCTGGTTAAGTTAGAGGCAATGGTGGGTGCTCCACATACCATGGCTTCTAAGGCAGGAAGACCAAAACCTTCATGTAAAGACGGAAACACAAATAGCTTGCATAAATGATAGGCTAAAACCAAGTCATCATCAGAAAGGTGATTGAAAACTAAAAAATCACTTTCATTTAAGTTTAATTTTTTTGCAAATCCAGATAGTTTATTTTTATGCTCTATTGGTATTGCACCCATGAAAACAAGCTGGTGCTGTTTTCTTGTATCAGAGGGTAAATTTGCATATGCCTCAAGCAATTTTTTTAAGTTTTTTCTCTCATCAGATGCACCAACATACAAGATAAAAGATTTAGATATTGCAAATTTTTCTTTAAATGCCCTTTGTTTTTCTAAACTGATTTTCTGCAGATAAAAGTTGTCAGAAGCAGCTGCTCCAATAGTATAAATATTGCTCTCAGAATAGTTTGTAAACTGAATGATCTCATTTTTAGTAGATTCTGAATTTGACAGTAACAAATTAGATTTTTGTACATCTTCAAGTTGTCTCATATAAAAATGAGAATATTGGGGATCTTTTTTTAGATATTCAGATGATGAGATAAGAGGAATTAAATCATGTATTAGAGTGACTGTTTTAAATTGTTTACTGCATGTTTGCACAGCATCATCCCCAAACCCATCAAAAAAACTAGGTACAAAAACCACATCTGGATATAGGGAAATGAAAAATGTTTCTCGAATGAGTTCACAGCATTTTCGGCGCCATAAATTTTTTGGGTTTGAGCCTGTAACATCACTCATCCCATCCCAAATATGGACTCTATTTTCTGGAAGTATTTTTTTGAACAAAGAGCTTATTTCAGAAGTGGACTCTAGAAAAATACCATTTAAGGCGATATGGATTTCATGACCCATTGGTTCTTTAGCAATAGCTAAAGAAATGGAAAGGCTGTAGCGACCAACACCTCGCAACTTACTTAGCCCTTGAGCTCCTTGTAAATCAATAAGTATACGCATGTTTAATTATTATTCAGTTTCGACAGCAGATCATTGTAGAAAGCTTTCATTGCATCTGGCAATTGTACGTAAGTAATATTTTTTTGAGTAATAGAAACCTGATCATTGCTGAGCTTGCTAATAAGGAAGTGATAAACTCCTGTTTTTTTAGCGACAATAAGTAAGTAACTTCGTAGTTTTGGGTGGTTGCGGCTATAAGCTATGAAATGCCTTATAGCAAATTTTTGCATTACCTTTATCCTAGCAAAAGCACCTTGCTTATGAAATAAAGAAACTTGACGGTTAACTAAGCATAAAGGTTTAGTTATTTTCCAGGAGATGCTATTGGTGACCAGCTGGTAACCTTGCTGTATTGAATGCATTTTGGCTTCTAATTCTCTTATAAATACATTATTGTGTTTTCTTCTTAACATTTTATTAGTAAATCAACACTTTGTTAGGTTGTAATTAAATGGATACAAGTTTTTATATAGATGAAATATCATATAAGCTGATTCATCCTTTATGAATTTAGAACATAAAGGATTGTGCCTGAACAAAAAAATAGAACGGGAATAAAACTCAAAAATATATACAAGCTAATTATGAAATTTGACAATTACTGGTTAATTTCTTCTGTTCTGGTAGATTATAATACTCTATTAAACCTGGACAATACACAAAGACATTGAATTCCGAAAAGAACACGGGAATGGCGCTGAATTCAAGAGTGAGTTTGTGTATAAGGATGAAAAAAGAAAAGACACTGATGGAAGATAGTGTAGTAATAAGAGAGCAAAGCAGGGCTTGAGAATGAGAAAAAGAAGGTCTCTTGGAAGTGCTTGTTAGAGAAATATGCACAGACCTGTGTTTATATCAATAAATTATAGGCAATTATTAAAGGTGTCTTTAAAAACAAATCCTCGCAACAGGAAAAACACACCTAAACCGACTGCCTTCCCCAATCTTGCTTTTTATTTCCAGCTTGGCATCATGCCGTATCAATACATGCTTAACAATTGCTAGGCCTAAACCTGTGCCACTTAATTTTTTGCTACGCTTGACTTTCGCCCTGAAAAAGCGCTCTGTCACTCTGGGAATATCTGAAGCCGCAATGCCTTCACCCTGATCAACCACTTCAAATATTGCTTCTTTGCCCACTTTTTTCCATATAACCTTAACAGGGGACTGCTCTGCAGAATACTTTAATGCATTCGTAATCAAATTAGAAAATGCACTGCGTAAATCCTGTTCTTCGCCCATAATATCAAGGCCAGTTTCAATTTCTAATTCTATACGCTGATATTGATCTTCTACTACTCTGCTTTCTAGGCTGATATTATTAATCAGATTGGCAATATCAACACATTCTGTTTCTTTCTTTTTTGCAGTTTCCAGTCGAGCCAATAATAGCAAATCATCAACTAAATATTGCATGCGATCAGTCTGGGAATTCATTTGCTGCAATGAATTGCTTAGTAAGGGTGATAGGCTGTTATCCATATCCTGTAAAGTTTCGATATAGCCTTTTAATACCGTCAGTGGGGTTCTGAGTTCATGGGAGACATTATCCACAAAATTTTTACGCATTGCCTCCATCAGTTTTTGCTGAGTAACGTCATGAGCAATAATTAAATGCTGTCTCTCCGCATAGCCCACAATTTTATATTGCAAAATAATTTTGTCATTAACTGGGGAGGGCAAGGTTAATGAATTGTTTATATCTCTTTTTTTAAGAAAATTGATAAATTCAGCTGATCTAATAAGGCTATCAACACTTTGGCCTCGGTCAGACTTTTTAATACCTAACATTATTTTGGCTAATTTATTAGACCAGACAATTTCATCACGGTCGCCTAATACAATGGCAGCATCAGGTAAAACATCGGTTGATTTACGAAACTGTTCAATAATTTTGCCGAATGTTTTTTTTCTGTTTTTCTCTTTTTGTCTAATGCGAGAAAAATGATAATAAATATCGTTCCAAATCCCCGTTCCTGTTGGTGTTTTACCGCTAGCGCCAAGGCTTAGCCATTGTTCTAGGCGATATAATAAGAATGCCTGTTTCACCAGTGAGTAGGCTAAAATTATTACCAGCATATGCATGAAATAGCCAAAAAAATGGCCTAATACTGCTGCTATTGTAATAAGCAGCGCAATATAACTTGCCTCTTTACGCCAAAGCCACAACATTTTCATTATTCAATCACTGAAAAACGGTAGCCAAACCCTCTAACAGTTTGCACTAGCTCATCTTTGCCATAATCTTTAAGAATCTTGCGCAGCCGCCTGATATGTACATCGACCGTTCTTTCTTCAATATAGGCGCTACGCCCCCAAACCTGGTCCAATAACTGGGTTCTACTGTAGACATTATCCTGATGGGTCATAAAAAAATGCATCAATTTAAATTCGGTAGGGCTAACAATTACTACTTTATTGCCAATGGTGATGCGGTGTTTGTCAATATCAAGGGAAATGTCTTTTACCTTTAATATTTCTTCTGCTATATTTTTTCCGCTTCGCCTCAGTACAGCTTTAATACGGGCTACAAGTTCTTTTGGCGAAAATGGTTTGGTAACATAATCATCGGCACCTATTTCAAGGCCCCGCACTTTATCTTCTTCTTCACCACGTGCGGTTAACAGAATGATAGGCAATTCTTTGAATAAATCATCCTGCTTCAGTCGCCGGGCAAATTCAACGCCACTAATTCCGGGCAGCATCCAGTCCAATAAAATTAGATCCGGTCTGGCATTATCTGCTAACGAGTGCTGTGCTTCTTCTGCACTGGCAACGGCAATAACATTTAGAGAGGCCTGCTCCATTACCATCACTAACATTTCCCTGATGGCATCTTCATCTTCAACAATGAGTATATTTAAAGTAGTCATTTTTTTATTTTATCTTCTTCATCAAATAAATGAGAAATGTGTGCTCTGCTTATTAAATGTTTCATTTTTTACCTTTAAAACCATCGCCCCCTTGAAAAGGGAATGGAAGGAGATTGTTAAACTAATTGTAACTGCCCCGTATGATTTGTCATTCTAAAATAGTGCTTAAAATTGATTGGCAACAATTCCATGCATTATATTTATGGTTGAAAATAATTATTTCGATTATAAAATGCTGCCAGTTATGAAGTGAGAAAGAAGTTGAATGGGCTCCAATAGTGCCCGGTGAAAAAAGGTTATTATTTTTGGCTATAGGCAGGGTATTTATGTATTTAGGCAGTGTTGCATTCAGCCGGTCTTTTTAGATTTAATTAAATCAGTTGAACGCTACTGCGGTTGTAGTTTATGAAATAAATATGACAGCTTTATGACAAGTACAGTAAATGCTGGATTAAAATTAAATATTTTTTATAACTGCATAGCATATTTGATTAGATCAATGAAAATATAGAGTAGTATTTTGTGGAAAGTATTTTTAGCAAGAGAGTTTTTTGTGTCACGGTAGGGCAGGTTTTGAATAGAACCTGAATAACATTTAAATGGAATATGACTGCTTGCAATAATCGAGGGCTATTGAGCTATACCAAGTCTTGACCTGCGGGATGATAGCAGGCCACTGAAGGTGGGCAATGCATGAAGCGATTGCCGAGAAATCTTATTAATTCCAGATTAAGTACCCAAGTAAAACTATTAAATTAATTTTACTTGGGTACTTAGGCAACTCGCAATAAATAATCCACCAATCTTGCTTGTCTTTTTATCCGTCTTCAGCGTTGCAACTTCGGCCACATAGCTTGCTATGTTCCCTTCGTTGCGCCTTGAAGACGAATAAAAATCCTGCGCAATCTGGGTAGGTTATTTAATGCGCGTTACCTTATAAGATCTCTCCAATTACCGAGATGACAGCATTCATTTAATCGGCGTTTATCCATCAGTCCAAACTTGACGGAACACTAGTCAGAAATTACTTATTTTCGCACTTTAAACAGCTTTAGCCTTCAAAGGCTTCAACATCGAAGTTCGACCAACCATAATATCCATTGCCTTAAAAAGCCTTTTAAAAACAGAATCCTGGCGATAAGGAATGCCATGTTTTTTGCAGACTTCAACAACTTTAGGCTGTGCATATTGATATTGGCTCAGTGGAATATCTGGCCATAAATGATGTTCAACCTGATAGTTCAGCCATCCATAAAAAAAGTCATTGGCATCGGAACCTGTTGGATAATTGACTGAACCTAAAATCTGGCGCAAATAAAATTCGCCTTTGCCTTTGCCTTTTTCTTCAAACATCATTACATCATCACCTGCGTGATTCGGAACAATCACTAAAAAGGTGTGCATATTGGTAAATACTTCCGCCAAAATAGAATTTAATAGCACGCTGCTTGCTGCTACTGCGCCTAAAGGTAAAAAAAGCAAGGGAAGAAATACAAAACGGAATCCGGCGTAGGGCAAAATGCTTTCAAACCACAACGCTTTTCCCTGTTTAGTAAAAATACTCCATGCTCCTGCTCTAGTAAATACAGGCTGGACTTCTCTATTTTGCCTTGCCTGACTTATAACGAATTCTTTATGCGCCCGTGGCGTGTAGTAAAGGATTTTCCAGAGTGCAGTAAAACCAGAAACTATAACAAAACGTAGCCACATGGGGACTTTGGATTGTCTTAGCCATTCCATATTATGCTGTAAATGGTCGGGATCTAACTTTTCACCTAAATTGTAATGATGAAGAATGTCATGCTCCTGATGCCAGCCAGCTGGCGTGATCCAGTCGGGCCAGTCTAAAAAGCGTCTCCAGCCCCTTGCAAATTTCTTACTGGTATATTTGGGTGGGACGTTGGCAATTTTGTCGTAGCCTTTATGCACAATGGGGTGAGTCATTTGCGTCCAGCGGGTAAAGCTGCCCTGGCTTATTAATAAAGCTGATACTGGATTGGGCATAATCCATGCTGTGCCATAGCCTAGCAATGAACAGAGCCTGCCCCAGCGCTCCATTTTCTTTAAATGCTTAAAATCCTGTTCACCTATTCTTGATAGCACGTCCTGGTGAATTTTATTTAGATCCTTGGCTAACTGCTCCCTATCTACATTTTGATAACTATTTAAACTCAAACCCAAACCAAATTCCTCTCACATTAAACCCTTTATTGTATATTGCCCACGGGTTTTTAAATTAATGACGACTGGACTGCGACTTTTATTTTCCCAGTACCAGCCATGTGCTCCAGTGAATGGGGCGACTAATGTGCCGCTTGATTCACTCTGTGTGCTTTCTTTAAAACTTTTAAAATATCCTGTGGTATTGCCCTGCGGTTCACCGTGAAAATCAAAATATAAAGACGCACCGTCTGTTTTCCAGACAAATTCAAACTTTTCGCCTTTTTCGATATGAAATTTATATTCGAGCCCCTTTTTAGGCGGGACTGTAATTATCACTGTATCTTGCCATTCTTTCCCTTCTGTCTGCTTCGCTTTAGCAGTATCAGAACAGGAAATAACAGCAGATTTTTCAGCACTGTCATCCGTCTGTGCAAGTACGGTTAAGCCCAGCCTTTTACCTAAGCCAGTGGGATCAATATTATACTCGGCTGGCAATACTGCAATCAGCAAAATAATAATCGCCAATATCAGTGAGGCAATAGATGAAAAAATTAGTGATCTAATTGACACTTTAGGTATAGTATCCATTTTATATTGAGGTGAAATAGCCGGTTAACTGATAGCCTAATAGAACTAAGCCCCCCGTCATTAATAACGTATTTGAAGTTTTTGCAAAGGTAAAATAGCTTTCATGTCTGCGCCAAAATCCAAGCAGAGTAAGAATGAACAGCAGTGCTATGCACTGGCCTATTTCAACACCAACATTAAAGGCTATCATATTTGCAATTAAATTTTCTTGAGGCAGATCAAAATCCTGTAATTTTGTTGCTAAGCCAAAACCATGAAACAGGCCAAAAATGAATACTGCTATTTTGGTATTTGGCTCTTTACCCAATAACAGCTTAAAGCCCCCCAAATTATCAAAGCCTTTATAGATAATTGAAAATGCAATGACTGAGTCAATTAAATAGGCATTTATATTTATATGGGCAAACACACCAAACAATAAAGTGATACTGTGGCCCAGGGTAAAAAGACTGACGTAAATTAAAATGTCACGGAGGCGAAATAGAAAAAAGATAACGCCGACTAAAAATAGTAAATGATCATATCCTGTGACCATATGTTTAGCACCGATGTATAAAAAAGGTACGATGGCTGTGCTTTGATTGGTGGTTAAGAAATACTCTGTGCTGCTGTCAACCCCGTGGGAAAAGCTGCCGGCACTAAAAAATAGCAGCAAAAAAGTGAGTAATATATTGTTTTTAAAAATCATGAATTTTATTTTAATTTTCCCATGTTCTATGTAGCAGAGCGCGAGGCCTCAGCCTACTAATGACTACAATTATCAATATCGTTTATATTGATAATTGTAGTCATTAGTAGGCTGAGGGTAATAATAGTCGCCCTGTCGATGAATATTATCTGCTCTCATTCCATCCGTCACAATTGCGCCTGTCGCAAAAATGATTAAAGCTGCCAGCACGGCAAAAGCAATTTTCCACACGCTATATGGACGATCGCCCTGTACCGCACCTGTCCGTCCATTAATCACAAAACGGTATGATTTGTCTCTGTACCTGAAAGCGGCAGACCAGATCGGCAATAGGCAATGTTTATAGGTATTTTCAGTATGAGCTGTATGGGTCGAGTGAATCCTCTGATGAGCACCGCCAATGTCAAAGGCGATATCCCGATAGATTTGATTGTCCATAACCTGCTTGGCATAATCAAAACCTTTGTCGATTTCTACCTGATAAAACTCGCTTTGAAATCCGCTGAGATATTTTTCATCGTAAGGGGTTAACTGATCTAAATCCCATGGCTCAAGTGCATCTGCAATTCTACGGGGCAGAGACCGGCTGGCACCGATCAGTACGTCGTCAAAAAAACGTGAAACGCGACCTGAAACAGGAGTCCATCGAATTTTAGGTACTCGACGAACCTCTGTCACCAGATGATTTCCTCGCCTTACCCGAACATTTTGCCTTACATAATAGACATCCCCCCTTTCACCATGATAGCGCGTGACGGTTTCACTATCAAAAGTCCAGTAAGGTAAATAAACACCTCTTAATTTAGTATCTCTTCTGGCAAATTTTTTAACTGCATTAGGCGCAAACCACAGGCCTTTCAGCCAATTATCAAACAGCTTGTGAGCTGTTTTCCTATCAATACTAAAAGGCAGCAATGATTTAGGCTGAATCATTTTGCTTTGCAGGGTTGATACCACGATCGGCGTACCGCAAAATGGGCACTCCCCTGAATGTACACTTGATTCAAACTGAAAAGTCGCCCCACATTCATCACAATGAATTTGTTTTTTAGGCGGTACCGGACGGTGTTCTGATAATTTTTTTAAAGCTTCCGGTAAAGGGTATTCTTTAATAACGCCTGCGTGAAGTTCTATATAATTTTCAAAGTTGCAATAGACACAGACTTGATGCTGAGTACCGGGTGCGTATTTTAATATTGCACCGCATTGTTTACAGGGGAAGCGTTCTGATACTGGCTCCTCAGTAACTTTTGTTAATTTCAAAATGCTGGCAACTTTTTATTGTGGTATCGGCGGGGGCAGGTGCTTAAAGGTATCTGAAAATACAGCAATCTGCTCTGCTTGCGTCCATTCGGCTAAGCCTGCATACCAAACCAGAGTCTTCCTGTGAATGTCTCCAGCCTGAATTTTCTGCAGTATTTGGGGTTCAGTAAAAGGCCCTTGCTGTTTGCCTTCTATTGCAATGTAATAGCTTACTGATACTGGAATAGAGGGCGGAGAAGCCTGCTGTTTATTTAAGCCCTGGCTCATTTCCCGTGCAACGGCAAAGCCCATACCCATTCCAATGCCTTCGCTGGCACTGCCTGATGGATTGTTAGCGGCTGCTTCCATTGCTTCTGCCATCTGATATTGAGTATATTTTCCCAGGTCAGCGACAATTCCCATGCTGGTCCGTTTATCCAAAGCCTCTTCAACTTTTGTCGGCAAAGAAATATTTTCCACCATTAAATTCTCAACACTAAGACCATATGCTTCAAAGGCAGGGTTAATTGCTTTTGTTACAAAGTCACTTAAATCATCGTAATTGGCGGCTAAATCTAAGATTGGAATATTGGATTCACCTATTAGATTAGAAAACCGAGAGACAATCAGGTTGCGCAATTGTTTGCTAATATCATCGGTAGAAAAATGTCCGTCTGTACCGACAATTTCTTTTAAAAAGGTTAAAGGGTCTTGGATTCTGATTGAATAAGTTCCATAAGCTCGCAGCCTTACAGGGCCAAATTCTTTATCGCGCAGCATGATTGGGTTTTTGGTTCCCCATTTCAAATCAGTAAAGCGGTGCATATTAAAGAAATAGACCTCGGCTTTGAATGGGCTGCTAAACCCACTAGGCCAATTTTCTACAGTGGTTAACACTGGCATATTACGCGTTTCCAGCTGGTATAAACCAGGTTCGTAACAGTCTGCTATCCGCCCTTCTTTAACCAGTATTGCTGTCTGTGATGCCCTGACTGTCAGCATGGCGCCATATTTTATCTCATTCCCATAGCGCTCAAAGCGATACACCATGGTGTCATTGCTGTCATCAGTCCATTCGATTATATCGACAAATTCGCCAAAAATCTTATCCAGAAAACCCATTGCTTTACTCCTTATGATTCAGCCTTATTTGCAGGTTTAGCATGTGCTTCAGTCAGGGCATGACGCAGTTCCGATTCACATTTTTCTAATTCAAGAACCGCTTCGCTGCGCATTTTTTTACCTTCATCAGCAATTTGCAAGCTTTCTTCAATGGTTGCAATCAAGGTTTGGTTGGCTTTTTTCACTGTTTCAATATCAAACGCTCCGCGCTCAATCTGTTTACGTGTTTCGGCGTTTGCCTGCTTGAGGTTTTCTGCATTGGCCTCTAATAAATCATTGGTTAGATCATTGGCGGCTTTTACTGTTTCAGCCGCCTGTGATGATCTAAAAATGGTTACTGCAGTTGCCAGCTGCTGTCGCCAGAGCGGAATGGTATTTACAATAGTGGAATTGATTTTATTTACTAAGCCCTTGTCATTTTCCTGTACTAGACGAATGCCTGGTAAGCTCTGCATCGCTACCTGGCGTGTCAGACGCAAATCGTAGACCCGGCGTTCTAAATCATCACGCGCCGAGCGGAGATCTCGCAAACTTTGAGCTGCCAATACCTTTTCGGTATCTTCAGCTTCTTTTTCCTGATTGGGAATAGTTTCAATATCTAGCAGAAGCAGTTTACTATCCCCTGCATTAATGTAATCTTCCAAGGTATGGAAATACTCCAAATTTGCCTGGTAGAGTCTGTCCAATGAGGTTATGTCTGTCAGTAAATTGGTTTTATGCTTTTCCAGCTTATCAGTAATGCTATCTATCTGTTTGCGGACATCTTCGTATTGCTGCAAAAATTTAACTACAGGTTTGGCTTTGCCAAATAGGCGGGCAAAAAATCCCTGCTTTTTGTTAGGATCAAGTTCATCCACATCGAAGCCGCGGATAGTGGAAACCATTTCATTCAGATCTGCACCTGCCGGCCCTATATCCTTATTTTTAACGCCGTCCAGCATTCGGTCAGAAATAGACGTTAGCTGTTCCTGGGCTTTGCTGCCAAAAAACATAATGGACTGGGAGTCAGAAAAATCAATTTCGCTCATTAGTTCCTGCACATGTTTTTGTCTATCTGCAGACACTTTTTCAACTGGTGTAAGTTCAGCACTAACCCCAGGAACAATTTCATTAAATACTTCGCTTCCTGGCAACTCTTGCGCTATATCTGCTGTTACTTGCTGTTCACTCATTATGATTCCTCTGTTTACGGATATTTAAACAATACCTTCGCGTTTTAATTGTGTACTTAATACTTCAATCTGAACATCTAAATCAAAAATATCATCTTCCTGCAATTTTTGATGCTGTTCCATAAACACTGTCTCAATAGTTTCCAGAACATTTCGAAAATTCTGTTCCAGCTCTCCTGATTGTGTATTTTGATGCTTGTCGGCATAGCCTTCAGTCACCTGTTTTGCACCATCCAAATAGGTATTAAGAAATTTACGTGCTCTGCGTAAATCTCGCGGATCCGTTTCTATATCTTTTAAAATGGAGTCTGCAATGTCACAGATACGGTCTATTCGCTGATTCAATTCAGCATTGCTGATTTTGTTATTGGCAGATTCTATACTGCGGATTTTTTTTGAAGACTCTTCCAGCGTATGCATTATCTCGTCACTTGAATAGCCATCTGCTCCGGCAACTTTCTTTTCTAATCTTGGGTCAAATCCATAGCTCAAATACATGCCTAAGAAAGCACCGCCAGCATATAATATAGAAACAAATAGTCCCTGTTGAGCGCCTAGCCACGCAATAATGCCCGTGGTAAATGCAACAATCACTGCCGCTAATAATTTTAGCGAAGTTTTTATGGTGCTGGCTACCTTACTTTTTAAAAACTCACGTTCTAAACGCAGACCTTTTCGAAGGCACCAAGCCGCTAGAATATAAGCGGCAAAGGCACCTGCATTGACGATGATTGCAAAGAAATGTCCTTTGCTTAACGCCATAATGATGGCAGGAACTAAGCTGATGGGCAATAAATAAAGCAGCAGGCCTCGTGGAGAGTATTGATGGAGCTTTTCCTCCAGTACTCGTTTTGGTTTTCTGAACTTGTCAAACTCGTTCATGTATCACCTATAGATTTATCATCAGTGATGTTTATCACCTTATCAGACGCGACATTTATCATGGATTGACAGGTCGCCAGGCTAATAGTTGCAAGCAATAGAATAATACCGAGTGATTTACGAAAAAGACCAGTCATTTCACCTCCATAATTAATCCAAATTTGAATCATTATCCAACACAAGCTGGCCAACTGCAAACCTGTCCTTTGGTTTATTAAGACATGGGTGAAATCTTTATAACGAATTGATTTTTTTAGGGAGCATCTCCCCCCTGTGTCAGAATAGTTGTCGCCTCTAAATTTAATTTTAAGAGGACAAAAAATGAGACAAAAATATACCGAAGGATTGAAAATACAGGCCATAGAAAAAGCACTTAACCAATCGCTGGAATTAACAGTAGAATAAACATGAGTGAAGCTGTTTTTCTATAAAATCAATGGCTTAAGGTTTTTACTATAGATTGAAACTAGGCGTGTTTCACTAATAACTCGTTGTTTTTAAAGAAAACAACGAGGGTTGGAAGGGTGTGTCAGAGTGTTCTGATTTTTTTCAATAATTAAGTGTTCTCTGATAGGTATCTACTAAAAACTGGGAAACTTCAGTCCTTAGATGCTTATCACTTTAACCCAATGACAACCGCTCAAATTAACCAAGCTAAGGGCATTTATTTAACACAGGAGCCTCTTGACTCATACTCCAGATAAGAGCGTGCACTATCTCGGCAATTATTCCTGAAGCCATGCAGTCAACGGCACAGCCTTGGCCTCCTTTCTATGTCTAGGAAAGTGAATTTTTTATGAGAAAGCTGTGAGGTTGCCACTATGCATAGCAATTGCCAGTTCTACTTTTTCAAAGCTTCCCAAACGGGCAGCACCAGCTCTTCACATTGCTTTTCAAATGTGCCACTTAACGGCTCGGATAAATCATCCGCATTTTGAAATAGCAATTGCAGTGAGCGATCATAAGTCATGCTTTTTTGTAGCTGTTCTATTGCGACATTTATTGCAGGTGTCTTTGTACGGGCACTGGTCCTGAGCTTTAACGCCTGTTTAACATAGGCAAAACAGGCCTCGCTGAAAAATACATCGGGCTGCTGCTGACCCTGTAAATAAACACGGACTAGTTCTTCTAAATCATTTAATTGCGCGCTGTCAGCTGAAAAAGTAAGCTCTTCATCCTTGCTTAATAAGCAGGTGTTCTGTGGCTGCAATTGATTGATTATCAAATGATGTAGCCAGGCCTGGATTAAATCTTTGCCTTTTAAATGGGCATAGCGATAGAACAGTCCCCCGTTGTCATACAGATTGCTCAGGTTACCGACTAAACGGATATTGGCTACGGTTATATCGATTGGCTGATCCTGTTTTCTTTCCCCTGCATTCTGCTGATAGATTAACTCTGTAAATTCCGTAATCAATTGCTGCTGTTGATTATATTCAAGCGTGCCTGCCGTTCCGGAAAGCCATCGACCCTGCGCCTGAAGTTTTTTTAATGAAAAATCCTTACCATTTAGCTTATGCTCTATCCATTGCTGATTAATGCTATACGCTTCAAGGTTATGTAAAGAAAAAGGCTCTCTCTCCTCAGCCTCTTCAGTTAAATCAGTTAAACGAAGATCTAATCGCCGGGTTAAAAAATATTCCTGAGGATGCCTATAAAAAGCAAATAATTCATTAATATCTATAACATCTGGCGTTACAGTTTCAAGCGACCCTTGCCACCACTTTGCTGTCTCTGCTTTATCTGCCGATAAAGCCAGCATAGTTTCATAGTCGGATTGGGAGAAACTAAAATGAGTAGAATCTTCCCTAAAATAATGCCGACTAAATGGCTGCAAAGGATGCTTGGTAACAGCATTTTCCATTTGGTAGCAATTTTCCAGCACATCCAGCAGCTCACTGATTACCACAGAAGGCGGTATTTCATCATTTCGAAGAATGGATAAGCCGATAAAGGTGATTATTATTTGCTGGCGAGCAGAGATTATTACTTCTAAAAACTGATAGCGATCATCGGCTCTACGTGAACGGTCGCCTTGACGAAAGTTTTGTCCGATTAAATCAAAGGTAGGATGGCGATCAATTTTGGGAAATTCTCCTTCATTTAAGCCCAATAATGCAATTACTTTAAACGGAATGGAGCGCATTGGCAGCATGGAGCAAAAAGTTAGCTGTCCGCGTAAAAAACCGGTTGATGATTTTTGTTCGGAGACTCTGCTTTCCAGCCAGGCCACAATAACCTCAATTGAAACCTCTTCTGCATGAACGGCTGAAACTTTAGTGCTTAGCTCTTCCAGCAGTTCATTTAGCTGCTGGCGCTCTAACTGCTCTGTTGATGTTCTACTGGATAAAAGCTGGTCGGCATAATAATATAGCCGATTTCCCCAGGTTTCTAGGCTGGTGGCTTTTGCCAATTCTCTACTGGCTTTAAACAATAACTGAATAAAGTCATTAAACCCGCCCAGTATTAATGCCGATGACCCTTCAATCTCGCTATAAGGCAAAATATTATCAACAAAGCTTTCTTCATTTCCTACTGCATAGCCCATCAGCAGCCGGTCCAAAGTTGCCTGCCAGGTATTTTCACTTAATTCAGGTAAACCCAGTTCTTTTTTATGCTGTGCGGATTTTCCCCAGCGCACATGCGTTTCGTTGACCCAGTGCTTAATCAGCTCCAAATCCAATTCAGATAAATCAAAATTAGCATAAACGGATGGCTGCTCCAGTAAATCCATTACCGCTTTCCAGCCAAAACGGCTCTGGCTCAGGTTTAAAAAGCGGATAAAACTGTCCAATAAAGTATTGCTTAGCCTTAAACTTTTATCGGCAATAGTATGCTGGATATCACTGAAAACTGCTGAGATAAAGGGGGCATACTTTTGTATATCAGGTGCCATCACCACTATCTGGCGCAATTCCAATGCTGAATCCTGTTCTAAAGCTAGCAGGATTTGGTTTTTCAGTACCTCCACTTCCCGCATTCGTGAATGACAGGCGTGAATGCCGATAGAATAATCTTTTGTTAATGGATGCCGTTGCAGCTGATTGTTTAAAATATCGTTTTGCAACTGCTGCAAATTATTGCCGACTTTAATAGGCTCAAAGCTTTCAGGCTCAAAGGTAAAGCTGGCCTGTTCCAGCAGCATTTGCTGAAATTCTCTGCCCTGCTGACCTAATGAAGACAGTAGCGGATGATCATTGCTGGACTGATCCGGGGCGTGTCTTTTATTGGCTAAATCTGCCCAATAAACCTGCGCTGGGTTAAGCAGAAACAAATGAATGTCACAGTGATTAGATAAGCCCTGCAAGTAGTCTAAAAATAGCGGGGGCATCGTGCTTAAACCAAAAACAAAAATACGTTCGGGTAGGTCGCTGGATAAATCGGCAGTCTGGTTAAAACGGCTGATAACACCCTGCCATATTGAACCACGGTGCCTATGGCCTAAATCTTCGGTAACTTTGCTCCATAAAGCTCTTTGCCATTGCTCACTGTCTGATTGGTAGAGATATTCATTCTGCTGCCATAGTGCCAGCATATCTGGGCGCATCATTTGATACTGGTCAAAAATCTGGGCTAGCTGCTGTGCTAACTGAAAACGCTTCAGTGCCTGATTCTCACCTTGAATATAATATTGCAGAGGTTTAAAGCAATTATCATCTAAATGACGAAGTAGCTTTTCGAATCGCCATAACATCAGTTCTCTGTCAAAAACCTCATCATTTAACTGCTGATCAACTGTTTTGGCAATAGAACTGAAAAACTTGCCGGGAAACAGAAACTCATAATTCCCCCACACTCCAAATTTATCGGCCAATTGCTGAGACAGCCAACGCTCCATACCTTGACTTTGAATAAGAAAAATTTCTTTATCTAACGGATTAGACAAAGGGGTGCTTTCAATCACTGTAGTCAAATGAATTAACAGATTTTCTGTTTTATTAGAGCTGTGTAGGATGAACATTAACCGATGGGCTTTATTATTTACAGTAATGCTAGAGAAAAAGGGGCTGTATAAAACTAACTCCCAATACTGGGTAGGTTGTTTTCTCTACAATACAACCTATCCAGCCCCAAAACAGTGTCGCAATTCCTTCCTTAATTAAAAACCGAAAGAACTAGTAGGCAGTATATCAAACTTTATGCTTTTTAAGCATAATATGGGGACTATGAGTTGCCAAATGTGAATAATAAAATCAGCTACTTATGTTTCTGTTTTTCAAGATTTACAAGGTTTTTTTGTTTCTAAGATAGCACCTGGCTTTTTGCCAGGCTTTACGCGTGTGCCGATTTTTATCTGACAACCGTATAACGATACGCTTCACTTTATTGGATGCTTTGAACATAACTGCAAGACCAATAATCATCAAGGGCAAGCCAAAAGGAACTGGCAAGGGAAATAAAACCATTCCTACGGTAAAACAAAAGCCTCCTGCAGCCAATTGCAGTTTTTTCTTTAGTCTATCCAATAGCTTTGGCCCGTTTTTCTAGCTGTTCCGGCTTTTCCGTATCAAGCAGCTTATAGCTGTCTTCCAGCCAGTTTAAAATTGACAGATGCCCTGTATCATCTTCAACTAAGGCGGTACAGCTTTCTACCCAGTCACCAGTATTGCAGTAGATTTTGCCTGACTCCATTTCAGTTATATCTGCATGATGTATATGCCCGCAAATAACGCCATCAACTCGCTGCCTCTGTGCTTCCATGCTCAATATATGCTGGTAGTTATCTAAAACCTGGACAATATTTTTAACCTTTTGCTTTAAGTAGGCTGAAAGAGACCAGTACTGATAGCCAAACAATTTTCTAACATTATTTAGCCAGCGGTTGATTATCAGCAGCTTTTCATAGGCTTCTCCGCCCAAGTAGGCAAGACGAGGGTTGTGGCAGACAATGCTGTCAAATTCATCGCCATGCATCACCAGAAAACGCTGGCTATCCGCTGTTTTATGAATAGCATTAAGCCGTATTTCGATGCCATTAAATACCATGCCGGCATGTTTTCTAAACTGTTCGTCATGATTGCCGGGAATGTAGATAACTCGAGTTCCGTGTTTTGCTTTGTTGATGACTCGCTGAACAATATCACTATGCAATGTTGGCCAGTAGAACCCCGATTTCACGTTCCAGCTCCAAAGATCAATAATGTCACCCACTAAATAAAGTGTGTTGCAATCAACATGATCAAGAAAATCGCGTAAATATTCAGCTTTACAGCCTTTAGTGCCTAAGTGTGTATCTGAGATCCATACCGTTTGGTAAAAAAGAGTCATAAGTTTCTCCAATTTGTTTTCTAGTTGCACGAAAAAATAACACCTTTTTGTGACGGTATTGCAGCAGCTTTATGACGATAGAGTGACAGTATCAAATACTTTTAGCTTGGCCTCATTTCTATGACTTTTAATTTCGAATGTCATTGATTTGTCATATTCTTGCTAGATACTCAGACTGTTTCATAATCCTAGAAAAATCAGTTGAGCACGGGTTTTGTGGAAAATCTGGGCGAAAAAGGCAAAGAATAGCTAGAAAATAATGGCCGTAGTCCTTATTGAGAGCTATTCTGCAGAATTTTTCGTCCAGATTTTTCACAAAGCCGTGAAGCGAAATAGTCTCACCCATCTGGTGAGAATAGAAAAACTTGGTTAAGCATATTATTTAACAAGTTACAGCTGAACTTAGCGATCAACTGATTTTTTTAGGATAATCTAAACCTGTGCCGTAAGGGAGCTTGCAATAATTCGCCAGCCAGTACTGTCTTGCATTGCTGTTCCGTGCGGATAGTAAGTTATGAAACCGAAACAGCAGCATCAAACACAGACAAAAAGGCAAATCTATCTGCTCTAAACTATTTGATAAATACTAAAAAATTATGATTGATATTGAAAAAATTCTGCGTGAAACCTATCCGGATTTAATAGAAAAGAAAAAGTTTAAAATAATTGTTAAAGTATTAAAGAAAGTTCTCCATGAAGATGATTTCAATAAAGTCATAAAAAAGAACAGGCATCTGCGAGGCTTTGCCTTTCTGGATAAACTGCTTCGCTATTGTAAGTTCAGTTACCAGATAAGCCCAGATTCCTACAGTAATATTCCGTCAGAAGGCAGGCTGCTGATAGTTGCCAACCATCCCATAGGCACCTTAGACGGTCTGGCACTGGTTAAACTGGTTAGAGCCGTCAGGCCAGACGTTCGTATTGTTGCAAATAAAGTTTTGACCTATATGGAACCTTTGCAATCAATCTTTCTTTCCGTCAATGTGTTATCAAATAAGGCCTCGCACAAACAGATCTACAAAGATATGCACTCGGCTTTAGAAAATGAAGAAGCTGTGATCATTTTTCCTGCTGGGGAAGTTTCCCGAATTACGCCTAAGGGAATACGGGATGGTCAATGGAAAACGGGGTTTATCAAATTAGCAAAAAAAACGCAGAGCCCAGTGCTGCCTATTTATATAAAGGCATCTAATTCTGCAATGTTTTATGCTTCATCAATAATGAATAAACCGTTAAGCACTCTGTTGCTGGTAAAAGAGATGTTTAATAAAAAAAACCAGGAGTTAAAGTTTACAGTAGGCTCGCCCATTCCCTATAAAAGCTTTGCCAATGCCGAGGGCAGCAATAAACAGCTGAGCCAGATGTTCCGTAAACATGTCTACAATCTAGCTAAAAAAAGTAAAAAGCCATTATTTGAGACTATTGAAACGGTCTCCCATCCGGTAGATAGCAAAGCCTTAAAAAAGGCACTTTATCAGTCTCATCTGTTAGGTGACACAAAAGACGGCAAAAAAATATTTCTCTATCATTTTAAGGATGACTGTTCAGTAATGGCAGAAATTGCCCGTCTGCGTGAATTAACCTTCAGAACGGTAGAAGAGGGTACCGGACAGGCACATGATTTAGATAAATACGATATTTTTTACAGCCACTTGGTGCTATGGGATGACGATGAACTAGAGATTGTGGGGGCATATAGAATTGGCGAAGGGCATAAAATTATGGCTGACCAGGGAGTCGATGGCTTTTATACCCATTCTTTATTTGAATTGAATGCAGAGTTTCAAAAATACCTGCCAAACAGTATTGAGCTGGGGCGCAGCTTTGTTCAGCCAAAATATTGGGGGCAGCGCAGTCTGGATTATTTATGGTATGGCATCGGCGCATATCTTAGAGAGCAGCCAGACGTAAAATATTTATTTGGCCCTGTCAGTTTAAGCGATGCCTATTCGCATGAAGCTAAAGAAATTATTATCAGCTTTTACCAGCGACAGTTTGGCTCAGACTTGGATTTGGCAACTGCAAAAATTCCATTTGTTATCTCTGAACAGGCTGAGCAGTTTGCTGAGTCTGAATTTAGTTCAGACTACAAAACCAGCTATAAAATTTTAAATAGTGAGCTGAAAAAACTGGGCGTTAAAGTCCCTACACTTTATAAGCAATATGTTGAGTTATGTTCAGATAAAGGCTGTCATTTTATAGATTTTAATATTGATCCTAGTTTTAGCAACTGCATTGATAGCTTGATTATGGTGGAGCTGGATAAAATCACCGATAAAAAGCGACAGCGTTATATTGAGCAAGAGTTAGCGGCTTAAATGCATATGTATTTTTGATAGCTGCAGTTTAATAAACATGTCACTATTCTGACATATTCCACCGATAGACTGAGTCCTTTAAATAACAATAAAAGGAGAAGATGATGGAGCTTGGTTTAGAGTCCGTTCTAATGATTATCGGTTTTTCACTGGCAGCCTATTCAATTGTAGCCAATGATGCCATTCAAACCTTGGGTACTTTTTTAGCATCAAATGCCCATCGACCTTGGTGGGTACTTTGGTTATTTACCATGGCAATATTGTCAGTGGTTCTGGTTTATGGCTGGTATGCTCATTTGGGTGATGTATCTTATGGACGTTTAGAAAAATTTCCGCCACCGGCTCAATTTTCTTGGGTCTATCTTCTGCCTCCTGTGTTTGTGCTTGCTTTGACAAGATTTGGCATTCCTGTCAGCACAACTTTTTTAGTGTTAACTGTTTTTGTAACGACAAATCTGGAAAAAATGCTGACTAAATCTTTAATGGGCTATCTAGTAGCAATTGTGGTGGGCTATTTGGTTTATTGGCTTGTGGCCGCCAAAGCTGAAAAATACTTTATTAGAACAGCTGATGAGGAAAGGCCTAAAGCTTATTGGACTGTATTGCAGTGGGTATCTACGGGGTTTTTATGGAGTCAATGGCTAATGCATGATTTGGCCAACATCTTTATTTATGCGCCTTCATCCGGCATTAATGCAGATGGCATTAGAACGATTAGCCAGACATGGCTATGGGGCGCCTTATTTTGGTTTTTTATTCTTCATGCCGTTATCTTTTATCAGCGTGGAGGTGGCATTCAAAAAATTGTCACAAGTAAAACCAATACTCAAGATATTCGCTCTGCCACCATTGTTGATTTTATCTATGCCATTATTTTGCTTGTTTTTAAGGAAATGAGCAATATTCCAATGAGTACAACCTGGGTATTTTTGGGATTATTAGCTGGGCGTGAGTTTGCAATTGCCACTATTACGCATATGAGAGATCATAAAGACGTATTAAAAATAGTAGGAAGCGATATGGGTAAAGCCGCAATTGGTTTGTCAGTCAGTGTTGCGCTTGCCTTTTCAGCCCCAACAATAAAACACATGATAAGCGGGGATGTTAAAGAAATAGCGACAATAGAAGAGACTTCCGGTGCTGAAATTGAAAATAGCACTCAGACTAAGCTAGAAACACAAGAGCAGGCTCTATTCCAGCTTGCATCGCGCACTAACATGGAGAATAAGAGATGAAATCAACTATTCTCAGAAACCATATTATCGATGAAGTACTCTATTTTGAAAGTGAAGATTTAAATTATTTTGAGCCATTTAGCAGTGACTTAAAAACAATTGAATGCGATATTGATGAAGAAGGTACCTGGTACACCATGGATCCATCTACTTCTGACAAGCCCATGACGGCAGTAATAGACATTGAGGCTAATGAAGACGGAACCTATACCGGACGGGTGAAAGGCGTTTATATTATTGATGTTAATATAAATAAACTGAAAACCTATGAAGGTGATCATGGTTATACTGGGAAAAACCTAGAATATTACGCTTTTCCTGAGCCGCTTAATGGTCTGATTGTTCATGCTGAAGATGCCATAGAAGATGACAATTATAGTTATACCGATGGGTTTAAGGAAACAATTCTTGATTTAATTTGCTAACACTATTGGTAGGGTGGGTTTATTAGCGGTCAGATGACATTATCACGCTTCGCTTGATAAACTTTGTTAATGGCCATTAATATTGAGCCACTCTTCCAGACTTTATTTTTAATTCTAAAGCTGTAACAGTTCCGCTTATTTAGTGCCTGACCGAAAAAGCATAAACCAAAATAAATCAAAAAATATCCACCCATAGTGGATACTATCCTATTAGCAATCCTTCACTTTTTAATGCAGAACTCCATTGCCTAGCCAATAAGAGTGTAAAAAACCATTTTTTGGACACAGCAATCCTGTCAGGGTGCTTCTCATGCTATTGAATCTTTGCCTAAGCCGCTTTTTTTTGTTCTTCGAGTAGTTTTCTTTCTCTGTCCCGTACTATACAGCCAATCTTTTGAATGTTTCGAGACAGCACCGCTAAAGCGGCGTAGCGTTCAAATCCGTCTATCCCATGGTCTGGACATTTATTCAGCCCATGCACTTGCAATGCATTAATGGCGGACTCAACAGCCGAGTGCTGCTTTTTTGCCTGTACAAATTCTTCGTCATATTCACGCACTTTATCTTTGCTGGACAATAACTGGGGTCAGCAATAACTGGGGTCCAATAACTGGGGTCCAATAACTGGGGTCCAATAACTGGGGTCCAATAACTGGGGTCCAATAACTGGGGTCCAATAACTGGGGTCCAATAACTGGGGTCCAATAACTGGGGTCCAATAACTGGGGTCAGTGTAAGAATAACTGGGGTCAGAATAACTGGGGTCAGTGTAACGTTTATCTCTGACCCCAGTTATTATACAAATTTAACACTGACCCCAGTTATTACAGTTATTACCAGTTATTACTGACCCCAGTTATTATATTACCTTGACAGAAAGACAGAATAACGTACTATAAAAAGACTGGAGGTAGTTATTATGAAAATATCAATGGATATTAAACCTGTTACGTA
>Ga0256840_1000087_pt1 | contig 76829 bp, 76 predicted proteins | sample 355202metaG_FD_185969 | JGI IMG/M metagenome (GOLD analysis project Ga0256840, IMG submission 185969) | Hydrothermal vent microbial communities from Mid Atlantic Ridge, Atlantic Ocean - 355-202 | ecosystem: Environmental > Aquatic > Marine > Hydrothermal vents | place: Atlantic Ocean: Mid... | reverse complement strand
TCAGTCTGGAGCGCATGCGGCGTCAGCCCGCCCTTGAGGACTTCACCGCCGGCCGCAGCGAGAGGATCCGGGAATGGGCCCGTCGGCAGCGCTCGTTTCCCAGGGCCATCTTCCTCCGGGACGGTCTCGCCACTCCGGCCCTGCTCGCCTCCCGGCTCGGCCCGGAGCTGTTCGCGGAGAGCGGGCCCGGCATCTACATCTGTCGCCTGCCCCTGGTGATCGGACCGGGAGCGACCCTGCTGGTGGACGATCGCGTTCGCGAACTGCGGCTCTCGCTGCAGCGGGGCGCCTTTCTCGTCAATGGCGGCCGCATGTTCCTCATCCGCACCCGGGTCACGGGCTGGGACGAGATGAAAAACAGCCCGGCCACCTATGCCGGCAGGGACGATTTCCGGCCCTTTATCACGGCCTGGGGCGACTCGGAGACCTATATCGCCGCCTCGCGGGTGGCCAGCCTGGGCTATCACCGGAGCAAGTCCTACGGCATCACCCTCAGCCAGTACAACCGGGATGACGGCAGCAGTGGTCACCACCGGCCCTCGGGCTGGCTCATCGATTCCGAGTTCACCGATATCTACTATGGTTTCTACTGCTACGAGGCCGACGACGTGGTGATCCTGCGCAACGACTACCACGACAACATCGTCTACGGCATCGATCCCCACGACCGGTCGCGGCGCCTGATCATCGCGGGCAACAGGGTCCATGCCTCGCGGCACAAACACGGGATTGTCATGTCCCGGGATGTGCAGGACTCCTGGATATTTGACAACCGCTGTTTCGACAACGGCCTGTCCGGCATACTGCTGGACAGGAACTGCACCGGAAACGTGGTGGCCGGTAATCTCATCTACGGCAACGGCGGTGACGGCATCGCCATCTACGAGAGTGACAACAACATCCTCAGCGGCAACGTGATCCTGGACAACCGGCGTCACGGCATCATGCTGCGCAACAGCGTCAATCTGGATCTCCGCGACAATATCGTCCTGCGCAACCGGCGCTACGGTGTCGCCGGCATGGTCAGGGATCTGTCCGCCACCGGCCGCGACCCGGTCAGGGATCCCCATTTTCAGAAGCTCTCTTTCGTCCTCCAGGGAGGCGTGCTGGCCGACAACCGGCACGGTCCCCTCAAGATCGACAACCCCCTGCGCGCCACCCTGTACCGTGTCAGCATGGCCTATCCGCGCGGTCGGGACGGGATACGGTTCACCGGCGTCCTCCAGGCCTGGCAGGAAAAGATCATCTCCCTGCTGGTCGCGGGCAGGGCCGTGGCCATCGAACCCGTGCCGGCCGGCGCACCGCAACCCTGAGTATTCAGCCGAGCGCAGCCATGGTATTTTCGTCCAACGTCTTTCTTTTTCTCTTCCTGCCGGCCTATCTGCTGGCCTACTACCTGACGCCGTCCCGCTACCGTTCCTGGACCATCCTGATCGGCTCCTATATTTTCTATGGCTGGTGGCGGGTGGATTTCCTCCTCCTCTTTGCCGGGGTGACTCTCTGGAACTACCTGGCCGGCCGGATGATCGACCGGCATGGCAGCCGCAGTCGGGAGGCCCGCCGCTGGGTGATCGCCGGTATCGGCGTGGATCTCGCCATCCTGGCCTGCTTCAAGTATGCCGGGTTCGGCGTGGCCAGCCTCAACCGGCTTCTGCTCTCCATGGGCCTGCAGTCCCTGGGCAGCCTGGAGATCATCCTTCCCATAGGTATCTCCTTCTATATCTTCCAGGCCATCAGCTACCTGGTGGACGTTTACCGTGGCGATACCTCCTCCACGCGCCGTTTCGTCGATTTTGCCGCCTTTATCGCCCTGTTTCCGCAACTGATCGCCGGCCCTGTTCTCCGCTACAAGGACCTGGCGGGCCAGTTCCGGCAGCGGACCCACAGCGTGGAGAAGTTCTCCGAGGGGGCGGCGCGGTTCATGCAGGGATTTGTCAGGAAGGTATGCATCGCCGATACCCTGGCGCCTCTGGCCGATCACGCCTTTGCCCTGGCGCAACCCGGTACGGCCGACACCTGGCTGGGGACCCTGGCCTACAGCGCCCAGCTCTATTTCGACTTTTCCGGCTACAGCGACATGGCCATCGGCCTGGGCCTGATGATGGGGTTCCGGTTCGTGGAAAATTTCAACCAGCCCTATTTCAGCCACTCCATCTCCGAGTTCTGGCAGCGCTGGCACATCAGCCTCTCCACCTGGCTGCGCGATTATCTCTACATACCCCTGGGCGGCAACAGGGGCAGCCTGGTGCGTACCTGCCGCAACCTGTTCCTGACCATGCTGCTGGGTGGTCTCTGGCATGGCGCCAACTGGACCTTCGTGGTCTGGGGCGCCTGGCACGGCCTGTGGCTGGCCCTGGAGCGGGCCACCGGCACCGCGATCCGGGAGCAGCGGCGCATCCGTCCCTTCCGCCTCGCCTTCACCAACCTGCTGATCCTGGTGGGCTGGGTCCTGTTCCGCTCCGGAGACCTGGGTGCAGCGGGCACCATGCTTGGTGCCATGTTTGTCCCGGACGGCAGGGGACTGAGCCTGCTCTACCGGGAGGAGATCACCGGTCTCCAGGTGGCGACTCTGTTCCTTGCCTGGGCCCTCATCCTGGCAAGCGGCTGCTGGCAGCGGATCGATCTCGCCCGCCTGCCCTGTCTGCCCCGCCGGACCGCTCTGCGCCATGCAGCCGCCACCCTTCTCCTGCCCCTGTTCTGGCTGTCGATCCTGAAACTGTCGGCGCAGAGTTATTCACCTTTTCTCTACTTCCAGTTCTGAGGCCAGGTATCACCATGTCCAGCCGGCGCTTTCATCTCCTTTATTCCCTGCTCTTTCTCTCCATGCTGCTGTCCCTGTCCCTGCCGTCGCTGCGAAGCCTGGCCTCCTTCTCCGTCCCCTCCCGTGCCCGGATCATGGATGGTGTGGTCTCCCATGTCTTTGAGCAGTATTATGACCGCTCGTTCCCCGCCCGCACCCTGGGTACCAATGTCTGGGCCGCCATCGCCTATGTCCTCTTTGCCGAGGGCAGACCCGGCGTGGTCGTCGGTCGGCAGGGATGGCTGTACACGGACGAGGAGTTCAGAACCTATCCCCAGGCCGACAGCCGGATCGGTGTCAACCTGGAGACCATCGCCAGGGTGGCGGATCTCCTCGGCCGGCGTCATATCCGCCTGGTGATGGCAGTGGTGCCGGCCAAGGCCAGGATCTACCCGGAGTATGTGGCCGGCCGCAGGCCGGCGCCGGTCCAGGTCCGGATGTATGACCGTCTGCTGGCCATGCTGCGGCGGAAAGCCATACCGGCGCCTGATCTGCGTGTTGCCCTCTCGGTCGGCCGGACCGGAGGACAGGTCTTTTTCCGTACCGATACCCACTGGACACCCTATGGTGCCGAGGTGGCCGCCCATGTCCTGGCAGAGGTCGTCCGTCGCAACCGTCTCCTGCCGCCGGGACGGCAGCAGTATGTGACCGAGCGTCTTGCCCCCCGGTCCCATGCAGGGGATCTCCTCGCCTACCTGCCCCTGGATCCGTGGTGTTCCTTCCTGCTGCCGCCGGCCGATACCCTGGTGGGACGGAAGACCTGGCTGCGTAGCGACGACGGGGACGACCTGCTGCTCGCAGGGCCGGAACCGGTGGCCGTGGCACTGGTCGGCACCAGCTACAGCGCCGATCCGCGCTGGAATTTCGCCGGTGCCCTACGCAGGGAACTGGGGTATGACCTGGTCAATTACGCCGAAAAGGGAGAGGGTCCCATCGAACCGATGCTGCGCTACCTGCGCTCCAATGATTTCGCGGCCATGCCGCCTGCACTGGTGCTCTGGGAGTTTCCTGAGCGCTACCTGCCCATGCCGGCAGGCGGTGCCGGCGGGGAGCGGTGGCCGGGGCCGGGGGAGGATAATCCCTCTTTTATCCCTTGAACCAAGGAGTCTGTGATGAAAAAATCTTCTGTCGCTTTCTGTTTCGTTGTCCTGTTGCTCTCCCTTGTCCCTGGCAATGGTTGCCATGCCGGCGAGGAGGCCCTGTACGGTCCCCGCGCTCCGGCCGGATCCGCCTTTGTCCGGCTGTTCAACGCCACGGCCTCGGCCGGGGTGGAGGCCCGGCTGAGTGAGCTGGTCCTGCGCGCGGACAGGGCCTATGGTGCCTCTGCCTACGGGTTTCTCGTTCCGGGCAGGAAGACCTTGCGGGCAGGCGGTCACACCCTGAACATGATCCTGGCCGCGGACCGTTCCTATACCGCTGTTCTGCTGCCGGACCGGCTGGTCCTGGTCGAGGATCCGGTCTTGAGGGATCGGAAAAAGGCGTGGCTTGTGTTCTACAATCTGACTGGAAGTGACCGCCTGTCGCTGAGGACCGGCAGGAAGAAGCGGACAGTGTTCCGGCAGACCGCCGCCATGACCTGCGCCGCCCGCGGGGTCAACCCGGTGCAGGTGGAACTGGATGTCTATGACGGCGAGACCCTGTTTGCCCGGGCACCGCAGATCGCGCTGGGGCGCGGCAGGATGTTCAGCCTTTTCGTCTGCGGAGACCGGAACGCGCCGGTGGCGGTCTGGGTGGAGAACAGCGTCCGCCGGGGACAGGGCTGATGAGACGAGGCCATTGTCCCTGCGGGCGGGCCGGTTTGCTGGCGGCCATGTTCCTGTTGCTGTGCGGCCTGTGCCGGGCGGAAGAGGCAGGGCCGGTGAGGCCGCCGGTCTATCGGATTGATCCGGCGCCACCGCTCTGTGCCCGGGCCGCGGACCCGAAGGTCTACAATACCGGTTTTCTCAGGATGTTCTCCCGCCTGGTGCAGGGCAGGGACGGCTGGCTGTTCCGGACCGATCAGGAGCTGCTGGAGTCGTTCGGGCCCGACGATCGCGGATATGCGGATCTGGGCCGTCTTGCCGAAGCGCTGAAAAAGAAAGGCGTGCAGCTTGTGCTTGTCTACCTGCCGACCAGGGGGCTGGTCCATCCGGACAGGCTCCTGGACAGCACTTACGATTTTACCGCTGCTGCCGCCAGTTATGCAGAGGTCCTCGATCGGTTGCGGCAGCAGGGCATCCTGGTGCCCGACCTGACTGCCCTGCTCGCGGAACAGGAGGAAAATGCGTTCTATTTCCGGCGCGATCACCACTGGACCCCCCATGGCGCCCGCCGAACCGCCCGCCTGGTGGCGGAGGCGATACGGCGGCAGCCGGCCTGGCAGGAGCTGGATCACAGGAAGTTCATCACCCGGCGCACGGGGCTGCTGGAAAAGTACGGCACCCTGCAGAGGGCGGCCCTGCAGATCTGCGGCCAGGACTATCCTCTCCAGTACGTCGACGAATACGCCACCACCGCTGCGGGCAGCGACGAGGACCTGCTGCTGGACGACGGGGGAGAACCGCAGGTGGTCCTGGTGGGGACCAGCTTCAGCAGGAGCGCCTACAACTACAACTTTGCCGGGTTCCTGCGCCAGTACCTGGAGGCGGATGTCCTCAACAACGGCATAGCCGGGGCCGGTTTTGACGGTGCCCTGCTGCAGTACCTGGCATCGGAGGACTTCCGCCGGGAGCCGCCGGCCTTCCTTGTCTGGGAGGTGCCGGGTTATTATCCTCTCCAGAAAGCCATGTTCGTCGAACAGGCCCTGGCCCTGCTGGAAAACGGTTGCGGCGACCGGCAGCAGCCGCTCCTGCGGCGCAGCGTCAGCCTGCATCCCGGGAGCAACGAGATCCTGTTCAACGGCGGCGGCAGGATCCTGCCCATCACCGGCCGGGACTACATCATTGACCTGCGCTTCAGCGATCCGGCCGTGAACCGGCTGGACGCGCGGCTCTGGTACATGAACGGCCGCCGGGAAAAGGTGACGATCCGCCACAGCAGGAACGTCGATCTCGGCGGCCGCTTCACCTTTGAACTGAACCGGCACCAGCCCGGCCTGGAACAGGCCACCTTTCTCGCCATGGACGTGGAGCTGCCCCCCGGTCTCGCGGACGGACTCCGGGTCACCGCTGCCATCTGCCGTGAACAGGGGCGCCGGAAGCGCGATGACCACCACTGAAACAGCATCTGAACAGATAACGAGGCCCCCATGCAACCGATCTGCTGTTTTCTGCTCCTGTTCTTTTTTCTTCTCTGCCCGGAGAAGCCGGCGGCAGCCCCGCAGATGCCGGCCCGGTACATGCTCGAAGCCGATCAGCCCGCAGGCCCGCTCCATGCGCCGGCGGGCTATTACCGGCCGCCGGCGGGCACGCAACCATCAACCTTTGCCTGTCCGGCCCTGCTGCCGCCCTATACCGGCTCCCTGGTCTTTCCCAGCAAGTACAGGGGCAGTGACCGGGCGCGGGACAGGATCAACCCGGAGGCCAGCGCCGAGTATGAGCGTCTCGCCGGGATCCTGCGAAATTTTGAGAAGACGGTTTCCAGCCTGGCGGACCGGTATGTCGAGGCAGACGGCGATCCCCGTGTCCTGGAATGTTTTCTCGAGCAGGTCAGCTCCTGGGCCGCTGCAGATGCGCTGCTGAACACGGAATGTAACGAGATCGGCATGGCCAGCCGCAAGTGGCTTCTGGCTGCCACGGCCTCGGCATGGCTGCAGGTCAGCCTGGCGGTACCGGAGGAGATGACCGGCCATCCGCGGCAGGTGAGAGCGGTGGAGGCATGGTTCACCCGGCTGGCCGAGACGGTGCGGGAGGACTACAGCGGCCGCGATCTCAACCATATCAACAACCATGACTACTGGGCGGGCTGGGCCGTGATGGCCGCCAGCGTGGTGCTCGACCGCAGGGATCTCTTTGTCTGGGCCTGGAACCGGCTGCGCATCGCGGTCAATGAACAGGTGACGGACCAGGGCTATCTGCCCAACGAGCTCCGGCGCCGGACGCGGGCCCTGCTGTACCATAACTACGCCCTGCAGCCCCTGACCATGATCCTCGTCTTTGGCGAGGCCAACGGCATCCATCTCCAGGCCGGGGAAACGGCCGGTTACCGTCGTCTGGTCGACCGGGTGGTGAAAGGCATCGGGAATCCGGCAATCTTTGCCGAGGTCACCTCCAGTCCCCAGGAGGTCGACAGTCTCCGTACCCCATACTCCCTGGCATGGCTGCTGCCCTATGGCACCGTCTTTCATGCCGACCCGGCAGTACACAGGCTGGTCGATGAATACGGGAAGATGGTCTCCACCCGGCTGGGCGGTAACCTGACCCGGCTCTATGCTCCTTTTCAGCGTTGATAACCTGACCCCTCACGGGATGGCCAACCCTCGGTTGTTCCGGCCACAATGATGTAGACGTTCACGGAAACGGGATCAAGTCTCCATCTTCCCGGGCCCCATCACCCTTGTTCTCCACCACCAGAGCAGGATGCCGGCCAGGATCATGGCCGAGCTGAGGAACTGGCCCATGGTCAGGCCCAGGGCAAGGGTGCCGAGCTGGGGATCGGGCTGGCGGACAAGTTCGACCAGGAAACGGAACACGCCGTAGAGGATCAGGAACAGGGCGAGCATGCTGCCGTGCGGCCAGAGTCGGGACCGGGGTTCCGACCAGGGCCGCGCCCTGAGACTCCAGAGAATGCCAAAGAGCAGCACGCCCTCGAGCAGGGCCTCGTAGAGCTGGGACGGGTGGCGGGGCAGGGGGCCGCCGCCCGGAAAGACCATGCCCCAGGGCAGATCCGTGGGCCTGCCGAACAGCTCGCCGTTGATGAAGTTGCCGATCCTGCCCAGGCCCAGGCCGATGGGTACGGTGACCACGTAGAGATCTGTCCCTTTCCAGAAATCAAGGCCATGCCGGCGGCTGTACCAGAGCCCGGCCAGAAGTACACCGATGCAGCCGCCGTGAAAGGACATGCCGCCCTCCCAGGTCGCGAGGATCTCCAGGGGATGGCGGAGGTAGTAGCCAGGATTGTAGAACAGGACATAGCCCAGCCTGCCGCCCAGGATGACCCCCAGGATCAGGGCCAGGTTCAGGTTGTCCAGGTGATCGAGCATGGCCTGCCAGCGGAAGCGTGTTGCCTGGCGGCGGACCAGCAGATAGGTGGCGGCAAAGCCGAGCACGTACATGAGGCCGTACCAGCGGATCTGCAGGGGACCGATGGAAATGATGACCGGGTCGATGCGGGGATAGGTGAGCATGGGATTATAACAGCCCCTGTTTCTTGAGATGGATCTGCAGGACCGAGATCGCGGCCGGTGTGATGCCGGAGATCCGCGAGGCCTGGCCCAGGGAACGGGGCTGGACCCGGGTCAGTTTCTCCACCACCTCGTTGGAAAGTCCCGGCAGCCCCCGGTACTCCATGTCCTCGGGCAGCAGGGTCTGCTCCAGTTTCCTGAATCGCCGGACCTGTTCCTCCTGGCGCCGGATATAGCCTGCATACTTGACCTGGAGCTCGATCTCGTCGGCAAAGGGCTGCCGGTCCAGGTCCGGGGGCAGGGAGATGGAGGCCGCCGCCACCAGGGAGGAGAGATGGGCAAGGCGGATCTCGGGCCGGCGCAGGAGCTCGGCCAGGGTCTGGGCCTGGGTGAGCGGTGTCGAGCCGATCCGTTCCAGCTCACGGTTGACACTCTCCTGCGGCCGCAGCCGCAGTTCGTGCAGCAGGTGCACGGTCTGGTCGATCATATGCCGCTTGTGGATAAAGGCCTGCCAGGTGTCATCGTCCACCAGGCCGACGCTGCGGCCGATCTCGCGCAGTCGCTGGTCGGCGTTGTCCTCCCGCAGGAGAAGGCGGTACTCGGCCCGGGAGGTGAAGAGCCGGTACGGCTCTTTCGTTCCCAGGGTCACCAGGTCGTCGATGAGCACCCCGATATAGGCCCGGGAGCGATCAGGGACCAGCGGCTCCCCGCCGCGCACCTGCAGGGCCGCGTTGATGGCAGCCAGCAATCCCTGGGCCGCGGCCTCCTCGTAGCCCGAGGTGCCGTTGATCTGGCCGGCGTGGAACAGACCCCGGATCCGTTTTGTCTCCAGTGTCGGCTTCAGCTCCCGCGGATCGATGTAGTCGTATTCGATGGCATAGCCGGGCCGGATGATGCGGGCATGCTCCAGCCCCCTGATGGAGTGGACCATCTCGACCTGGGTGGCCAGCGGCAGGCTGGTGGGGATCCCGTTGGGATAGACCTCGACAGTGTCCAGGCCCTCGGGTTCGAGAAAGATCTGGTGGCGCTCCTTGTCGGGAAAGCGCATCACCTTGTCCTCGATGGACGGGCAGTAGCGGGCCCCCACGCCCTCGATGATGCCGGCGAACATGGGTGACTGGTCGATGGAGGCGCGGATGATGTCGTGGGTACGGGCGCCGGTATAGGTGATGTGGCAGGGCCGCTGTTCCAGTTGCGGCTCGCCCGGGCCGGTGAAGGAGAACATGGCCGGCGGATCGTCGGAGTACTGGGGCTCGAGCTGCGAATAGTCGATGGTGGTGCCGTCCAGGCGGGGCACGGTGCCGGTCTTCATCCGGCCGACCGCGAATCCCTGCAGACGGTACCAGCGGGCCAGGCTGGTGGAGGGGGCGTCGCCCATGCGGCCGGCGGGAAAGTTCCTGAGGCCGATGTGGATGAGGCCGTTGAGAAAGGTGCCGGTGGCCACCACCACGGCCCGCGCCGGGATCACCTCGTCCAGGGAGGTGCGGATGCCGGTGACGCGGCCGTCCCGGACCAGGACCTCGTCGACCACGGTCTGCCGGATCTCGAGGTTTTCCTGGTGCTCCAGGACCCGTTTCATACGCAGCCGGTAAAGGAGGCGGTCGGCCTGGGCCCTGGAGGAGCGGACCGCCGGACCCTTGCTGGTGTTGAGACGGCGGAACTGGATGCCGGTGGCATCGATGTTCCGCGCCATTTCACCGCCCAGGGCATCGATCTCCTTGACCAGGTGGCCCTTGGCCAGACCGCCGATGGCCGGGTTGCAGGACATGGCGCCGATGGTATCGGCGTTGATCACGCAGACCAGGGTCCTGCAGCCCATACGGGCCGCTGCCAGCGCTGCCTCGCAGCCGGCATGACCGGCGCCTATGACAACAATATCGAACGGGTTCATCGCAGTGGAAAGAGCCGGTTAACGGTTTGCCGAGGGGCCGCCCGTGGCGGCCGTTTTTTTCTGCCAGCGCATCTTTGGCCTGCGGGTCATCTTCCAGAAGCCCGGGGTCAGCAGGATAGCGATGGTGTAGAGTTCCAGGCGGCCGGCCAGCATGCAGAAGATCAGGACCAGCTTGGCGAGATCCGGCAGGTGGCCGAAGTTCTGCGTCGGCCCCACCAGGGCCAGGCCGGGCCCGATATTGTTCAGGGTGGCGATCACGGCGGTGGGACCGGTGATGATGTCGACGCCAAGGGCGGTGACGATCAGGCTGGCGATCAGGAACACGGCCAGGTAGATGGCGAAAAAGCTGAGGATGGCGATCATCACGTCCTGGGGGACCTTGGTCCTGCCCAGCTTGATGGTTTCCACCTGGCGGGGATGGACCAGCTTGTGGATCTGCAGGCGCGCATGCTTGAAGAAGAGCAGGATGCGCACCACCTTGATGCCGCCGCCGGTGGAACCTGCACAGCCGCCGACGAACATCAGGGCCACCAGCAGGACGCGGCAGAAGGGCGGCCAGGAATCGAAATCCGCGGTGCCGAAGCCGGTGGTGGTCATGATGGAGACCACCTGGAAGGAGACATCGCGCAGGTTCCGTCCAATGTCGTGGTAGGTGCCGCTGACCTGGTTGGCCACCAGGATCAGCAGGACCGACAGAAGGACGATGGTGCCGTAGAGCCGGAACTCTTCGTTTTTCCAGTAGGCCTTCAGATCGCCGCGCAGGGCCATGAAGTGGAGCGAGAAGTTGGCGCCGGCCAGGAACATGAACAGGATCACCACCGACTGGATATAGGTGGACTGGTACTGGCCGAGCGAGGCGTTGTGGTTGGAGAAGCCGCCCGTGGCCAGGGTGGCGAACGAGTGGGTCAGGGCGTTGAAGAAGTCGACCCCGCCGGCCATGAGCAGGCCGGTCTCCAGCAGGGTCATGAGCAGGTAGACGCTCCACAGGATACGGGCCGTGTCCTGGATGCGCGGCGCCAGCCGGTCCTTGGTCGGGCCCGGCACCTCGGCCTGGAAGAGCTGCATGCCGCCGATGCCGAGCAGGGGCAGGATGGCCAGGGTGAGGACGATGATGCCCATGCCGCCGAGCCAGTGGGTCATGGTGCGCCAGAAGAGCAGGCTCCTGGGCAGGATCTCGATGTCGGCAAGGATGGTGGACCCGGTGGTGGTGAAGCCGGACATGGACTCGAAGAAGGCATCGATAAAGGAGGGGATGTAGCCGCTGAGGACGTAGGGCAGGGCGCCGAGCAGGGCCAGGCCGATCCAGCTGAAGGCGACGATGGCAAAGCCGTCCTTGTAGCCGAGTTCACGCTCGGGCAGGAAGACTGCCACCAGGATGGTGCCGGCCACGAGTCCCAGCAGCGAGCTGATCAGGAAGGTGGGGATCATGCCGTCGCTGAAGTAGATGCTGAACGGAATGGGCGAGAGCAGCATCAGGGAGAGGATGATGATCAGCTTGCCGAGAAGGTTGAGAACGCCGCCGATACGCATGGGTCAGTTGCCGGGCCTGGGAATGGATGCGGGTGTCACGATTGCGGGGAAAAGAATTTTTCCACGTCCCTGGCCGCGTCACGGGTGAAGAAGATCACCAGGTTGTCGCCGGGACGGATGACCGAGTTGCCCGAGGGGATGAAGACCGATTCGCCGCGGACAACGGCGCCCACCACCGAGCCGCGGGGAAAGGGGCAGTCCTTGATCTTGACATTGTCGAACCTTTTGCGCTCCGGCACGGTCACCTCCATGACCTCGGCGTCCGAGTCGAGGATGGTGGCCACCGAGACGATGGAGCCGCGGCGGACGTAGCGCAGGATCATGTCCGCTGCCACCTGCCGCGGACTGAGGGCGACGTCGATGCCGAGCTTGCCGAGCATGGGTACGAAGTCGTGCCGGGTGATCTTGGTGATGCAGCGCCTGGTGCCGTGGTGCTTGGCCAGCAGGCTGGAGAGGATGTTGGTGGTGTCCGAGCCGGTGACGGCGATGACCAGGTCGGCGAGATCGATTCCCTCTTCCAGCAGGTCATGGGCGTCCAGGCCGTCGAAGTTGAGAACAATGGAATGGCCCAGGTTCTCGGACAGGAACCTGCACCGCTCCACATCTTCCTCCACGATCTTGATCTCGAGATCCAGTTCCTCCAGGCGGCGGGCCACCAGGTAGCCGATATCACCGCCGCCGATGATGAAGACCTTGGCCGGCAGTCGGCTGGCCAGGTTGAACATCTGTTCCACCCGTGCCATCTCCTCCCTGAGCACCATGAGGTAGATCTTGTCCCCGGCGCGGATGGTGTCTTCGCCGCGGGGAATGATGGTCTCGCCGTCGCGGATGATGGCGGTGATGACATAGTGATGGGTGCCGTGTTCCCGGCCCAGCTCGAACAGTGATCTGCCGACATGGGGGTTGTTTTCATTGACCACGTAGCCGAGGAGCACCACCTTGCCCCCCGCGAACTCGGCGGTATCGAAGGCCTCGGAAACGTGGATCAGCTTCATGATCTCGTCGGCCATGGCCCAGTCCGGGCTGATGAGCAGGTCGATGCCGAGCGCCTCCTCGTTGAGCGACATGCCCGGGGTCAGGAAGTCCTCGTTGCGCACCCTGGCGATGCGAATGCCCACGTCATACTGGCGCGACATGATACAGGCCACCAGGTTGACCTCGTCGCTGTCCGTGACCGCAATGAAGAGATCGGTCCTGGCTATCCCGGCCTCGGCCAGGATGCGGGCCGAGGCCCCGGAACCGTGCACGGTGAGGATATTCATCTCCTGTTCGATCCGCAGCAGTTTGTTCTTGTCGCGGTCGATGAGGATCACATCCTGGCCTTCCGAGGAAAACTTGGAACAGAGGTACTGGCCCACCAGGCCGGCACCGACGATCATTATCCGCACGGGTAGCCTCCGCAAAGTAGTGACATCATCACGGCCGCCAGCTGATGAAGGCCCAGGTGGGAACATGGATGCGCCTGAGCAGCAGGTTGCCGTTGTCTGCAGAGGTGGTAATGGACCGGACGTATTTTTGCAACCGTTTTTCCTCCTCCGCCCTCAGGTCGCGAAACATCCAGCGGTAGCTCTCAACGGCATCCTCCAGGGAACGGTAGACCATCTCCTCCTCCAGGACGATGTGCTCCACCGTCGGGAGGTAGCCCATCTGGTAGAGCAGGTTGACGGTGTAGATGAAATCCGGGCCCGGCTGCAGAGGCCGGCCTACGGCGGCAAAGGCGTCCGGGTCAAAGGGACCGTGCCGGACCCGGTCGGTGATCACCACCCTGCGGCAGGCATGGCGGCAGAGCTGTTCCAGGGCTGCCCCCAGGTCTGCAACAGCCAGGGACCGCGAGGCAATGGCAATATCGTGGCGGCCGATGCCCAGGGCCTGCCAGTCATCTCCCCAGCCGGCGTGACAGGTGGTGATATTGCCCAGGTGTGCCCGGGCGGCGCGCTCTTTCAGGATATCGAGCATCCGGCCGGAGAAGTCCAGGGCCGTCACACGTTCCACCCTGCGGGCAAGCGGCAGGGCCAGGGTGCCGGGACCGCAGCCCACGTCGAGGACCGACCAGTCTTTCCGCGGCCGGAGCAGGGCCAGGAATTTTTCCGTGTAGACCGATCTTTCGGTCCGCTCGGCAAAGGAATCCGCCTTGCGGTCCCAGTCGGCGGCACCCTTGGATTTCCATGATTTTTCCTGCCGGGCCCGCTGATACATTTCATTCCAGTCAAGCTCTTCAAAACGTGGTTGTTGCATACTTTCCCCGCATGGACATGAAATAATTTGACAGAGTAGGACCACTGTGATTAAAATACAAAATTTTGATAAAGTAAACGACGGGTGTCAATGACGGTCGGCCCATTCCGGTCAGATCCCGGCGCTGCGGTTTCTGCAGTCGCTCACAGGCAGCGTGCGGGCACATCAGGCGGAGTCCCCGGAAGGGCCCTACCATTCAGAGGGACCGCGGCACCTGTCCTCAAACCAGCAGAAGGAAGCAGATCATGAGCAAGAGAACATTTCAGCCCAGCAACACCAAACGGAAGCGGACCCACGGTTTCAGGGTCAGGATGAGAACCCGTGCCGGCCAGGCGGTGATCAAACGGCGCCGCGCCCGGGGGCGCAGGCGGCTTGCCGTCTGATCCGGATGAAGAAGTTCGGGCTTCCCAAGACCTGTCTGCTCAGGAAGACCGGGGAGTTTAACCGTGTCTACCGGCAGGGCCGCCGTCTGCACGGCAGGGGGTTCTCCCTGATCTACGTGGCCAACGACCTGCCGTGGAACCGTCTGGGAATCAGTGTGCACAGAAAGATCGGCGGCGCTGTCCGTCGTAACAGGATCAAGCGGATCGTCCGCGAGACCTTCCGCCTGCACCGGGATATCTTTCCTCCCTCATCCGATATTGTCTGTACCGTGCGGCCTGATTTCGCCCCTGACAGCCCGGCAGCCATGCTGACTGCGGTGAGGCGGCTGCCGGAAGCCGGGGAGCGGCCGGCATAGTGGTGTCTCACTGCCGCAGGCATACCGCGCCACCTGGCGGACCGCGTCACCGGGCAGGAGTGTCTGCCCTGGTCGGCCGTCTGCTGGTGGTACTGTTCAGGGGCTATCAGTATCTTGTTTCACCGCTTTTTCCCGCCACCTGTCGGTACACCCCGACCTGTTCCCAGTACGCCATCGAGGCCGTGGCTCGCTACGGTGCCATCCGGGGGCTGTATCTGGCCGTCCGCCGGATCCTGCGCTGCCATCCCTTTGCCCGCGGGGGTTATGATCCCGTGAAGTAGTCGTGTCTATAATCCAGTGACAGGCTGTTGTCCCGGTCGCCGCGAAACCGGCGCGTTGTCACTTTCCTGCGGACGGCAGCCTTTTTGAGGTAAATACCCATGGACCTGCATAGAGCCCTCCTGGCCTTCGTTCTTTCCATCGCCATCCTGCTGGGGTACCAGTACTTTTTTGTCAAGCCGGCAGTAGAGCACCAGCAGGCGCGGACCGGGCAGACAGCATCCGCCCCGACCGGCGAGCCGGCCGGACAGCAGGCTTCGCCCGTCCCGGCCAGGGAACCGGCCGCGCCCGTCGCCCCCACGCCCCTGGCAAAAACTGTGGCCGTCAATCCCGAGGCCCGGGATATCACCATAGATACCCCTCTGTACACGGCAGTGATCAGCGAACAGGGCGGCGGTTTCAAGAGCTTTGTTCTCAAGCGGTATCGCCAGAAGCTGGACAGGGATTCCGACCCCATGCAGCTGGTGCAGACCCATAATCCGGTGGAGCTGCCCCTGCTCTTCACCCTGGACAACGGCGCTGCGGCGCAGCTTCCCCTGTACCGGGCCGATGCCGCCGCCCTGACCCTGAAGGACAGTGGTGACACCGCCACCCTGCGCATGGCCGCCACTCTGCCGTCCGGTCTCCGGATCACCAGGACCCTGGAGTTCAACGGCGCCAATTACATGGTGAAAAACAGCTACAGGGTGGAAAACAGCGGTTCCGCCCCGGTGCAGATCACCCCGGCCATGGTCCTGACCAATGAGCCGTTCGAAAAGAACGCCGCCTCCGGTGGTGTCAGCCGCTATCTCTTTTCCGGTCCGGCCGCCTATATCGACCAGAGCCTCACCCAGGTCAAGGGCAAGGCCCTGAAGGACGGACCCAAGGTCCTGCAGGGCAACGTGACCTGGGCCGCCTACGAGGACAACTATTTCATCTGCGCGGTCATCCCCAGGCCATCGGCCCGGCGGACCGTCACCATCCGCGCCGCCGGTGAACGGGTACGCACCGTGGTCTCTGATCCGGTCGTGACCCTGGCGCCGCAGGATGCAAAGGAGTTCGGCTATAACGTCTACTTCGGCCCCAAGAAGCTGGCCATCCTCAAGGCCGTGGATCACGAGCTGGCCAAGGCGGTCAACTTCGGCTGGTTCGACGTCATTGCCAAGCCCATGCTCTGGCTGCTCAACTTCTTCTATTCCTTTGTCCACAACTATGGTGTCGCCATTATCATGGTGACCATCCTGATCAAGGCCGCCTTCTGGCATATAACCTCCAAGGGCATGAAGTCCATGAAGAACATGCAGAAGCTGCAGCCCAAGGTGGCCAAGCTCAAGGAGAAATACAAGGACGATCCCGCCAGGATGAACCAGGAGATGATGGCCCTGTACAAGACCTACAAGGTCAATCCGGTGGGCGGCTGCCTGCCCATGATCATTCAGATCCCGTTCTTCTTCGCCCTCTACCGGGTTCTGATGTCAGCCATCGAGCTGCGGCATGCGCCGTTCATGCTCTGGATCAATGACCTGTCCGCCCCTGACCGGCTGATGATCGGCTTTGACATCCCTTATATCCACGGCATTCCGGTGTTGACCCTGCTGATGGGCGCCTCCATGTACCTGCAGCAGAAGATGACACCGACCACGGCTGATCCGACCCAGGCAAAGATCATGCAGTTTCTTCCCATCCTGTTCACCTTCATGTTTCTCAACTTTGCCTCCGGCCTGGTCCTCTACTGGCTGGTCAACAACCTGCTTTCCATCCTGCAGCAGCAGCTCATCAACCGGCAGGTGAAGACCGCATCCCAGGCCTCTTGACAAGGACACATTACATGGCAAAAGGAAAAGATTTTTTTGGCAAGGATGTAACCGAAGCGATCCGGCAGGCCTGCAGGGAGCTGGCCATCCCCCAGGAGGAACTCGATATCGAGGTCCTGGAGACCGGTTCTGCCGGGATTTTTGGCCTGTGCAGGAAAAAGGCCCATATCAGGGTGACCCCCAAGGCAAAGGCAGATGAAGGGCCGGCCGAAAAGCCGGGCCGCCGGAAAGGTCGTCCGGCTGCAGAAAAAAAGAGCGCGGCGCCGGAGCGGAAGAGGGCTGAAAGCCCGTCAAGGGAGGTCCCAAAGCAGGTGCAGCAGGAACAGCCGGTTCCGGCAGCAGAGGAAGGGACGGCCGGGAAGGAGTCGGCTACCGCCGGCGGTGCGCCACCAGAACAGCAGGGACCCTCCGAACAACCTGCGTCGGAGGTTGAAAGAGAACCGCCTTCGGCCGAAATCCTGGAGACGATCCAGGCCGACCTGGAACAGTTGCTTGATCTCATGGGATATCCTTCCCGGGTGGCGGTGGAGGTGGAAGGGATCACTGTTCACTGCCGCATCAGCGGCGAACACGAGGAGGCGATCATCGGCAGCGACGGCCGGACCCTGGACAGCCTCCAGTACCTGCTGCGCAAGATGATGAGCCGCCGCCTGCCCGACCGGGTGATGCTGACCCTTGATGCCGGCAACTTCCGGCAGCGGCGGGCCGAGGAGCTGAAAGAGCGGGCCCGCGACCTGGCCGGCCAGGTCCGGGAAGACGGCAAGACCCGCGCTATCCCTGCCCTGAATCCGTCCGAGCGGCGTGTGGTCCATATGACCCTGCAGGAGGACAAGGGGATCCGCTCCAGATCGGTGGGTGACGGCCTGTTCAAAAAGGTGCTGATCTACCGGCCGGGCAAGGACAAGAAAGCAGGCTCCAGGAAACGCAGAGGCCGCCAGGGTGACCGCTCTTCATCGGGAAACTGAGACCATCGCCGCCATCGCCACTGCCCCCGGTACCGGCGGCATCGGCATTATCCGCATCTCCGGGCCCCGGGCCCGTGCCATCCTCGACGCCATATTCCGGCCCTTCCGGGCCGGTTCCGTCCCCGACAGCCACAAGCTCCGCTACGGTACGGTCATCGACCGTACCGGCCGGGTCCTCGACGAGGTCCTGGCCGTCTACATGCAGGCACCGGCCACCTATACCCGCGAGGACGTGGTGGAGCTGCACAGCCACGGATCCTACCTGGTCCTGCAGGCCATCCTGTCCGAGGTGCTGGCCCGTGGCGCCCGGCCGGCCGAACCCGGCGAGTTCACCAAGCGCGCCTTCCTCGCCGGCCGCATCGACCTGACCAGGGCCGAGGCGGTCATCGATCTGCTTCAGGCCCGGACCCGAGGCGGTGTCGATCTCGCCGTGGGCCAGTTGCAGGGCGGGCTCCAGGAACAGGTGGAGGCTGTGCGCCAAGGCCTGATCGATATCCTCGCCATCCTCGAGGTGGCCATCGACTTTCCGGACGAGGATGTGGAGATCCTGGACAGTGGCCATCTCCTGGAACGCCTGGCCCGGGACGTCGAGGGCCCCCTGGACCGGCTGCTTGCCCTGGCGGAGACGGGAAAGGTGATCCGGGAGGGCATCAGCGTGGTGATCGCCGGCCGGCCCAACGTGGGCAAGTCCAGCCTGCTCAACGAGCTGCTCCAGGAGGAGCGGGCCCTGGTCACCGAGGTGCCTGGGACCACCCGTGACACCATCGAGGAGATGATTTCCATCCACGGCATTCCGGTCCACCTGGTGGATACGGCCGGAATCCGGGCCCATGACGACCTGGTCGAGGAACTGGGTATCGAGCGGGCCCGCCGCAAGCTGGACGAGGCCGATCTGGTTCTGTTCCTTGTCGACGCCGGCACCGGCCTGACAGACCAGGATCGTGACCTGTACCGGTCCGTGGCCGGACGAGCGCATCTCGTCGTGCTCAACAAGACCGATATCGCGGCCCCGGAGAAGCTGCTCGAACTCGAAAAAGCGTTTCCCGGCACCGACGTGGTTCCGATCTCCTGCCACCGCCACGAGGGAATCGACGGCCTGCGGGAGGCCATGTTCCGCCGGATGCAGGGGGACGGCACCCTGGAAGAGTGTCCTTCCTGCGCCCCCAACCTGCGTCACCGCACGGTACTCGAGAAAAGCCGTGCCGCCTGTTCCCGGTTGCGCCAGGCCCTGGCCGCAGGCGCACCCGCCGACCTGCTCGCCGTCGAGGTCCAGTCCGCGCTCGATCACCTGGGAGATATCGTCGGTATCACCACGCCCGAAGATGTGCTCGACACCATCTTCTCCAGGTTCTGCATCGGCAAGTAGCGCTGCCGGGCCGGCTGCGCTCTGCTGACCCTCTACCGGAAGAGCACTGATCCATGGACACAACACGATACATAGTGGCGGGAAGGCTCATTGACGGCAGTGGCGGCCAGGTCCGCCGCCGGGTCTTCCTGGCCGTCAGCGGCGGGATCATAACCGCCATCGGCCCGGTCGCCGCCCTGCCGTCCCGCTCCGGTCCCACGACCGTGACCGACCTCTCGCACTGTACCCTCCTGCCGGCGCTGGTGGACTGCAGTGTCAGCCTCTGTCGCTCTCCTTCCGTCGACCGGTCGCTGCGCACTGCCCTGGACCGGGCCGATGACGACGCCAGGCTGGCCATGCTGGAGCGGCATGTCCTCTACTGCCACTCCTACGGTGTGTTGGGGGTTGCTGATCATGATGATGACGCCGGCCTGGCGGCACGCTACAGGGCCGGGTCAGAGCGTGCCATCGAGATCCGGAGTTCCGGGACCCCGTGCAGGAGCCGGCAGGACTGTGACCGGGAACGTCCAGGAGAGCGGGAGTACCTCAGGGTCGTCCTGTCCGGCGACATCGGCGATGAGGATGATACCCTGCCGTTCCCTGACCGGGCCGAGCTGCAGCACATCCTGGTGCACCGGCGCGGCAGAACCGTGGTGGCCGTGGCCAATGGCCGGCAGCAGGTGGCCCTGGCCCTTGCCGCCGGCTGTGATGCCGTCGAACAGGGCTACCGCATGGGCGAAGCCAATCTCAGGGAGATGGCGCGGCGGCAGGTGGTCTGGATCCCCTGTGCCATCCGGGCCAGGAACGGCCTGGACAGCGCCAGCGGTGACGGTGGAGTGGGCTGCCGGTTTTCCCAGCGCTATATCTCGCCGGAAAAGGCGGCCCCCGGGGCGGAGGCCTTCTGGAAAGAGACGCTGGCCGACCAGTTGAAACAACTGGGCCTGGCCAGGAAACTGGGAGTCAGGACAGCAGTGGGTACCGGCGCCGGCAGTGTCGGCATTCTCCATGGCGAATCCATGGTCGAGGAGATGAAGCTGTTCCTCCGGGCCGGTTATTCCCTGGAGGAGACCGTCCGCTGTGCCTCGGAACATGGGGCCCGTCTGTTCGGCATGGACAGCCTCGGCATGCTCGCCGCCGGTCGGCGGGCGACCTTCCTGGCCGTGCGCGGCACGGTCAGGCAACTGCCGCGAAAACTCTCCTGCCTGGAGGGGATCTATATCAACGGCATGCCGAGTTCCCTCTATCACAAGGACCCGGTCGGGATCAGAACCACGCCCTGATACCGGCGACAAACCGGAAGTCGTCCACGTCCCGGTTCCCGGCCCGGGCCATGTCTGTCGTGTCACCGTAGAGGTGGAGCCAGTTGATGCCGATATAGGGCGCGAATTCCCGCCTGATTTCGTACCGGAGGCGGAGACCGAGCTCAAGGTCAGAGAGTCCCGAGCCGGTACCCGTGTCAGGATCGTCCCTGCCGTACAGGTTCACCTCCAGGTCCGGGACCAGGATCAGGCGCTGGGTGAACAGGATCTCGTATTCCGCGGTAAGCCGTGCCGCGGTGCGGCCACGATCACCGAGAAACAGGGCCGCATCGATGTCGAAAAAATAGGGCGCCAGTCCCTTGATCCCCATGGCCAGCCAGTTGCGGCCCGGTTCCGGGCGCAGGTCACCCCGCCATCCCACCTGCAGGTCCCAGTACGGCGCCACCGCCCGGCTGTAGAGCACCTGCAGTTCCGCCTCCTCGACCTTGCCATCCAGATAGTCACCGTCTGTCTTTATCCAGAGCTTGTGCAGGTCGTATCCCAGCCAGCCTTCAGCATCCCATGCCAGGGGATCGCTGCCGTCACCGGCCCGTACCTCCATCTGGTCCACAAGGAGCCGGCCCAGGAGCGGGTCGTCGATCATGCCGCCTCCATACGCGGTCACGGATGGGAGCAGGCACAGGAGCAGCAGGGACAGGTATCGTGGCATTCTTATCTCCTCACCTCACCACGACTTTGCGGAACATGGCCAGCATGTGATAGAGCAGGTGGCAGTGGTAGGCCCACGGCCCCATGGCATCGGCAGTCACCAGGTAACTGATCTTTGCACCCGGCTGAATAATGACCGTGTGCTTGCGCGGGATACGGCGGCCATCACCGGTCTCCAGGTCACTCCACATGCCGTGCAGGTGCATGGGATGGTTCATCATGGTGTCGTTGACAAAGGTGATGCGGAGACGTTCGCCATACCTGAAACGCAGGGGCTCGGCATCCGCGTACCTGATCCCGTTGATCGACCACATGTAGCGGGACATGTTGCCGGTCAGGTGGACCTGGATCCCACGCCCCGGGTCGCGCGGATCAGGGGTGGGGTAGAGGTTGCGCAGATCCGCGTAGGTCAGCACCCGGCGGCCGTTGTTCCGCAGGCCCACGCCGGGGTCATCGAGCCGGTAGCGCGGGTGCATGGCCCGCATGTCGACCTGTGGCCCGAATTCCGTTGCCACGTGCACCACCGGCGCATCGCTTCCTGTTCCGGCTGGCCCCCGAGCCGTCCTGTCCCGGGCCGTCCCGTCCCGGGAAGACGCCATTGTGTCCATTCGCCCCATGGCTTGCTGCGTATGGGGCATGGCTAGGCCGCCATCCTTCCCGGTTGTCCCGGCCATGTCCATGCCCATGTCGGTCATGGTCAGGATCGGATAGGGATCATAGTCAGGAACGTCTGCCGTCAGGGCCGGATCCGGGGTGAGCGTACCCCGTGCGTGGCCTGACCGGTCGATGGCCTGGGCAAAGATACAGTAGGCGCGGTCATCCCTGGGGGTGACAATGACATCATAGGTCTCGGCAACACCGATCCTGAATTCATCCACGGTAACCGGTTCGATGTTCTGGCCGTCCGCCGCCACGACAGTCATCTTCAGCCCGGGGATGCGGACATCAAAAAAGCTCATGGCCGAGCCGTTGATCACCCGCAGGCGCACCCTTTCCCCGTGCCTGAACAGGCCGGTCCAGCCGGCAGCGGGTGTCCGGCCGTTCATGAGATATGTATAGGTATAGCCGGTCACGTCGGAAAGGTCCCGGTCGCTCATGCGCATCATGTTCCACATGCGCCTGTCATTCCAGGTGTTCACCAGGCCTTTTGTGCGGAGGTCGTTGATCAGGTCACCCAGGGTACGTTCGTTGAAGTTGTAGTAATCGCTCATTTTCTTGAGCTTGGCGTACAGGTCGTCGGGATCTTCATCCGTCCAGTCCGAAAGCATGACAACGTGTTCCCGGTCCCAGGCAAAGGGGTCGGGCTCCAGGGGCTCGACGATGAGGGGGCCGTAAAGGCCGGTCTGCTCCTGGAACCCGGAATGGCTGTGATACCAGTAGGTGCCACTCTGGCGGACATCGAACCGGTAGTGGAAGGTTTCGCCGGGAGCAATACCGTCAAAGCTGATATCCGGTACCCCGTCCATGGTGGCAGGCAGAATGATGCCGTGCCAGTGGATCGAGGCAGACTCGGCAAGACGGTTGGTGACCTTGAGGCTGACCCTGTCCCCCTGGCGCCATCGCAGGACCGGTCCGGGAACCGAGCCGTTGACAGCCGTTGCCCAGCGCGTTTTCCCCGTGAAGTTGACCTGCTGCGGCGCAATGGTGAGATGAAACTTCCTGCCGCGCAGGACCGGCATCCGGTCTTGTTCCGCGACCCCGGCAGCGGCTGTTCTGCGGGGCAGCACGCCCAGGCCGAGCAGAATGCCGCCAGCCGCTATTCCCTTGACAAAACGGCGTCGGTCCATGGACGGCAGGCCGTCAAGATGCAGGAGAAATTGTTCGATATCCATCTGATCCCTCCTGGGAAGAGGTTGGCTGGGAGAGTTCCGGCCTGGCGGTCACCATGGGACAACCGCGCCGGTTCAGGCTGCCGCGACGTCTGGCGAGGATTTGAATCTGAGGATAATCAAATTCGCGTCAAACGTCGAGGAGGCTCTGTTGTTCTTTTCGCATACGGCAATTTCAGGCACTCGGTCGGATCAGCTCTCGCCGCCTGTGAGCATGTAGTGGAGGTAGGGGAAGGAGGCGACCAGGAAGATGACAGCGGTGAAAACCAGCAGGACGCTGAGGTTCTTCATCCGCCGTCGTCAGAGCGAGGAGAGCGCATAGTCGAGGATGTTGATCTGTCGGGCCAGGATCTGCATGGGCTGCTGTGAGAAGGGGGCGCCCTGTTCAGAGCCGGGAGCGGGGCGGCGCCCAGAAGGAGCCGGTGGGAAAGTGGTCCATGGCGCCGGGATGGTCCATGAAGGGCGCCACCAGGTCGGTCACGGCCGGGTGCCTGGTGTAGCGGGCCTCGGTGGCCAGGCAGAGGTCGGTCAGGCCGAGGCCGGAGACGGCAATGGCCTGCAGGTGCGCCGCCTGCTCCTGCCGGGCCCGACGCTGTGCGGCGGACAGGAGGAGCCCGGCGTCGATGGCCGCCAGGATCGCCAGCAGGAGCAGGAGGATATGGGATGGCCGCATGATGTCAGTTGTGCATCTGCATGCGCATCTTCATCTTCATACCCGAGCGCATGGACTGGATCAGGCCGTCGGTGAGCTGGTCAAAGGCGAGAACCTTTTCTCCCTTGTGGTCCCTGAGAAAATTTTCAGCCGCCTTGCGGTCGGCAAAGGGGATCAGCTCCTTGCCCATGGGGCCCATGACGTCGGAACCGATGACGTAATAGGCCTTGCGGCCGTCGATCCACTGCATGGTGTAATAGTCCCTGACCTGGATATTCCTGATCTGGTCCCGGCCCGGGCCGCCATATTTTTCCGGTGAAAAATAGAAGGCCATCATGTCCTTGACACCGTCAAAGTATTTTTGCGTGCCGTCGGCAAAGCGGATACCGGTGAGCCAGTTCCTGTACTTGGCGACAAACATGCCGCACACGGCACAGCGGCTCTGCGGGGTCACGGTCTCATCCGGTGTCGAGGCCCGGACCGGGCTGACGGTGAGGGCCAGCAGCAGGACGGTGGCTAACAGGGTGTTTCTGATCAGGGTGACGGTCATGGTTTCCTCCTTGTTCTGATGAATGCCGGGGCCGGGGGGAGTATGCGGTCACCCGCATCATCGCCGGCCCTTATTGTCCTCGGGTATCGGGCAGAAAGGGGGCGAGCAGGCGGTTCAGCTCGGCCGCACTGATGCCGCCGAGGATGGCGCCGATGATTGTACCCTGCGGGTCGATGACCACGGTGAGCGGCAGGGACTTGACGTTGTAGCTGGTCGCGATTTTTGCTCCCTCGTCCCTGACCACGGGGAATCGGATATCAAGATCACGGACGAAACGGCGGATGTCGGCATCGGGCACACCAAGGGTCTCGACATGGACAACCTTGAGGCCCGCATCACGGTACCGGCTGTACAGGTCATTGAGCACCGGGGTATCGGCCTTGCAGAACTTGCAGTCGATGAGGAAGAATCGGACAATGGCCGGATGACCGGCGAACTCGGTGCTGGAGACGGTCCTGCCGTCCATGTCGGTCACCGTGAAGGCCGGGGCCGGATCGCCCACCTTGAGCGGCGGCGCGGTCTCACGGGAACAGCCGATAACCAGGTAGAGGACCAGGAGCAGGCAGGCGCGGGGCAGGAGACGGTGGTGGGGCATGACGACCTCCCTACGCCGCCCGGGTGTGGGCCGGTTTCTCCTTGGTGAGAACGCCCTTGCGCATGTGCAGGATCCGGGGGCTCTCCTGGGAATCGGCCAGGTGCACGTTATGGGTGACGACGACAAAGGTAGTGCCTTGGCGGTGGTAGTCGTGGAAGACGGCAAGGATCTCCTGTTCCGTGTCTGTTCTCTGTGGTATCGATGCAAACTGGAAGTAACACCTGAGCCGTTTTTCATGCGGCATGACCGGAGGGAAGGGAACTTCTCTCCGGTTTTTTTTGGTGTGCCGGCGCAGGCCGGTGGTCCGTTGAGTTCTTACCGGGAATGGATCGTTATGTCACGGGAAGGTGTGTCTTCGATTTTCGCGGTGGCCTGGAAGACGGTCATCCGCAAGCTGTTTCGCAATTCGGTGCTGGTGCTGGCCGTTGCCCTCCTGGTTGCCCTGCTCGTCTTTGCCTTTCTTTTCAACGACATGGTCCAGGAGAACCTGGAGGCTGCCTCAAGGAAACTTGGGGCTGATATCGTCCTGGTGCCGGCCGAGGCCATGGGTATGGCCGAGGAGTTTATCCTCGAGTCCAGTGAAAAGACCTTCTACATGGACAGGTCCATCCTTGATTCCGTCCGCAGGATGCCGGAGATCGACAAGGTGACGTTTCAGGTCTACCTGGACACCTTGGCTTCGGGATGCTGCTCCATCGTTGCCGGCCAGGTGGTGGCCATCGACCCGGCAACGGATTTTGTCGTCAGGCCCTGGCTGCCTGCCTCGGTGCCGGAGCTGGGCCAGGGTGAGGCCTACGTGGGCAACTATGTCTGGGAATACCTCGGGCTCATCTCCACCGCCACCCTGTTCGGTCATCCCATCAAGGTGGTCGGGCACCTGGAGAAAACAGGGACCGGCCTCGATCACGGTATCTTCATGCGCTATGCCGACCTTTCCCGGGTGACCGAGACGGCGGCAGGAAGCTATTCCAAGGACAAGATCTCCATCGTGTTCATCAAGGTGAAGGAAGGTGTCAACGTGGAGGACCTGACCAGGAAGATCCAGTCGGAGAACCCCACCGTGGGTATCATGACCAGCGGGACCATCGGCACGGACATCCGGGCCACGCTGAAGGATATTCTGTGGGTCTTTTCGGTCACCATCCTGGTCTCCTCGCTGCTGGCCATTCTCCTGGCCTGGTCCACCTTTTCGGCCATCACCAACGAGCGCAGGCGGGAGATCGGTATTCTGCGCGCCATCGGCGCCCGACGTTCCCACCTCATCCGGATGTTCATGGCCGAGGCCGCCATTATCTCTGGCATGGGCGGTATCCTGGGGATTCTGGGCGGCCAGTTCCTCATCGCCTATACTGCCGGCGACTTTGACCTTCTCAACCGGCTCGGCGTTACCACGGGCATCACCACCACCGGTGTCCTGTTCAGCCTGCTGGCCATGGCGGCCGGCGTGCTGGTCTGCCAGCTCGGCGCCCTGGTGCCCATCGTCCGCCTGGCCAGGATGGAGCCGCTGCTCGCCATCAAGGAAGAATAGAACGGACGCGCCGGGCCGGGACCTTTCCTGCCGTCCGGATCAGGAGTCGGCCGGCAGGATCCGGTCAAGGGCAAAATACAGGGTCGCCCGGGTTCCTGCACCGGGGTCAGACGCAAGGTGCAGCCCCCCGCCGTAGCGTTCTCCCACCGACCTGGCCAGGAAGAGGCCAAGGCCCATGCCCCGGCCCGGTTTCTTGGTGCTGAAGAACGGTTCTGTTGCCCGGGCCAGGGTCTTTTCGTCCATGCCGATACCGCTGTCCTCGACCAGGAAGGCCAGGTGATGCGCTTCCCGGAAACAGGTCAGACGCACTTCCCTGTCTTCGCCCGCATCCAGGGCATTTTTTACCAGGCTGCTGAGTGCCCGTTTCATGGTCCTCGGCGGTGCCTGTATCACCATGGCGCCCACCTTGTTGACGATCCGCAACCGGTCGGCCGGGAAGTCCTGTTCCAGTTCGTCCAGCAGCTCGGCCAGCCGGATGATGGCCGGCTGTTCCCCCATGGGCTGACCGGCATCGGCGGCCATGTGGTACAGGATCTCCTTGCAGATATCCACCTGCTGCCGGATCAGCCTGGCATCCTGGACCAGTTCGTCGTCGCCGCGGTGCAGGAGTGCGTGGTACATCTCGCCCGCGGCAACGGCGATCAGGGAAAGCGGCGTGGAGAGCTCATGGGCCGCACCCGCTGACAGTGTGGCCAGGGAGGCAAGACGTTCGCTGCGGTTCTTCTCGTCCCTGAGCGAGGCCACGGTCTCCTGGTAACGGTTGAGGGACTGCTGGATCTTGCTGACAAAAAAGACAATGAAGACAGCGGTGAGGGCAAAGGCCAGCAGCATCCCCTGGAGGTGGATCTGCATCCTGTCCGGCACCATGGCTGCGGGAGTGTGGCAGAGAGGAACCGGGGTGGGCCGGCCCAGAGGAAAGTGGGCCATACCCGTCTGGTCGGGAAGCTGGAACAGGGCGGCATAGCAGAAAACCGTGAACAGGAGCAGGAGCCAGGCCATCTTCGGCCGGAGGATGATGGACGCGATGACGATGTGGACCAGGTAGAGCGAGGTAAAGGGGTTCATGGGGCCGCCGGTGTAGAAGAGCAGCAGCGTCAGGAGCAGGACATCCATGAACATGCCGGCAATGAGCATGCGGTCGAGCCACTTCTTCTTTTTTTTGAACGTGGCAAAGACCAGGTTGCTCACTGCCTGGAAGCCAATAATGGCGGAGATGATCAGGAAGGGCAGCTCGATGCGGACAAGAAGATAGATGGCCGTGATCAGCAGCAGCTGGCAGACCACCGCACCCCAGCGCAGGAGCAGGAGCCAGGTAAAGGCGATATCCGTGGTCTTCGGGCTGTCGGCGCCGCCTGGCGCTGTCCCGGGCAGGGCGCCCCGGTCCATGGAGGGTGAGAACATCGGAATGGCAGGAAGTTCATGGAAATGCGACAATATGCCACATTGCCAGGTGGAGGGTTAGGGGTATATACAGGATAACCGCTTGCGGCAGGGAATGGCGGCCGACCGGAAGTTGCACTCCCTGCCGGCGGAACATGGTCTCAGGCACATCCATCCTGGAGCGGAGGAAACCGAAAACTCTGGAAATGTTCTCCTCTCCTCCGCTCTGGATGGTTGTCTTCGGCCAGGGACGCTTCTCACCCAGTGGTCTTGGTAAGGGCACGTAACCAGACAGATCACCGCTCTCGGCAACTGCCTTGTAACAGCGGGACGTTTACTTGGCTGCCGCGGCCGCTTTTTTCCCGGCCGTATCCTTTCTGCCGGCCCCTTTGGCCGGGGCGGAAGCAGTTGTCTGCTGTCGGCGTGCGGCCTTGATCTCCCCTTCCAGGGTGGCGCCTGCCTCCACGGTGAGGTTGGCAGCGGTCAGGCAGCCGTTGATACCGGCCGTGGCGTGGGCCGTGATCAATTCGGCCTTGATGTCGCCCTCCACCCTGCCGTGGCAGACCAGGGTCTCCAGGTCCAGATTGCCTTGGATTCTGCCGCTTTCGCTGATCACCAGATATTCTCCCCTGATATCGCCTTCCACCGTACCGTCGATCCGTGCCTTGCCCTTGAAGCTGATATCCCCGTGCACCTGCATCTCGCTGGAGATCACCGAGGTGATGGGCATGTCGGAACCCCTGGCGTCCTTGACCGCTGTCCTGTCTTTTTTCCTGAACAGTGCCATGGGATTCAGTGTCGCACCGTGAGATTGAGGCCCGCCACCTGCATGTACTTCATGGGGTTGATGGCCCGGCCCTGGTAGCGCAGCTCGTAGTGGAGATGCGATCCGGTGCTGCGGCCGGTGTTGCCGAGCAGGCCGATGACCTGGCCGCGGCTGATATGCTCACCCCGTTTGACGAGCTGTTTCTGAAGATGGGCAAAGACCGATTCATAGCCGTTGCCGTGCGACAGGATGATGTAGCGGCCGAGCCCCCTGTTGTAGCCCACCTCCCGGACAACGGCATCACCGGTGGCATGGACCTTGTCGCCGGTGTTCCCCTTGAAATCGATACCGGCATGGAAGGCCCGTTTGTGGTTGATGGGGTCGGTCCTGCTGCCGAATCCGGAGCTGATCCCGCTGGCAACGGGTTTGCCGAGCGGGATCCTCTGCAGGAGTTCCAGGTAGCGTTCGGCGGTGGAAATGAGACGGTCACCGTAATCCCGTTTTTCCTCGATAAAAGGACCGCCGCTATGGCCGGGATCCTCCTCCACCCTGACCTTGACACCGATATGGTCCATCACGGTCTGGATGATCCGGCTCCGTTTGTCCAGCCTGCTGATACTGCCTTCCAGTCTGCTCTGTTCCTCCCGCAGGTCAGCCACCTGTTCCTCGTAGCTGGCGATCAGCCTGGCCTTTTCCGCGCGCACCGATGCCATGTCGGCCGCCATGGCGGCAAGTTTCGCATCCTGCTGCCGGAGCCGGTCGGTGGTGGTCGCGAACTCGGCGCGCAGGGTCCTGTACCTGTCGAAAGTTCGGATGCCGAGGATGCCGGCGGCCAGGAGTATCAGGCTGCAGAGCGTGGAGCCGATGACCAGGTTGCGGGCAAGCCTCTTGCCGATGACCAGGGTACGGCCCCTGCCGTTTTCCCCGGTGATGATGATATGGTACCTGTCGTGGTTCATGATATATGGGGGAACACCTCCCTGGAGCGGGAAAGGATCGTGACAAACCATCCTGGCCGGAGGAAACGGTTCACCGCCACTGGCAGCCGGTTATCCCGGCCCTGTCACCTGCCTTCCGGTCTCGGAATGATATGAAATCATGTTCTTTATACCCGGAGGACAGCGTTTTTGCAAGCTGATTGGGGCCTTGTCCCGGTGCGTGACGGGGTGATGCGGGATGGGGAGACGGGCGGCGGGAACTGTCCCGGCCCCTGTTGACGGGTCGGTTGCAGGGGCCGGAACAGTGGCTGGAAATGACTGAGGACTGAAGGCTCAACGCCCCATGCCCTTTTGCGGATCAGTCACCGAAGCTGTCGGCGAAAAGCTTGTCGATGGCCGCGTGACCGTCCTCGCTCAGGTAACGGGTGCCGGAGCCGACAAAGGTGTCATAGGTGATCCTGGGGGTGTCTTCCTGCCAGCTCGAGTCTGTCCAGGTGAACCACTGCTTGCGGCCCTGGTCGTAGACATGCAGGGGCCGGTTGAACAGCTTGGCCAGCTCCACGGCCCAGCCGGTGCCGCCCTTGACCGAGTTGTCATCGAGGATGGTGCCGATGACAAAGACCTGGTGTCCCCGGTTGACCATGTGAAAGATACACTGCAGGACCCTGCGGATCTTCTCGGTCTCGTAGTAGGTCCGGTTCATCATCCGCGAGGCGATCTCCATGCTGATGTCGCCGCGCTGGAGTTCCTCCTCCGAAAGGACGATGGCGTTTCTGTCCCGGTTGAGCTTGTGGCCCTCGAAGGTGAAGATGACCTCGCTGACCCCGTACTTCTCGGCATTCTCACCAAAGATGGTTTCCGCCCCCTTGAGGCCGCCGTGGTAGAGTGTACATTCACTTGCATTCATAATCCGATCACCTCGTTACCAGAATCTCTGAAGTCTACGTTTTCCTTGCCTTGAAAAAGACCCGCCAGGGGGCGGGGTATCCCTCTATAGTACGCTCAGGGTTGTGCTTGTCAATAAAATCTTCGTAGGATTCAAAGACCATCCAGTCGGTGCGGCGCTGTTCCCGGCTGCTCATGGGGTGGCGGCAGAAGCAGCGGATGTCGGAGAAGCCGGTCCGGGCAAGCCAGTTGCCCAGGCAGGAGGCGGTGGGCACGAACCAGGTGCCCGGCACCTTGGCATAGGTACGGTCGGGAAACAGCGCCACCGGTGCGTCACCGGGAATGGCCTGGGATTCGATGATCACGGTGCCGCCGGGCCTCAGGGCCGCCTGCAGGGTGCGCAGGGCCTCCACCGGTGACGGCCGGTGATAGAGGATGCCGAGACAGAAGATGACATCGAAGCAGCCGGGAAAGAGGTCAAGGTGTTCGATGCCCAGCGGCTCCAGGGCCAGGGTCTCCTGCGCGGCCAGGAGGTTCAGGGTGTGGAAGGCATAGTAGTGCTGGACGTAGGGCTCGAAACCGAGCACCAGGGCCGGCCGGTGGGGGAGCATGCGGAACATGTAATAGCCGTTGTTGCAGCCGATGTCAGCCACGATCCGTCCACGAAGGTCCGGCAGCTCGGGCACGATGCGGTTCCACTTGCGCTCGCTGCGCCACTCGGCGTCGATCCCGATCCCGAACACGGAAAAAGGTCCCTTGCGCCAGGGCATGAAGCTGCGCATCGTCTCCAGGACCAGGGTCTGCTCCTGTTCGGAGATCTCCTCCCGTCGGCCGATCCGGACCACGTCTCCGCTGAAGTCGCAGGAGGTGGCACGCAGGTGGCTGATGGCGCGCATGGGCTGCCGGTACCGGAGAAAGCCCTTTTTCGGCTGGCTGATCCAGCGCCGCCTCTCCAGGATCTGCGTGTGCAGGCGGTCATGGCAGGCCGGGGGCAGGTGGCGGAGGAAGGCGATCTCCTCCAGGTCCCGGTGGTTCCGGCTGCAGGGAAAGGCCATGGCGGAACTCATCTGACAGCGGCAAAAGAGGCAAAGTTGAACCAGCGGAAAAAGATCTCCTGGGCGGAGAATCCGGCCCGGCGGAGCAGGGCGCTGTTTTCATCCACCGAAAAGGGGACCAGCACGTTCTCCAGGGCCTCGCGCTTGGCCGCGATCTCCAGTTCCGAGTAGCCCTGCCGGCGTTTGAAACCGTGGTACATCTCGATGAACTGCCGGTTCAGGTCCGGGGCATGGGAGATCACCTTTTCACTGAGGATAAGGAGACCGCCCGGGGCCAGGGCCTGGTGGAGGCGATGAACGAACTCCTGGCGCAGCAGGGGGCGGATGAACTGGAGGGTGTAGTTGCAGATGATGGCGTCGGCATCTTCGATGGGGCAGGTGGTGATATCGGCCTGCCGGAAGTCGATGACACCGCCCTTGGAAAACATCTCCGCCTTTCGCCGTGCCTTGGCCAGCATGGCCGGTGCATTGTCGATACCGATGTAGGAGAGTTCGAGATCCTCCAGGCGCCGGGCCAGCGCAAGCAGGGTCGTGCCGGTGGCGCAGCCAAGATCATAGAGGGTGGCGCCCTTTTTCAGCCGTAGGCGCAGGAATTCGCCCATGGCATCGATGACCGCGCCATAGAAGGGGATGGAGCGGTCGAGCATATCGTCAAAGACCTCGGCCACCTCTTCGTTGAACCTGAAATCTTCTCTGACCGATCCGGTCCTGTAGAGTTCATCCCGGGCCATTCTCTTCTCGGTGGTCTGCGGTTTGCGGGACACGGGTGTCCGTCGGCCCTGTTGCCGCGGTCCCTTCTTCAGGCCGCTGCCCGGCCGGGCACGGCTGACAGATGTAAAATAGCCTTGCTATCTTGTCAAACTGAAAGTATAAACTTCGATCTCAGGGAGGTCCTTTTTCAGAGGAGCCGTCAGGGGTGCGGCATCTTGATGGGGTGTTGCGGCCTGGCCCTGAAGGAGAGTCCCGCCCATACCGGGTAAGCGGCCACAGGGGCCTTCGTTGCATCGTCGCTCCTGCGCGTTGGCAGGCTGTGGCTGCCAGGCGCGCCTGCGCGAATCTGCGGCACCTGTACTCGGTCGGCACGGGCGGTGTCCGGGAAGAGCATTACCACAAGGAGGGGAAAATGGGCAGTAAATTCTGGGCAAACGTGGCCCTGTGTGTTGTACTGGGTATCGTGGTGGTCCTGGGGCTGAGCCGGCTCGGTTCGGCGCTGACCCCCAAGGGGTTGTTCGTGGAAGATCCCCGGCCGTCTGCCGAGGCGGCCTCGCTCATGCCGGAGGTGAAGCTGCTGGACTACAGCCTCTCGGAAAAACCGGGGCAGATGGTCAAGGCCCGGTTTACCGTGCAGAATGGTTCGGACAGGGACATCAGGGATCTCGACATCCTCTGCGAGTTCTATGACCGTACCGGAAAGTATGTCGACCGCAAACACTGGCTCCTGGCCGATATCGTGCCGGCCGGCAGCAGTGACAGCCATTCGTGGCTGGACCGGCGTTTCGTCAATACCCGGGCCGGTGGTGTACGCTGCCGGATCGCCGATTTCCGGGTGGTCGGCGAACCGTTTTTCAAGCTGCACCGGGCCGAGGGGGGCCATGGTGAAGAGCATGGCGCCGCCGCGGCTGAAGAGCTCGCCCCCACCCACGGCGGCCACGGATCCCACGGCGAGGCGACGCACCACTGACAACGGGAGATCCGCCACAGGATCACCCCTGATGATACGGTTTGCCGCCGCTCGTTGCAGGGCGCCCGGAATCCCGGGTGCCTTTTTCAGTACCGGTGCGCCGCCATGGGCCGATACCTTGCGCCATCGCTATTTTTTGAAAAATTCAGCAGCAGGGACGGCGTGCCGTGACACGGCTCTGCTGACCACTGCAACGTTGTGACCATGTCCCTGAAGATTCATTTTGACGAGATTATCAGCAAGTACCGTTCCGATCCCTACGACTACGTGGACATGCATGCCCGCCATACCGGCAAGGTCCGCTTCCTGGTCGACGAACAGGCCGAGGTCACGGGGCCGTCGGGCGAATGGAAACACATCCCGGGGACTTCGCTGTACGAGATCACCAGGGAACGGAACACCAAGGTGATCTGCTCCGAGACCAACGGCACGGTGTCCGCTATCAACTGGGATGCCGATAATACCTTTGTCGAGGCCGGGGAAAAGCTCCTTACCATCCGTCATCCGCTCAAGAAAAAGGAGATCATCGAGGCCATCCTCCAGGAGGTCCTCTATCTCTTTCCCGCCCCTGAACGGGCCCGCTACTATTTTTCCATGGATATCCAGTCCCGGATCGAACGGAAGGGCGCCCGATCGGTCTTTGTCAAGCCTGGCGACGAGATCATCACCATGTCCCTGATGAAGCGGGATACACCGGTCTATTACACCGGCGAGCCCGGCATCATCCATTCCATCTATTTCCGGGCCGGTGACAGTGTCGACCAGGGGGTTCCCCTGATCGGTGTCTGCGCCGAAGACAAGCTGCCGCTGGTCCAGAAGATCATCACCCGGGTCAAGGCTGACTGGGAGTAACTCCCGGATCCGGCCGGGTTTCCGCCGCCCATGCCGCCCAGTATGCCCAGTGAACCGTGGATCGGCCACGCCGAGATCCTGGATCGGCTTTGTGGTGATGCCGCTGGCCCCCTCTTTCCCGCCGCAACGGCAGAGTCCATCCGCCGTTACGGGGCACCGGTGGGACGGGTGGTCGAGCATCACCACCGCCTGGACCGCTGCATGGAACGGTTGCGGGAGCTGATCCATGATGCCCGGCAGCAGGGCACCAGCCTGGCCAGCGGTACGGTGGTGGTCGCCGATGTCCTGAGCGGCTCCAGCGGCCGGTTCGACCGTACCTGGCATGCCCCCGAGGGCGGTCTCTGGCTGGCACTGGCCTGGGCCGACACCCTGCTGCCGTCCTACAGCGCGCTCCTGCCCCTGGCCGCTGGAATCGCCTGCTGCGAGACCGTACGTAGCCTGGGGGCTGACTGCGCCATCAGGTGGGTCAACGACGTTCACCTGGCCGGCCGCAAGGTCGCCGGCATCCTCAGCGAGACCGTGGCCACTGCCCATGGCGAACGTTTCCATCTTCTGGGTATCGGTCTCAATGTCAATAATGTTGATTTTCCGCCGGATATCGCAGGTGAGGCCATCAGCCTCGCAGGCATCACCGGCCGTCACCATGACCGGCGCGGGGTGGCGATCCGTCTCCTGGCCCGGCTGGCCTGGAACATCGGCCTGGTGCATCACTGCGAGCAACAGGGACTGGCAGGCGACGACGGGACCCTGGCCGGAGCGGCGACAGGGCCGCTCATCGACCGCTGGCGGCAGCTCGCCGACAGTATCGGCCAGAGAGTGGTCTATGGGTATGACGTGGTGAAAAGGCCCCTTTACCGGGCCAGGGTAGTGGATATCGATGCGGCGGGCGGCCTGTGCCTGGCCCTGGATGACGGTGCACTGCTCACCGAATACTCGGGTGAGATCCGTTACCTGGACTGAGGTGGCCCGCCAGGGTCACTGTTGCCTGGTTTGTCCTTTTCCGGCAGCAGGTAACCCAGGCCGAAACAGACCGGGCACTCCTCGCTGGTGAGCAGGAACCTGCTCTCGCCCTGGAAAAAGGAGATCTGGCCGCTGCCGCCACAGGCCGGGCAGGGCTGCTTTCCGGGTTGTTGCCTGGGGTCGGTCATCTCCAGTCAGCGGGGAATGAGGTTGTCGTCACAGTTGGTTTCGATGCGGCATTCACCATCTTCCTCCTGGCCCGGATCGATCCAGGGCAGGGCCGGGGTCGGCCGGCTCTCCATGGCCCGTGGCTCGGAACCGAGGCAGTTTTCCCTGAGATAGCGCGAGATCCGTCCCTCGCCCTGGATGAAGCGCCAGCCGGTCGGCTGTTTCTCGATCAGGACCGGGATGGTGTCGATCCCCAGCATGTTGAGGGTGGCGATGTTGACCGCGGGGTCGAAGGCCTCTTCCCGGCGCACACCCGGGAGCAGGTCCGGATCAATGGCATGGACCGGGTTGAAGCGCAGCTCGCAGCGGGTGCATCCTTCCAGCAGCTCCAGCACCCGGCGGCAGTGGGGACATTCCTCGGAAAAAATCAGGTAGAGAAGACGGCGGGGACTGGAGCACTGCTTGATGCCCCATGTGCCGTTATCCAGGGTCAGTTTTGTCTCCGCCGTGCCGGCGGGCCGGAACTGGAGCAGGGAAAAGAGCAGCAGGGGCACGAGAAAGACCGCCAGTGATGTCACCATCTGACGCCTGCCGGCCAGGCTGTTGAGGAGCAGGAGTGCGCCACAGATGAGCAGGCAGTAAGAACAGAAGGTCCCGGCAACAAAGGCCTGGTAGGCCACCAGTACGCCCTCGGCTGCGGCCCCGGTAAGGAGCAGGAGTGGCAGCGGGCATGGCAGCCGGCCCCTGCGCCTGCCGGCCAGGCTGAGCAGGAAGAGGAGCAGGAAAAAACCGGCGCCCAGGAGATTGAACCAGAGCGGCGGGATACGGAGAAGCTCCTCCACCACCGTGCAGCCCTGGTTCAGGCAGAGGGTCCGCTCACGGATGAAGAGCAGCAGGGACTGGCCCAGGATCAGGAAGCTGGTCAGGCCGCTGATCATCACCATGGCGGTGAGGGCGGCAGGTCCGGGAACAGGGGCTGTGCATCTGTTGTTGCTCTTGATCGTCATCGTCAGTCGTGTGTGGGAGGAAGGGGGACCGCCGGTGTTCAGCTTTCATATCCCCGTGGATTCATGGACTGCCAGCGCCAGGCGTCCTCGCACATCTCCCTGATGCCACGTTGGGCCTTCCAGCCCAGCTCGCGCCGGGCCAGACCCGGATCGGCATAGCACCGGGCGATATCGCCCGGCCTGCGATCGGTGATCCGGTAGGCGATCCGGCGGCCGCTGGCCTCCTCGAAGGCCCGGACCATGTCCAGTACCGAGTAGCCTTGGCCGGTGCCCAGGTTGTAGGTGACCACGCCGGGATCCTGGCGCAGTTTTTCCAGGGCCTTGAGATGGCCCAGGGCCAGATCCACCACGTGGATGTAGTCGCGGACCCCGGTGCCGTCATGGGTGGGATAGTCGCCGCCGAACACGGACAGCTCATCGAGGACGCCCACTGCCACCTGGGAGATGTAGGGCATCAGGTTGTTGGGGATGCCACCCGGGTCCTCGCCGATACGACCGCTCTTGTGGGCGCCCACCGGGTTGAAGTAGCGGAGCAGGGCGACGTTCCAGCGCGGGTCGGCCACGTGCAGGTCGCGGAGGATCTCCTCGATCATCAGCTTGGTGCGGCCGTAGGGATTGGTGCAGGAGAGGGGAAAGTCCTCCAGGATGGGGACCCGGTCCGGGGCGCCGTAGACAGTGGCCGAGGAGCTGAAGACGATGTTCCGTATATCGTGCCGTTCCATCACCCGGCAGAGATTGATGGTGCCGGTGATGTTGTTGTGGTAGTAGAGCAGGGGCTTGGCGACCGATTCCCCCACCGCCTTGAGTCCGGCGAAGTGGATCACCGCGTCGGCATCCGCGCTCTGGGCAAAGGCCCGCTCCACCCCTTTGATGTCCAGGAGGTCGGCCTCGAAGAAGCGGATGGTCCTGCCGGTCAGCTCCTCAACCCGGTTCAGGGCCTCGCGGCTGGAATTGCAGAGATTGTCGAGCACCGTGACCTGGTGGTCCGCTTCGAGAAGCTCCAGGCAGGTGTGACTGCCGATGTAACCGGCACCGCCGGTGACGATGATATGCATGAGGTGCGCCCTCCCCGGGGATGGATGAATTGTTGAGCTTCGCTATCGGGGCGCGGTGGCAGCCGGCACCGATCCTGTCCGGCCAAGTATAACCCGATCGACTTCAAAAGAAAATCCTGATATGATGATGGCGACGCAAAAAGTCCGATCCACTGCGTTGCAGCGGGCACGGCCAATGCCCGACGTACTCCATGTACGCCTTTCGCTTGGCTGACACCGCTACGCCTTGTACGCCGAACTTTTATGCTGAGCCATCTTTAGAATGTGATAGAGTTTTTACGAATCCATCAGTCATGAGGAGAGCATCACCATGCCCTATGTCAATATCCGGGTCGCCGGCAAACTGGGCCGCAAGCAGAAAAAGAAGATCGTCAAGGGGGTGACCGAGGTCATCTCCCGGGTGGCTGACAAGCCAAGAGAGAGTATCATCATCTTCATCGACGAGGACAGCCGCGAGAATGTCGCCGCCGGCGGTGTTCTTCTGGTTGACAAGTAGCAGGGAACCCGGGCAGGACCGTGGACCGGAACGAGGCCAGGAGACGCCTGCAGGAGCTGCGCTCGCAGATCAACTACCACAATTACCGGTACTACGTGCTCGATGATCCGGTGATCTCCGATGGCGAGTATGACCGGCTGTTCCGCGAGCTCCTCGACATCGAACAGCGGTTTCCCGATCTGGTCACCCCGGATTCCCCCAGCCTCCGGGTCGGCGGGCCGCCGCTGGAACAGTTCGCCACCGTGCGCCATGCCCAGCCCATGCTCAGCCTGGACAACGTCTTCAGCGCCGGGGAGCTGGCGGCCTTTGACGAGAAGATCCATCGTTACCTGCAGATGGAAGGAGAGATTGTCTATGTGGCCGAGCCCAAGATGGACGGGCTGGCGGTTGAGCTGATCTATGAGGATGGCCTCTTTGTTCTCGGCTCCACCAGGGGTGATGGCCATGTGGGGGAGGATATCACAGCCCAGTTACGGACCGTGCAGGCCATTCCTCTTCGGCTGCGTCCGGACCGGGACCAGCCGGTGCCCGCCTCCCTGTCCGTACGCGGCGAGGTGTTTCTCACCAGGGCCGGCTTCATCGAGCTCAACCGTCAGCGCGAGGAGGCGGGCGAACCCCTGTTCGCCAATCCGCGCAATGCGGCCGCCGGTTCCCTGCGCCAGCTCGATCCCAGGGTGACAGCCTCCCGGCCGCTCAGCTTCTTTGTCTATGCGGTGGGCGATACCTCGGTGACCCCCTGTTCCAGCCAGGGCGAGCTCTTCGACTACCTGGCGGCCCTCGGCTTCAGGGTCAATCCCCATATCCGCAGGGACGCGACCCTGGCCGATGTGCGTGCCCATTACGAGCGGCTGCTGGAGATCCGGCATGATCTCGATTACGAGATCGACGGCATGGTGGTCAAGGTCAATTCGTTCACTCTTCAGCGGCGGCTGGGCAATACGGCCCGGGCTCCGCGCTGGGCCGTGGCCTGGAAATTCCCGGCCATGCAGGCCACCACCATCATCAGGGACGTGGAGTTCCAGGTCGGCCGGACCGGGGCCATAACACCGGTTGCCATCCTGGAGCCGGTGGCCGTGGAGGGGGTGATCGTACAGCGGGCCAGTCTCCACAACGAGGACGAGATCCGGCGCAAGGACCTGCGCATCGGCGATACGGTGCTGATTCAGCGGGCAGGGGATGTGATCCCCGAGGTGATCAAGCCCATTGTCGAGAAGCGGACCGGAAAGGAACCCCCCATCCGGTTCCCCGAGACCTGCCCGGTCTGCGGTCATCGCCTGGTGCGGCCCCGGGGCGAGGCCATCATCCGCTGCGTCAATCCCCACTGCCCGGCCCAGCGGCTGCAGAGCCTGGTCTATTTTGCTTCCAAATCCGGCCTGGACCTGGAGGGACTGGGCAAAAAGAACATGGAAAAGCTGTTCGATGCCGGCCTGGTCAGGGACCTGCCCGATATCTTCCGCCTGCGCCGCGATGATCTGGCCCGGCTCGAAGGATGGGGGGACAAGTCAGCGGACAACCTGATCAGGGCCATAGGGCGGGCCCGGACGACCACCCTGTCCCGTTTCCTGGCCGCCCTGGGCATCCGCTACGTGGGCGAGGTGACGGCCGAGCTGCTGGCCAGGCGCTACACGTCGCTGGAAGCGCTGATGAACGTAGACCGCGAGGAGCTGATGGAGATCGAGGGGGTGGGGGAACAGGTGGCCTCCAGCCTGGTGGACTATTTCTCCGACCCGTCGACGAGAAAGATGCTGGCCGAGCTCTTTGCCGCCGGACTCACCATCGTGCCCGGACCCGAAGGCGACCGGCCCCTGGAGGGACGCGTTTTCCTCTTCACCGGCAGCCTGAAGTCCATGTCCCGCAACGAGGCCAAACAACTGGTCCGGGATCTGGGGGGGCAGGTGGTCTCGGGCATCAGTCGGCGGGTGACTGACCTGGTGGCCGGTGAACGGGTCGGCAGCAAGCTGAAAAAGGCGCGCGAGCTGGGGATCAGGATCCTGCATGAGGAGGATTTTCTGGAGCTGACCGGAAGAAGAGCAGGGGGAAAGGATGGCACGTAAACGGATACACGCCATTGTGCATGGACGGGTTCAGGGGGTCTTTTTTCGTGATTATACCCAGCGGCAGGCAGAGATGCTGGGGCTGGACGGCTGGGTGCGCAACCTGCCGGACGGGACAGTGGAGGTAGTCTTCGAGGGAGAAGCCGACCGGGTGGACGCCATGTGTGCCTGGCTGGAGACAGGTTCACCCATGTCCCGGGTCAGTCGGGTCATCTGCGAAGAGGAACCGGCGAGCGGCCGCGAGAGCGGGTTTGCCATACGTTTCTGAAAGTACGGTCCGGGCCGTCGTGTCGCATGGATGGAGCATGAAAAAAGTCAAGATTCCCACCGCAGAGCCGGCCGGCCGAATTACCTGTCAGGCCTGCGGCAACAACACCGATTTTGTCGAGGTGGCGGAGAACGTTCTGGTCACCACCCACTATGTCCAGAACGCTGATGGCAGTTTTACACCCCGGGAGAACGAAACCGAGATCCATGGCCAGGTCCGGCTGCTGTGCGGCAAGTGTGGAGCGGATCTGACGCCGTTTCATTCCCATTTCCTGGAAATGATCTTTTAGGCTGGGCGGACATAATGCTCCTGGTGACGGACAACGATATCCTCCTGGCACAGTACGACCGGCTCGCAGCCGGTGATACGGTGCTGGGACGGCTGCGGCTGCGGCCGGGCGAGGAACATCTTCTCGTTGACCTGCAGGCTCGCGGCGTGCGGATGATCCCCTCGGCGACCTCCCAGCTTTGCAGCCGCTCCAAGGTCTTTCAGGCCCGAATCCTGGGCGGATTCATGCTGCCCCGCACCGCACCGGTCTATGATCTCCACGACATGATGCGGCTGGTGGGGCCCTACACCAGGGCCGTGGACGGGCCCGTGGTCTGCAAGCTTGACCGGGCCAACGGCGGCACCGGTATTCTCCGCTTTGCCACCATCGAGGATGTCTACACCCAGGCGGCCCTGGGGACACTGCCGTTTCCCTTCGTGGTGCAGCCCCTTGCACACCGTTGCCGTGATATCCGCATCGTCCTTCTGGGCGGTATCGTGGAGGCCTATGAGCGGCACAATCCGGATAATTTCCGTCATAACCTGCACTGCGGAGGCAGGAGCAGCAGTGTCGAACCCTCGGCAGGGCAACTGGAACTCTGCCGGCAGGTCATGGCGCGGGCCGGATTTCCCTATGCCTTTGTTGATCTTCTTGTCGATGACAGGGGAAGAAACTGGCTTTCCGAGATCAATCTGCGGGGGGGACTGCGAGGAGCGCGCCTGACCCAGCAGGATTACCTGCAGGCCGTGGAGGAGATCCACCACCGGATACTGGCAGGTGGATACGATGGCGGTGAAGATGATTCGCCGGTGGCAGGAAAGGCTCATTCCCGGCGCGCCGGGGGTGGCACCAACCGGTGACAATCAGGCAGGCACTGTGTTGCGCCGCAGAGCGGTGCAATGAGGGTGAGGTGCGGCCGGGATACAACAGCCCGGCAGATCGCCCCATCGCCACAGCCAGGGTTCATGTCACCTGAAACCTGGCACCTGTTCCCTGGCCCCTGTCTTCCGGCACAAAAAAAAGGAAGGTCGCCCAGGCGGCCTTCCTTTTGAAATCAACGCACTAGCAGGCTGGTTTCCACATCATACACAACCGGTGGGCTTGGGCAGACCAGCCATCTTACAGGCTCCCTTACCAGGTCCGGACGGGAACAGCTCGTAGATCCGCTTCAGCGGAAAGCCGGTGGTCTTGGAGAGAATACGTACCATCGGGGCAATACCGTTCTTTTTGTAGTACTCCTGCAGGGCGTCGATGACCTTCTGGTGCTCGTCGGTGATCTCGGAGATACCCTCAACGGTCTTGACGTAGTCTACCCAGTTTTCGTCCCAATCGTCTCCTTTGAGCAGGAAACCGTCCTCGTCAACCTCGTAAGTCTTGCCATTGTGCTCGATAGTTGCCATGTTGCATCCTCCTTGGGCATGATAATATGGTATTGGCCAATGCTTTTCCCTAATGTCATAAGGTACGCGTTTTTTTACTATAGGGCAATCCTTTTGTCAAGCAAACACAAGGTATTTTTTTGAGTGAACCATCAATCATTTTTTCGGCCCGGCGGAATGCATTTTTCACTGGTAAGTTGCTATCAAATTGAACATAATGGACCCTTCAAAAAACGCGTCAAACCAGCCCATGTCTGTTGAAGGAGCAAGTTTATCATGCTGAACATGTTACGTAAAAAGGCCCAGTCCCCACTTATCCAGGGGCTTGTCCTCCTCATTGCCGTGGTCTTTATCTTCTGGGGCGTGGGAAGTAATCTGAACCAGAATCGCAATGCCATCGCCGTGGTCAATGGCACCGAGATCAGCCTCCAGGACTTTCAGCGGAACTACGAGCAGGCGGTGGAGCGGTTCCGGCAGCAGTTCGGTGGCCAGCTGCCGCCCGGGTTCCTGGAGGGGGCCGGCCTGAAGCAGCAGGTCCTCAACCAGATGATCCGTTCCGAGCTGATCCGTCAGGGGGGCGGGAAAATGGGTATCCAGATCAGCGATGCCGCTGTCCAGCGGGAGATCGGGAAGATCGACGCCTTCAGGGAGAATGGTCATTTCGATGTCCAGCGGTACAACCAGGTCCTCGGTCGCAACAGGCTGACCCCGGTCTCCTTTGAGAAGGGGTTGCGCAGCGACCTGCTGACCAGGCGGGTGGTGGATCTGGTGGGGTCCTTTGCCGTGGTGCCCGACAGCGAGGTGCAGGCATGGATCGATTTCGCCAACGAGGAGATTCGGCTCAGCTACCTTGATTTCAGGAGTGAGGATTTCCGGGACAAGGTCAAGGTCGATGACGCTGATCTGGCTTCCTGGTTCGAACAGCACCGGGATACGTACAAGTCCGAGCCGGCCATCCGGGTCCGCTATCTTTTCTTCCCCTTTGCTGCCGATGAGGCGGCGATAACCGTTACCGACGACGAGGTCAGGGCCCGCTATGATGCCGACAGGGCCAGGTACGAGGTGCCTGAACAGCGTCATGCCCGACACATCCTATTCCAGGTGACGGATACGGACAGCGACACGGTCCGGACGCAGAAGAAAAAAAAGGCCGAAGAGGTCCTTGCCCTGGCCAGAAAAGGCGGGGATTTTGCCGAGCTGGCACGGAAGTATTCCGAGGGCCCGAGCAGGAAAAATGGGGGTGACCTTGGTTTTTTCACCAGACGGAGCATGGTCAAACCCTTTGCCGACGCGGTCTTTTCCATGCAGCCCGGGACAGTGAGCGGCATTGTCGAGACGCCGTTCGGCTATCACATCATCAAGCTCGAGGAGGTCCGGCCGGCGCGGGTTCGGCCCCTGGAGGAGGTGCGTGGCGAGATCATCGCCGAGCTGCGACGGGAAAAGGCGGCCGGCCTGACCTTTAAACGGGCCACCAGGGCCTACGAGGAGATCATGCGCACCGGCAGTCTCGACAAGTATGGCCGGCAGCAAGGCGCGGAACAGGTGGAAGAGACGGATTTCTTCACCCGCACCAGCCCTCCGGCGGGCATTACCGCCAATCGTGATTTCCTGGTCAGGGCCTTTGCCCTGCAGAAGGGGGAGCTGAGTTCCCTGGTCAAGCTGGACAAGGGGTATGCCATTATCTTTGTCGAAGACATCCGGCCGCCGGCGGTGCCGGAGCTCGACAAGGTGCGCGACCGGGTGGTGGCTGATTACCGCAAGGATCAGGCCGTTCGCCTGGCCCGGGAGGCGGCGGAGAAGCTGCTGCAGGAGGCCCGGAAAAAGGGGGCTTTGGCCGCGGTGGGCAAGGATCTCAAGACGTCGGCCTATGTCAAGCGCTCGGCCGTCGCCACTTCGACGAAGCCGCCTGCGCCGGTCGTCCAGGATGCCTTTGCCCTGGCCGGTGACGTGAAGATGCCGAAGAAACCGGTGGAGGTGGCCGGTACCTTTTATGTCTACGAGGTGACGGACCGGCGCCTGGGCAAGGAGGACGAGGAAAAGGACCGGAAAAAGATTGCCGGCCGGCTCATGGCAAGCCTCAGGAACCGCCTGGTCTCGGACTGGCTGACCCGCCTGCAGACCGACTCCGAGATCTGGATCAACTCGGAGTATCTCAAGTAGATCCTTTCCCGCCGGCCCGCTGGCACCGGTGGGCAGAGCGCAGGCCCCGGATGGGTTCCATCCGGGGTTTTTCGTTGTGCCGCAAGCCAAAACGGCGATGTTTTTTCTTTAACCAAACCGGATGATCGTTGTATAGTGGAACGATTTGGAACTTTTTTCAACCTTCATGATCCAGGGGGCCATGTCCGCACCTGACCAGACTGCAGAGCACCTGCCTTCCATCGCCGATCTGTCCGCCTTTGAGCAGTTTCTGCTCCAGTTTATTTCCATCATCTATGAACCGGTTTCAGTGACATTTCTCGGCAAGTGCCTGGCCAGGATGGATATGCTGCCACCCGATGCCACCACCACCGGCAGGAGCGAGCTTGCCGGGGTGGTCTCCCGCCTGCGGGAGGAGGGCTTTCTCAACCGGCAGAACCAGTGCCGGCCGGCGCTGGCGGAGCATCTCACCAGGATGGCGGTGGAAAACGGCCTCTTTCCCCGTTTCGTCGCCCTGATCGAGAAGGAGGCCCCGGTCTCCTACCAGTATGGCAAGTGGTCCACCCGCTGCTGGCGGGCCATGCGCCAGTTCCGGATCGGGGTCTACAGTCAGGATTTCGACCGCATCGACGAGGCCCTGGCCTTTCTCGAACAGCACTGCGGCCGCCAGCTCGGTCTGGAACCGCCCGCAGTCCTGGTGGTTGCCCGCGCCTTTGACCCGCACTGGTTCGGCAGCCTGCCAGGTTCCCTGCAGTTCTTTCTCCTCAACCTGGTGGTCCGGCATGCCATGGAGCGGTTGTGCCATTTTCCCGAGGTTCAGGCCTATCTGGCCAGCGAGCAGGCGCTTGCCATCTCCGAGATCGAACTGGTCCCCTTCCGCCGGATGTTGGCCGGGTATTACCTGCTCCAGGGGCGTTTCGGCGACCTGGAGCAGTTGCTGGCAACCCATGCCGACTCCTTTCAGGGCTCGGGCTTCGGCGGCACGGTGGCCTTTCTCCGCGGCGATACCGGTCAGGCCATGGAGTTGTTCGAGCGGGACCTGGAACAGCTGCAGGAGTACGCCGGTCCGGAAGGCAGCTTTTTCCTCGGTATCACGGGCCTGTTCTGTATCCTGGCCCTGCTGGTCCGGGGCGGCGAGGGAGACCGCGCCACCATCCGCCGGTCGGTGGCCATTGTCCTGGCCCGCTGCCAGGGCTGCCCCGAGGAGGTGGCGTTCCGTTTCCTCGATGCCTATGTCCGTTCCACCGAGGGCACCATGCCGGACATGATGCAGCTCACCGAGCAGCTGGCCGTGGACGAGCGGAGCCTGACCACCTTCATCGCGGTCCTCTCTCTCTACTGGATCGGGGTGGAGATCCCGGCCGATTTTCAGCAGGCCCTGGAGGAGCTGCACCGGCAGGCCCGGGAGAATACCTTTGCCTGGCTGGCCATGGAGACGGCCGAGCTGCTGGCCATCCTTGACCGGAACCGGGAGGAGATGGCAGCGGTGGCCGAGTCCATGCGCGACCAACTGGGGTGCCGCAGTATCTGCCGTGTCGTCACGCCAGAGGAGGAATGGAAGCAGAGCCTGCAGGAGCTGATCGAGGTGACCCGCCAGGCCCGGGAACCGGAACGGACCACCCGACTGGTGTGGCTGGTGGAATACGTGGACAACATGCTGACCCTGCAGCCCAAGGAACAGCGTCGCACCGCCTCGGGTCAGTGGAGCAAGGGGCGGACCATCGCCCTGAACCGGCTCATGCAGGGCACAGGCTTCGATTATCTCACGGCCCAGGACCGGCGGGTTTGTGCCGCCCTGGAGCAGGTGGGGGAACCTACCTCCAGGAACGGTGGCTGTGCCTTTGACCTGGAAAAGGCCCTGCCCGAGTTGGTGGGCCATCCCCTGGTCTTCCTGGCCCGCTCGCCGTCCACCCCGGTGGAACTGGTGGCCGGGGAGCCGGAGCTGGTGGTGGAACAGCAGGACGAGGTCCTCTTCATTCACTTTGCCCAGGACATCGGCGAGGGCAGTGTGGCGGTCTGGCAGGAGACACCCACCCGGTACCGTATCATCCGCATCAATGACAACCACCGCCGGGTGGCCGGGATCACGGGCCGCAGCGGGCTCCGGGTGCCCATGAGCGCCAGCCAGCAGGTCCTGGACGCCATCGGCAACATGGCCTCCTTCATGACCGTGCACTCGGCCATCGACGTGAGCACCGAGGGGCAGGACGTGACCATGGTCGAGGCCGATCCCACCATCCACATCCACATCATTCCCTATGGCTCGGGGTTCCGCCTGGAGATGTTCGTGCAGCCCTTTTCCCATGACGGTCCCTACATGAAGCCCGGCAAGGGGGGCGCCAATGTCATGGCCGAGGTCAGGGGCCGGCGGCTGCAGACCCGGCGCAACCTGAAACTGGAGGAGGAAAAGGCCCGCGAGATCGAGGAGAGCTGTCCCATCCTCGATCTTGCCATCGACCTGGAACAGGAAAACGAGCGGGAATGGCACCTGCTCGATCCAGAGGAATGTCTGCAGGCCCTGCTGGAGCTGGAGGAGATCCGGGACCGGGTGGTGCTCGAATGGCCGGAAGGGGAAAAGCTGGCCGTGCGCCGGCAGGCGGGAATCAACCAGCTCAACCTCAACATCCGCACCAGTCAGCAGGACTGGTTCGCCCTCACCGGCCACCTGGAGGTCGACCAGGACGAGGTCATCGAGCTCAAGACCCTGCTCGACCGGATCAGCGAATCACGCAGCCGGTTCATTCCCATGGGCGATGGCCACTTCCTTGCCCTGACCCAGGAATTTCGCAACCGGCTCGAGGAACTGATCCTGTTCGGTGAAAAACAGCAGGGCGAGGAAAACGGGATCCGGATTCATCCCCTGGCTGCCATCGCCCTGGACGATCTCACCCGCCAGGCCCGGACCGAGGCCGACGACGGCTGGCGGCGCCAGCTCGACGCCATCCGCGAGGCCCAGGAACTGGTGCCCGAGGTCCCCACCACCCTGCAGGCCGAACTGCGCGATTACCAGGTGGAGGGCTTTGTCTGGATGGCCCGCCTGGCCCATCTCGGCATCGGTGCCTGCCTGGCCGACGACATGGGACTGGGCAAGACCCTGCAGGCCCTGGCGGTGATCCTCGATCTCGCCGACCGTGGACCGACCCTGGTGGTGGCGCCGACCTCGGTCTGCATGAACTGGGAACAGGAGGTGAGCCGGTTCGCTCCCACCTTCCGTCTCCATACCCTGAGCGGCCAGAACCGGGACCAGGTGATCCGGGGGCTTGGACGGTTCGACCTGCTGGTGACCTCCTACACCCTGCTCCAGCAGGAGGTGGAACTGCTGGAGACCGTGCAGTGGCAATCCATCGTCCTTGACGAGGCCCAGGCGATCAAGAACGCGGCCACCAAGCGTTCCAAGGCCGCCATGCGGCTCAATGCCAGGTTCCGTCTCATCACCACCGGCACCCCCATCGAGAACCATCTGGGCGAACTCTGGAACCTGTTCCACTTCATCAATCCGGGTCTGCTCGGCACCTACAAGCAGTTCAATGCCCGTTTCGGCATTCCCATCGAGAAACACCACGACCGGGAGGCCAGGCGCAAACTGAAAAAACTGATCCGGCCCTTCATGCTGCGCCGCATCAAGTCCCAGGTCCTGGACGAGCTGCCGCCACGTACCGAGGTCACCCTGCAGGTGGAGATGCATCCCGAGGAGATGCGGTTCTACGAGGCCCTGCGGCAGCAGGCCATCGAGAATATCGAGGGCAGTACCGAGAAGTCGGGCCGGCACCTGCGCATCTTGGCCGAGATCATGCGGCTGCGGCGCGCCTGCTGCAATCCGCGCCTGATCACCGAGGATATCGGGATCCCGTCCGCCAAGCTGGAGGTCTTTGCCGAGGTGGTGGAGGAGCTGCTCGGCGGCCGGCACAAGGCCCTGGTCTTCAGCCAGTTCACCGGCCACCTGGCCCTGATCCGCGAGTTTCTCGACAGCCGGGGTATCTCCTACAAGTATCTGGACGGCACCACCCCGGCCAGGGAACGGCAACGGCAGGTGGAGAGCTTCCAGGCCGGCGAGGGCGACCTGTTCCTGATCAGTCTCAAGGCCGGTGGCCTGGGACTGAACCTGACTGCGGCCGATTACGTCATCCACATGGATCCCTGGTGGAACCCGGCGGTGGAGGACCAGGCCGCGGACCGGGCACACCGGATCGGCCAGAAGCGGCCGGTCACGGTCTACCGGCTGGTCACCTCGGGCACCATCGAAGAGAAGATCGTCCGCCTGCACCAGGAGAAACGGGAGCTGGCCAACTCCCTGCTCGAGGGCTCCGATGTCAGCGCCCGCATCAGTGCCGAGGAACTGCTGGAGCTGATCTGCAGTTCCTGATGCCGGCCAGGGGCAGGAAACGGCGGGAATGGATGTCCTGCTGCAGGAGATGGCGGGCGTAGGCGGTCAGGGTATTGATGGTTTCTCCGGCCGCCCTGGCCGGCATCTGCAACCGGCGCAGCAGGCGCAGCTCGAGCTGCTGCGCCTGCTGCAGAAACCTGATGGTCTGGAGCGAGAGCGCCTGGCCTGAGGCGGCGTAGGCCTCCGGCCGGCAAAGGCTGCAGGTCAGGCTGCCGCTGGCGGGATCAAGGCGATAGCGCAGTTGGGCGGAGATGGGGCGCCGGCACAGGGTGCAGGTGCCGAGGCCGGGCTGGTAGCCGGCCAGGCCGAGCAGGCGGAGGAGAAAGAGGGCGGCAATACGCTGTGGCTGCACACCCTTGTCCAGGGAGAACAGCGCCCAGTGGAGAAGGGTGAAGATCCCGGGGTCGGGATCATGTTCCCGGGTGAAGCGCAGGACGAGTTCCGCCACGAACATGGCCGTGGTATAACGGGGATAGTCGCGGCGCAGGGTGAGGAAGGCGTTGTCCAGGTCGGCCTCGCTCAGGAAGAGCAGGCCGCCGCTCCGCGGGGGACGGTAGAGGATGGAAAGCAGGGTGAACTCTTCGAGCTTGTTGACAAAGCGGTGCTTGCTCCGCTTGGCGCCCTTGGCGATGCCGGTCACCAGGCCCATGTCGGGGCTGTAGAAGGTGACCAGTTTGTCGGATTCGGCATGGGGGGCGATGGCGAGAACGATACCGCGGGTCCTGCGGGTGGTCATTGCCGGGGGCGGGGCTCCGGGATCTCCACCTGCCAGCGGCCGTTACGTTCCGCGGGAAAGGGGAGCGGCCGGCCGTTGAGAAGCAGGATCGCGCTCGCCGGCCGGTCGAAACGGATCGTCATCCGCCTGGCCGCTGTCCAGTTGGCGGTGTCACCCTGCAGGAAACTGCGTCGGATGACCTCTCCCCCATCCCGCGTCAGCTCGACGCCGGTGGCCCTGGTGAAGCGGACGGTCAGGGTGTAGGGCGACGCCAGGGGCCGGGTCTGCACCTCTGCCGCCCTGGAGCTGTTGGCGCCGGCCAGATCGCTGAGAGCTGACTCGTGCCCGTCCGGCGCGGCAGGGGATCCGTCGTTTTCCATGATCAAGGCTCCCTGCTGCCTGGCCGCCTCCTCCGACTGGAGGACGCCGATCATCGAGGCGGGGATCCTGTCGCTGCGCTCGGTGAGAAAGGCAAAGGGATTCCAGGAGGTATAGATACAGAAGATGGTGAAGGTGACGATGATGAGCAGCAGCAGGATGGCGGCGATGGTGGCCGACGAGATGTGGGACGGCTCGGCCATCTTCTTGGGGGACAGGGACTGGGCAGATTTCCGCCTCCTGGCCCTGCGGCCACCCCGGCCGGCGTCCCTTTCGCTCAGAAAGACGGTGGCCATGTGCACCCCGTCCAGGCCGAGAAACTCGGCATAGATCCGGATCTGTCCCCTGGTGAAGGTGTCGGCCGGCAGGGCGTCGTAGTCGTGGGTCTCCATGGCCCGCAGGTTGGATGCCGATATCCTGGTCGCCTCCTCGACATCCCGGATACTCAGACCCTTTTCCTTGCGAACGTGGCGAAGGTGGCCACCGGCATCCTCGCTGATCTGTTCGGCCTGCCGCCCTTCTTTGCCGGGGCTGCTGTCGGTTTTCTTTGTTTCACTCATTTTCCGTTGCTGGCCGCTGCCGCCGGATACGTTTTTGTAACAGTCCGCCTCTGTCGGCAACCACCTCGGATTACCGGTGCTTCTGGTAAAGTTCAGCAGTGCGTGAGTAACCCCTCGCCGGATGACGAGCCACCTGTTTTACCGGGCACAATGATGTAAGCGCCGTCTCCGGATGGCTGCTGCTGAACATGGACGTTGTCTGTAAGCGCTCACAGGAGCCGCACGGAGTCTTCGCTTACCCCTTTGCACGGTCGTGCCTGCCTGCATAGGTAGGCTGTCGGAGTCTCCCTGCGGTCGCTTGCCTGCGGCCAGGCACGCCTGCACTGGAAAGCGTAGACTCCGAATCTGCGGCCCCTGAGAGCGCTTACACCATTGTGGTCGGACAACCCGATGGTTGGCCATCCCGTGAGGGGTTGCCGTTGCCTTCAGGACCTCCATCAGAGAATCTTGATATAGGCCTGTTCCCGCATCTTCTTCATCCAGTTCTTGTAGAGTTCCTGCATCTCCTGCTGGTAGAGGGTGGCGCGGATCTCCTCCTTCACGTCCTTGTAGGGCACCTTGGTGATGATCTGACCCTCCTGGCTGGAGAGGAGTTTGTAGATCTGGTAACCGGCGGGTGTCTCCACCACCGCGCTCACCTGGCCCGGCTTCAGGGAAGTGACGGCCTCGCGCATGTAGTCGGCCATTTCATCCTTCCGGAACACACCGATGTCGCCGCCGTCAACACTGGAGGGCAGGTCCGAGTACTTCCTGGCCAGTTCCTTGAAATCCTTGCCGCTTACCGCCAGGCTGCGGATACGCCCGGCCTTCTTGCGGGCCTCCTCCTTCGATATTCCCTCCTTGTCCCAGGAGATACCGATCTGCAGGATATAGTAGCCGCCTTCTCCGACCTGTTCCGTATAGTGCGTATCATAGTAATCGATGATCTTCTCTTCGGGAATGATGATCTTGGAGCGAACCTCGTAATTGACCACTTTGGAGCCGAGAATCTGGTCCCTGAGGTCTTCCCTGTAGCGCTGTTCATCCATGCCCATGGCGGCAAGTTCGCTCCTGAACTGTTCCCTGCTGGTATGGTTCCGTTCCAGGATTCGTGCCAGCGCCTCCTCGACCTCCTTGTCAGTGACCTGTATGTGCAGTTTCTTTGCCTCCTGGGCAAGGAGTTTTTTTTCGATCAGTTTGTTGATCACGGTCCTGCGGGCCTGCTGCAGGGCCTCGGCAAGCTGGTCCGGCGACACCTGCTCCGCGACACGCCGGAAAAGCGGCTTGCCCATCTCGTTGACCTCGGAAAGGGTGATGATGTCATCGTTGACCACGGCGACGCAACGGTCAACGACATCGGCATGCGGGGTGGAGATGAGGACAAGGGTGAAGAGGAGGGTTGCGGAAAAAATACGGAGTGGCTCCATGGTGATCGGTCTGTAGGGATGATGGTTGAGAAGATATCGGCCCGGCCGGCCCCCCGGCCTGTGGCTTGCATGTTCAGCAGCGGGTCGGAAAAGGACCGTGTCTGCAGGTGATCAGATGGCCGCCTGCAGGATCGGGATTAGTAACAGTTCGTCGCTATCGGAGTCTCCCTGCGGTCGCTTACCTGCGGTCAGGCACGCTTGCACAGATCTGCGGCCCCAGAGAGCGCTTACGCCATTGTGCCCGGAAAAACCGATGGTGCGTCATCCTGTGAGAGGTTACCGGCAGCCTGGCAGAGCCCGGGTTTTCAGGATGACCTGGAATTATCTACTAGGATCCAGGGAAATACGCAATGGTTTTCAAAGCACTGTCGCACAACCATTTTGTTAAACATCGTAGTCTAACGGGCTTTGTCTGAAAATGGAACCCTTTTTGCAGCCTTCACAGGGAAAGCCGGTTGGCCGGAACACGTCACCGGCTTTCCAGCACTGCGGTTTTCCAGGTTCCGAACCGTACGCCGGTTGCGGTGGTGCGGGCCGGTGCAGGTCTCCCCTGCCGCCACGGCCTGCAGTTGACGCTCACTGGAGGTAGCCATGATATCAGGAGTGCAGGCGGCACTGACCTCTTTGCAGGCATTTGCCACGAAGCTTGACAATAATGGTAACAATATCGCCAATATGAATACCGACGGTTTCCGTAGGGGACGGGTCCTGCTTGCCGAGCGTCCCGGGGGCGGGGTCAGTGCCGTTGCGGAGAGGGTGGATCAGCCCGGTCCCCTGGTGGCCACCCCGACCGCAGCCGGTTACGAGTTGGTCGAGCAGTCCAGCGTGGACCTTGGCGAGGAGATTCCGGACATGATGCTTTCCGCCAGGGCATACGAGGCAAACCTCAAGACTCTGCAGGCCGGGGAGGAGATGGGCAGAACGCTGCTTGATATCAGGCGCTGAGCAGGGCGGCTCTGTTACGTTTTTGTTCTTCGCCCTTCCCTTTCGTGCTTCCGTTCCCATGGTCGATGGTCGGCCTCCTTTGATTTCCCTCCCGGGGCATGCCTGTGCCGCCCGGTTCTCCTGTTGACAGAATCTCGCTCAGAGGTGTAATAATCGGGGACGATGGTTCCGGCTGTGGCTTTTTTGCCACAATGTATTATTGTTGATACGAGGCGGACAGGGCCGGTGTGGCCGTGCCTGTGCCGCAAGGTTCCCGAAAAGGGAAACAGCCGCGTCCGAACGTGGAAGACAAACATTCAAGAACAGGAGAACGTACTGATCATGTTGTACAGGATAAAGACATACTACCTGCTGGCCATGGCCTGCATGCTGTTGACCTTCGCCGCCGCATCCACGGTGGGAGCGGCAGTGAAGATGCCAGCCTTTGCTCTGCCGTCGGCGGTGGATGGCAAGGTCGTCAAGAGCAGCTCTTTCAGGGGCAAGGCCATGCTGGTCACCTTCTTTGCCACCTGGTGCCCGCCCTGCAGGCAGGAGATCCCGACCCTCAAGAAGCTGCAGGAGGAATTCGGCGACAAGGGGTTTTCCGTTGTCGGCCTGTCCGTTGACGAGGGCGGTCCCAGGGTGGTGGCCAAGCTGGTCAAGCAGGAGGCCATCAACTATCCGGTTCTGATGGCGGACCGGGCCACGGCCAATGATTTCGGCGGTATTGCCGGTATTCCCACCTCCTTTCTCATCAACCGGAAAGGCAACGTGGTGAAACGATATCCCGGTTATGTTCCCCATGCGTTACTGGTCAAGGATATCCAGTCCATCCTGTAGCCGGGATGTCGTGAGCGACACGTTGTGGCACCTGAATTCCTGTTGACAATACTCGGCCAATCTTGTTATGTTTTTGAGGCTATATGGAAGGATTGAGGGAGAGAACAAGTCCACAGAACCATTTTGCAAGGAGGATATCATGAAGAAACTGATTACTGTTGTCATGGTTGCAGCTTTTGCCCTGAGCGCTGGCGCTGCACTGGCAGGCTCGGTCAAGTGCACCGTTGAGAGCGTCTCCGGCGATACTGTCACCCTGACCTGCAAGAAGGCCAGCAAGCTGAAGGTCGGCGAGAAAGTCAAGGTCAAGGCTGCCAAGAAGAAAGCCATCGAAGGCTGCTAACAGTCCTGACGTCCTCGCAGTCTCAAGGGCGGGTCGATGTGGAAGCATCACCCGCTCTTTTTTTATCAGAAAATCAGGTGTCAGGGGCCAGGTGCCAGGGAAGTTGCCTGCCTGCGCCAGCGCGTACACCATTGTGCTTGAAAAACCGATGGTGAGTCGTCCCGTGAGGGGTTGCATATGCCCTCTGCCTGATGTTCATCGGTTGGTGTGTCCGCTCCTGCGGCCATGCTGGCTTATGCAGTTCCGGGAAACGTGAGAACGGTGATGGAAAGGGTTTTTGATTTCGGTCCCTGTGGCGCCGGTTTTGTGCATTCCCGCCTTCTTCAACCCCAGACCAGCGAGACCGGTATGGATCCTCAGACACTGCCTGCCCGTGAGCAGGAGATTTATCAGAATATCCGACAGCAGTACAAGGTGGGTTTTGAGCCGCTCAAGGTGGGCGATATCCGGCTCAACCTGCTCAAGATGATCGACCTGGAGCAGATCCTCGAGGGCAAGGATCCCCTGGCGAATGTCTCCGAGTTCCCTTTCTGGGTCCGGCTCTGGGAGGCGGCCATTGTCCTGTCCGAGTTTCTGGCAGGGCAGGAGTTCCGTCCCGGCACCACGGTGCTCGAGCTGGGAGCCGGCCTGGCCGCGCCCGGGTTGACCGCCGCCGCCTGTGGCTGCGAGACCACGTTGAGCGATTACGAGGAGCTGATCCTCGACTTTGCCCGCGTGAGTGCCGCGGCCAGTTCCGTCTCCGGTGTGAACTTCGAGATCCTCGACTGGCTCGATCCGCCTGACATGGATCGGTATGATGTCATCATCGGCGCCGAGATATTGTTCAGAGAAGATTTTTTCGAGCCATTGCTCGGGATCCTCCGCAAGGCGCTCAAACCGGGCGGTGTGGTCTACCTGGCCCATGATGTGCGGCGCAAGAGCCTGAAGCCCTTCCTGGAGCTGGCGGAAGGGGAATATCGGATCGCCGCCTCCATGCGCAGGCTGAGGAGCCTTGAAGAAGACCGGGAGATCCTGCTCACCCGGCTGCAGCCCCGCCCGTGATACGACAGGTTCCCCGCAATCCTCAACCGTCCGGCCGGGGCCCGGCCATGGGACTCCGGCGGTATCGCAATCCTGCTCTCACGTAGCCTTGTATCCCGTCTGTCTGAACATAACCGGCAAGCTGTGCATCGTCGTTGGTGGCGGCAGTGTGGCCGAGCGCAAGGTCAGGGGGCTGCTCGCTGCCGGCGGCCGGGTACGGATAGTCAGCCCCGAGCTCACCTCCTCCCTGTCGGCACTGGCCGAAGAGGGCAGGGTGGAATGGCAGCGCAAGCAGTATGCCCAAGGTGACCTGGACAACGCCTTCCTGGTCTTTGCCGCCACGGACAACCGCCGGGTGCAGGAAGCGGTCTGCCGGGATGCCGGCCGCAACGGTATGCTGATCAACGTGGCCGATGATCCGGACCACTGCGCCTTCCAGGTCCCGGCCACGGTCCACCGCGGCGATCTGACCCTTTCCGTGGCCACCGGCGGCAGGAGTCCGGCCGTGGCGGCCATGGTCCGGAGGCAACTGGAGCGCGATTTCGGCCGGGAATACGCTGTCCTGCTGGAACTGGTGGCCATGATCCGGGAACATGTGCTTGCCGACGGCCGCAGCCCGCAGGAACGGAAAATTCTGTTTCAAAATATACTTCATGACGATATAGTTCTCTGGATCCGCGAAGGCCGCTGGGATCGGCTGCAGCAGCACCTGCGCCAGGTTCTCGGCCCCGGGACGCCCCTTGACTTCAGTCGACTGAAACAGGACCTCCCATGAGTTTTCTTCTCTTCCAGATCAGCTTTGCCGGCTACTTCCTGGCCATGTCCGCCTACCTGGTCTTCTTTATCTCGCAGAGAAAACCGGTCCGCCGCATCGCCAGGATGATCTTTTTTGCCGCCGCCATCCTGCATGCCCTCAATATCCTTGCCCGCTACCTGGAGGCCGGCCATACGCCCATCACCAGCCAGCACGAGGCGGTCTCGTTCTTCGCCTGGTCCGTTGCCTGGTGCTATCTCTCCTTCCGCTGGCGCTATACGGTCAAGAACTTCGGGACCTTTGTCTCTGTTTTCGTCTTCCTCCTCATGCTGCTCTCGTCGCTGGCGTCGCGGCAGATCATGCCGCTGGTGCCTGCCCTGCAGTCGTGGTGGCTGCCGGTGCACGCCTCCATCTCCCTGGTGGCCGACGGTTTTCTTGCCCTGGCCTGTATAGGCTCCATCATGTATTTGCTCCAGGAGCGGGAGATCAAGAACAAACGGTTCGGGCTGTTCTATTCCCGTCTTCCCTCGCTGGACTCCCTGGACAAGCTGAACCAGCACTGCCTGAGTGTCGGTTTTCCGCTGCTTACCCTGGGGATCATCACCGGTTCCCTGTGGGCCAAGCAGGCCTGGGGATCCTACTGGCACTGGGACCCCAAGGAGACCTGGTCGCTGATCACCTGGTTTCTCTATGCCGCCGTGGTGCACCAGCGCTTCACCGTGGGCTGGCGGGGCCGCCGGGTCGCGGTGCTCACCATCATCGCCTTTGTCGCCGTTCTTTTCACCCTCTGGGGCGTGACCTTTCTTCTGAAAGGGGTGCATACCTATGCCACGTGATACCATCGTCCTGCTCGGCGTCAATCACAAGACCACGCCGCTGGCGGTCCGGGAGAAGCTCGCCCTCACCGGGGGGTACGAGGAGCCCCTGGCCGCCCTTGGCCGGCTGGATGCGATCAGGGAGTACTATCTGCTTTCCACCTGCAACCGGGTGGAGGTGCTCTTCACCTGCAGGGACGTGCGCGAGGCCCGCAAGCAGGTGCTCGATCTCCTCTTTGCCGGGTCCGCCAGCCGGGAAGAGATGAAGAACTACATCTACCAGTACGAGGACCAGGAGGCCATCAACCATCTCTTCCTGGTCGCCTCCAGCCTGGACTCCATGATCGTGGGCGAGGCCCAGATCCTGGGCCAGCTCAAGGATGCCTTCCGTCATGCCTCCTGCCAGAAGACCAGCGGCCTGATTCTCAACAAGCTGCTGCACAAGTCCTTTTCCGTGGCCAAGCGGGTCCGGACCGAGACCAGGATCGGCGCCAACGCCGTTTCCATCAGCTATGCGGCCGTGGAGCTGGCGCGCAAGATCTTCGGCAACCTGGACGACAAGCGGGTTCTCCTGGTGGGAGCCGGCGAGATGGCCGAGCTGGCGGCCGAGCACCTGGTGGGGCAGGGGGTCTCCGAGGTGGTGGTGGCCAACCGGACCCTGGAACGGGCGGTGAAGCTGGCGCGCCGTTTCGACGGCCGGGCCGTTGCCCTGGACGAACTGGTGGAACAGCTCAAGTCCGTGGACATCATCATCAGCTCCACCGGTGCAAGTGACCTGATCCTGCGGAAGAAGGATGTGCAGTCGGTGATGCGCGAGCGGCGCAATCAGCCGCTGTTCTTCATCGACATCGCCGTGCCCCGCGACCTGGACCCGGAGATCAACGAGCTCGACAACATCTATCTCTACGACATCGACGACCTCAAGCACGTGGTGGAGATGAATAAGTCCGAGCGTGACAAGGAGGCTGTCAAGGCACGACGGATCGTCGAGGAGGAGACGCTCAAGTTCAGCCAGTGGCTGGAAAATATCGAGCTGACACCCACCATCATCGAACTGCGCTCCATGGCCGATGACATCTGTAAAAAGGAGCTGGCCAAGACCCTGGGCAAACTCGATCATCTCAGTGCCCGGGAGAAGAAGTCCATCGAGAAGATGGCCGCGGCCATCACCTCCAGGATGCTCCATTACCCACTGCAGTACCTCAAGAGCGACAATCCCTGCGGTGACCGTCGTGACAAGGTCAACACCGTCCGCACCCTGTTCCGTCTCGATAACGGGAACCGCGACGGAGGCCGGCGGTGAGCGGCAGCAGTGAACGGGCCCTGATCCTGGAGGAGGAGCTGCTCATCCTGGGCCACTCCGGCGAGATTCCTGAAATCGCCTACCATTCCTCCCTGCACTATCTCTGCCAGGACGGTGAGGGGCCGGGCCTGGTGCTTTCGGACAGGGAGCTCCGTGCCCTGCAGGACGCGGCCCTTGAGCGGAGCCGGGAGATTGTGCTCCGGGACCTGGACCCGGCCAACCGCGATCTTTCCCTCTACCGTGGCGTGCGGCGCAGTATCTGCAACTGGCAGCGCCACCTCGACTTCTGCCGCCGTATCGGCCGGGACGATGCTGATTTTCTGCCCACGGTCCGCCAGGCCCTGGTGGAATTCCTGCGCTGCGAGGCGGACGATGTCTGCAGCGGTCGTCGGACCTCCTCCATCAACTGCAGCGACGGGGAGCTGGCCGAATTTATCACCAGGCTGGGTATCAGCCGGGAAGAACTGCCGGAGAACTGGCAATCACTCTGTCCCTGAGGAGAGAGGCATGCGGGTGGGAATCATCGGCACCGGTCGCCACGGCAGCCGGTATGCCAGCCACATTGTCCGCGACGTGGAGGGCCTGACCCTGGCCGCCATCAGCCGCCGTTCGGCAGAGGGGCGGCAGCAGGCCGAAGGGTGGGGATGCAGGCTGTTTGCGGACTGGCGGAACCTGGTGGATGATGCCGGGGTGGAGGCGGTGATTGCGGTGGTGCCGCCGGCCCTGCATCCGGAGATCGCCGCAGCCTGCGCCGCGGCGGGCAAGCCCCTGCTGCTGGAGAAGCCGCTGGCGGTCTCGGTGGCTGCGGGCTGCGGGATCGTGGACCTGTTCCGCCGGCAGGGCCTGCCGCTCACCGTCGGCCAGACCCTGCGGTACAATCCGGTCATCCGTCACCTGCGTAAGCGGTTGCCGGAGATCGGCAGGTTGTACAGTTTTTCCGCCAACCAGCGTATCGAGCCCTCAACCCTGGAGTGGCACGCCCGGCCCGAGCTGGCCGGAGCCGGGGTCAGCTTCCATACCGCGGTTCATGTCTTTGATGCCCTTCGCCACATCACGGGGCTGGAGATCGTCCGGGTCTGCGCTGTCACCAGGCAGGAGCACAATCCCTGCCTGGAGGATTCCCTGGCCGTGGTCGTGGAGATGGACGAGGGGGTCATCGGAACAGTGGACTGTTCCAAGGTGGGGCATGCCCGCTCCGGCCGCTTCGAGTTCGTCGGCAGTGAGGGGCAGCTTGCCGGTGACCAGATATACAATACCTGCGAGAGGATCCGGGGGCTGGAGGTAGAGGCCCTTGACCCGGGCCGGCCCGCGGGCACCATCGTGCCGCTGCTGGAGGACTGGCGGGAATTCCTCGCCGGCCGGGGAGAAAATCCGGTCACCGGCGAGGACGGCCTGGCCGCTGTCCGCTGCTGCCAGGCCTGCCTGGAATCGGCCTGCCGGCAGCATTGGGTGGAGATCGGGCGCGAATCTATTCCATCCAGGTGAGGATCTCTTCCGTGGCGACCCGGTCCGTGCGCAGGCTGTTGGCCGGGGCATCCATGTCCGGATAGCCGATGGCCATGCCCAGGACCAGCCGTTTGGTCTCGGGAATGGCGAGGAACTTTTTGGTCTCTGCCGCATAGTCCACGGCAAAGGCCTGCGGGACCGTGCCCAGGCCCCGGGCATGGGCGGCCAGCATCAGGGTCTGGGCAAAGATCCCCAGGTCGAAGAGCGACCACTGGGAGAGCGAGGCGTCCTGGTAGAGAAAGATCCCGTGCGGTGCGTTGTAGAACCGGAAGTTGGCCTTCTTGGCCCTGAGGATCATCTCCGGTGCTCCCAGGTCGATGCCGGTGGCCTCCTTCCGCTTCCTGAACAGGTCGTCAATACGTGCCTGTTCCGCCGGCGGCCATGACTGGGGGGCCTCCAGGTCGGGACAGGGTTCGCGGCCGCTTTCGAGCAGCTCGATCAGGTGGGCTGCCAGGGCCTTCTTCTTCTCCCCTGAGACGATCATCACCTCCCATGGCTGGCTGTTCTTGTAGGACGGCGCACGCTGGGCCGTGGCAATGACCTCGGTCAGCAGTGCCCTGTCCACGGGTTCCGGTTTGAACTGCCTGATACTCATCCGCGTTTCGATACACTTGATGGTGTCCATGCTGCATCCTCCTGCCGCGATTTCCACGGTTTTCAGGTGTTGGTGTGCGGTTACGCACGGGGGCTCTGTCTGTCCTCTCCCACAGAGTGTACCCAATGACCGGTCCGGCCCGCAACTGTTCTTCCAGGTTTTGCCGGGCTTTTTCCCTGCCGCGTTCTTTCGGCTTGACTCTTGCTCCTGTTCCACTGATGATGAAACCAGGAGATGGGAATATTCTTGTCAGCCGCGAGTGGAGGAACAATGTGCGATACCTGGTGACAGCCGTCCTCGCGGTCCTGCTGCTGACCGGCTGTGATGCCGTGCAGGACATGCGGACGATGTGGGAAAAACAGGAGATCGTCAGCAAGATGATCAGGGAGCGATACGGCTGGGACACCGGCGTGGGATGGCACATGCAGAATGGCCGCCTCACCGAGGTGACGGTGATCTTTGCAGCCGGGGACGTGGGCCGGGAACAGGTGGCCACCCTGGAGCAGGCGGCGAGGGAGGCGGTGACAAAGGCCTTCAGAAGCAGTCCGCAGGTGATACGTATCCAGGTGGAATGCCGGCCATGAGAGCCGGCCGCTGGCTGGTGCCGGCCATGAACCTCCGCTCCCTGGTCCGGGTCCTGCTGCTGGTTTCGGCCAGCTGGCTGTTGTTCTCCCGTCTGTACCAGCCGCTCTGCATCGAGGGCCGCTCCATGGAGCCGACCTATACCGATGGTTCCCTGGTCTTCTGCAACCGTATGGCCTACCTGTTCTCCGAACCACGCCGTTTCGACGTCGTCGCCATCCGCATGGCCGGCGACCGGATCGTTCTGCTCAAGCGCATCGTCGCCCTGCCGGGTGAGACGGTACGGTTCAGAAACGGTGTGCTCCTTGTTGACGGCAGGCCACTGGCCGAGCCCTATCTGCAGGGCCCCTCTGACTGGAATCTGGCGCCGCGGACCGTGGCACCGGGGACATTGTATGTGGTGGGGGACAATCGTTCCGTCCCCATGCAGGTCCATGTTTTCGGCCAGGTGGACCGGCAACGGATCCTGGGGAGGGTGCCATGGTGAAGAAGGTTGTGATTGTCCTGGCAGCGGCGGCAGTGGCCGTACTCCTGCTGCGCTATTTTTTCCCGTCCGACGAGCGGCTCATACGCAGGCAGTTCGACCGTCTGACCGAAAACATCTCCAGACCGGCAGGGGAAAAGGCCCTGGCAGGCCTGCAGCGGGCCGCGGCCGTGAGTGACCTTTTTAGCGACCGGGTACGGCTCGACCTGCCCGAGGCAGGCCTGGCCGGTGAGTATGACCGGCAGGAGATCAGGACCCTGGCCATGGTGTTCCGCAACCGGTTTACCCGGCTCAGCGTCGAGTGCAGGGATCTCCATCTGGAGCTGGAGCAGGAGCAGGCTCAAGTCACCGCCACCTGCCGCGCCAGGGGCGTGGCAGGTGGCGAACCGGTCAGGGAGGTGCGTGAAGTCAGCGCCGACCTCGTCCGTACCGCCAAGAACGGCTGGCGCTTTTCCGGTTTTTCCTTTGTCCGGGTCCTGCGGCGTTAACTGGCCGTAATGGTTCAGCAGCACGCCATCCGGAACCTATGCTTTCCTGTCGCGCTCGCGGTCCGGCATGGGGATTGACAGGTCATTTCTCCCTGATCCAGGCCAGGGCTGCCGCCACCTGCGGAAAACCGATGGTGGAGATGAGCAGCAGCAGGGCGTGCTCGATCTCCTCGCTGCTGGCGCCCGCTTCCCGCGCCTTGCGGGCATGGGTACGTACCGAGCCGGTGGACTGGCCGGCGGCCGCGGCCGCAAGCTGGATCAGCTCTGCCGTTTTCCTGTCAATGGGACCGGCACTGTGCACGGTCTGCCCCAGGTTCTCCACGGCCGCCAGCACGGCGGGGAACCGGTCGCTCAGGTAGCGGTAGTGGCTGCTGGGTGCCTGCTGTTCACTCACGGGGAACCTCCTGTTGCATGTTGGGAGACGATCTGCGCGCTGGCTCCGGCGGAGATCAGTGTTTGAACGAGCGCTGGCCGGTGAACATCATGGCCACCGGCGGATCGGCCTCGTTGCAGGCCTCGATGGATGCGTAATCCCGCATGGAGCCTCCGGCCTGGAGAATGGCGGTGATACCTTCGCGGATGCCCACATCGGCGGCGTCACGGAAGGGAAAGAAGGCGTCGGAGATCATCACCGAGCCGGGCAGGCCGCCCCGGTCCGCCTTGACTTTGGCGTCGATCTCCTCCTTGTCTGCCCTGTCCCGTTTGCCCTGCTCCACCTCCAGGGCCAGGTCGGCATACGGGATGCCGAAACGGTCGAAACAGGTGATGTCGGCATACTTGATGTAGGCCTTGTGGATGGCGATCTCGGCCACCCCGACCCGGTCCTGCTCGCCGGTGCCGATGCCGGTGGTGCAGCCATCTTTCACGTAGATGACCGAGTTGGAGGTCACGCCGTGTTCCACGGCCCAGCCGAAGATCATGTCGTCGAGTTCCCGCTGGCTGGGCTCCCGTTTGCAGCGATACTCCCTGCCTTTCCAGGTGGCCACCGCCGGTTTGAGGTCAGCGGGCGAGCGGATGGAGTTGACCGCCGACTGCTGAACGATGATACCGCCGTCGATGAGTGACTTGAAGTCGACAAAGCGGAATTTCTCGAAATCGGCCAGCCGGTGGATGGCGTCCATACGGATGACCCGCAGGTTCTTGCGGGCCGCCAGTATCTCCAGGCTGCCTTCCTCGTATTCCGGCGCGCAGACCACCTCCAGGTAGTTTTCGGCCATCAGCTCGGCGGTTTCCCTGTCCACGGCACGGCTCATGACCACGGCGCCACCGAAGGCGGCGATCCGGTCCGCCCGGTTGGCCCGGTTGTAGGCATCGGCCAGGGTGTCGCCGATGGCGGCACCGCAGGGGTTGTTGTGCTTGAGGATGATGGCGGCCGGCCTGTCCACCAGGTACTTGAGGATGTTGAGGCCGTTGTCGACATCGGTCAGGTTGATCTTGCCCGGGTGCTTGCCCACCTGCAGCATGTCATCGACCGTGATGCCGCTGACCAGTGAGTTGCCAGGCTCGATGAACTTGCAGTCACCCAGGACCAGGTTGCCGTTCACCAGTTCGTAGAGGGCCGCTTCCTGGTCCGGGTTCTCGCCGTACCGCAGGCCGCGCTCCTCGGTGGTGCCGTCTTCCTTGGTGATCTTCCAGGTCCGCTTGCGGTAGACCAGGGTCTGGTCGCCAAAGGAGATGGTCATCTCCATGGGAAAGGAATCTCCCAGGATATTGGTGTACATCTTCTTGATATCACTCATTGTATCTTCTCCACTCTCTGGGTTGAAGGGGGACTGGCTCCGGCGGCCGGTCGTAAGAGTCCCGGTATCTCAAGGTAGTTGCCGATACTTTTATGTCCGCAGGAGCAGCCGCCCACACTTAGGTGCAGATGGCATGTCCCCGGGCCTTCCAGCACCTGCTGGAAGGCCCGGTCCCAGTCCTTGCAGACCGGATCGAATCCTCTGCTGCGGATGACCCGGCAGACCTCTTCCACGCTGCGGTGGTCACCGACGCTGAACTGCTCACCGTCGTGATCTTCGTGGCTGTATCCCCCCGGTGCAGTACAGGAACCGGCCGAATACCTGGTCGGCCCCAGGCCGAGCATGCCGTCGCGGTAGCGGGGTTCTTCCCGGGTGGACAGGATGAGGCCGACATCTGGATCAAAGATGCGCAGGGCAAAGATCAGCTGGCTCAAGTTCTTTTCGTTCACCGTGACCAGGGGCTGGAATTCGCCGGCTGCCGGCCGCAGGCGGGGAAAGCTGACGGTGAAACCGGTCTGCCAGAACCGGCGTCGCAGCCAGGCCAGGTGCAGGCCGATGGCAAGGCCCTCGGCCCGCCAGTCGGAGAGCCCCAGCAGGGCGCCGATGCCGACCTCGCGCATGCCGGCGGCGGCAGCGCGGGCCGGGGTGGCGAGCCGGAAGTCGTAGTCGCATTTTCTGCCGGCAAGATGCACCCGGTCATAGACCCTGCGGTCGTAGGTCTCCTGGTATATGGCCACCGCGGTGATACCGGCCCTGAACAGGCGTGCGTACTCGTCTTCGTCCAGGGGCTGGACCTCGATGGAGACCGCGGCGAACCGGTCACGCAGTCGCCGGGCGATCGCCTCCAGGTAGTCCACGTCCAGCACGGCAGGGGCCTCGCCGCTGACCAGCAGGATATGTTGAAAACCGCGCCGGCGCAGGATCTCCGCCTCGGCTACTGCCTCGTCCAGGGTCAGTTTGCGGCGGTGGATCCTGTTGCCGGCGGAAAAGCCGCAGTAGGCACAGCGATTGACGCAGTAGTTGGACAGGTAAAGCGGCGCATAGATCTGGGTGGTGCGGCCGAACCGCTGCCGGGTGATTTCACGCGAGCGGGCAGCAAGCTGCGGCAGAAATGGCTCGGCTGCGGGCGAGAGCAGGGCGGCCAGGTCCTTGCCTGTACAGTGATCCCTGGCAAGGGCTGCCAGGACCCGATGTTCCGGGACATGATCAAGCTGCGCCTGCAGGACCGAAAAGTCGGTGATGGTGAAAGAATCCTTCACGCCTCCTCCTGGAGAAAGTCGAGGTCCTCGCCAATGATGCCGGTCTCCGGCGATGAGGCATGGGCTGACGTCGAGGCGGCGCCAAGTCCCGCCTCAAAGGCATCACGGCCGCTCTCCACCGCCTGGCGGAAGGCCCGCGCCATGCGCACCGGGTCGCCGGCCACGGCAATGGCCGTGTTGACGAGCACGGCATCCGCGCCCATCTCCATGGCCAGGGCAGCGTGGGACGGGGCGCCGATGCCGGCATCCACCACCACCGGTACCCGGGCCTGTTCGATGATGATGCTCACCTGCAGGGCGGTGCGGAGACCGAGGTTGGTGCCGATGGGCGCACCCAGCGGCATCACCGCGGCTGCGCCCACGTCCTGCAGGCGCAGGGCCAGGATGGGGTCGGCATTGATGTAGGGCAGGACAATGAAGCCTTCATGCGCCAGGATCTCTGTGGCCTTCAGGGTGTCGATGGGATCCGGCAGCAGGGTGCGCGGGTCCGGTGTCACCTCGAGCTTGAGCCACGGCGTACCCGTGGCGGCCCGGGCCAGGCGGGCCAGGCGAATCGCCTCTTCGGCATTGCGGGCCCCGGAGGTGTTGGGCAGGAAGTGGAACCGCTCCCGGTCGAGATGGGACATGATGTCGTCCTCGGGATTGTCCAGATCCACCCGGCGCAGGGCCACGGTGACCATGCCGGCGCCCGAGGCCTCGATGGCCTGCCGCATGATCCCGGCAGAGGCAAACTTGCCGGTGCCGACAAAAAGGCGGGAGGAGAAAGGGATATCAGCGATGGTCAGCACGTCAGCCGCCTCCTACGAAACGGATCAGCTCGATCCGGTCGCCGTCCCGGAGGCGGAGATCCTCGTACTGGTCACGCTCGATGATTTTTTTGTTGACTTCGGCAACAACCGTGTTCGGATCGAGGTCGAGCATGGCCAGCATTGCGGCCAGGGTGGTGTCCTCTGCAAGGTCACGGCGTTGTCCGTTACAGATGATCTGCATACAATATGTCGTGGTAAAGGGGATGGAACGATCCTGCCCGGCCGGCGGTGCGGAGGCCCGCCTGCCGGACAACGCCCATATAATACCCCCAACCCCCCTGGAGCGCAACCGGGATGAATCGGTTGCCGACACCTTCTCCAGCGCTGCAGAGCAGCTCAGGCTTCGTCGATACCCAGCAGCAGCCTGAGGGCCTGGTTGGCCTGGTGATGGGCCGCGATGCCGACCCGGGGCGCGAGCAGGCTGCCGCTGGTACGCACATCGGATTCGTTGTCGCCGACGATATAGACCCGGGGCCTGATCTTCCGGGTCAGGATCGTGTTACCGGAGCCGTAACCGGCCAGGCCCGAGGCGCCCACGTAGCCGGTTCCCGGCATGTGGTTGAGTACCGTGCGCAGGGCCACCGCCTTCATGGCCGGGTTGTCGAAGCATTCGAGCAGCACGTCCACATCGGCAAATATCTCGCGGATCAGGCGGCCGTCCAGCTTGACGTCCCGTGTCTCCACGGCCACGAAAGGATTGATGTGGACGAGGAAGGCCTTGAGGGCCCGGGTCTTTTTCAGGCCGATCTGGTCGATTTGGTAGTGCTGGCGATGGATATTGCTGAGGACCACCACGTCATGGTCGGCAAGGATCAGGCGGCCGATGCCCACCTTGACCAGGTTCACTGCCACGGCGGAACCCAGGCCGCCCAGGCCCATGATGCCCACAGTCGCCCTGCCGAGTTTTTCCTGGACCTCCGGCGAATGGCGCGCCGCCAGGGCCTGTTCCATCTCCAGGGCCGAGGGGATCTCGCCGGTGTGGATCAGGGAACAGACATCACCGTCCTGGAGCAGGGCGTCCCGGCCCACCACCATGCCGTTGAGCAGCAGGACATCGGCCTGGGGTCTGATCGAGTCCACCAGGTCGCCCATACGCATTCCCTCCCGGAAAGGAAGCGGCCGTTCATTGACGATCAGCATGGCTAGCCCACCCGGTAGGTCAGGGGAACAATGCGCTGCGCATCCTCGATCCGGCAGTTGTGGAGCACCGCGTTGGCGCCGACAATGGCGCCGTCGGCCAGGTGACACTTGTGGATCCTGCAGCCGCTTTCAAGGGTGCAGCCGCTGCCGATCCGCGACCGGCCCGTGACCTGAACCCCGGGCCAGAGCACGGAGTCTGTGCCGATGCTCGAGTCCGGACTGACCAGAACGGTCTCCGGCGAGTAGATGGTGACACCTCCAAGCATCAGGTCCCGGTTGTGGCGCATCTGCAGCTCGCCGTGGGCCCGGGCCAGCTCCACCCGCGAGTTGACCCCGAGCACATCGATGGCCTCGGGATGAAAAAACCTGCGGACCCGCAGACCCTGGCGGTTGGCAATGGCCACGATGTCGGTGAGATAGACCTCGCCCTGGGCATTGTCGGTACCGACCTCACGGAGCGCGGAAAAGAGAAAGTCGCGGCGGGCCAGGTAGATGCCGGCATTGACCTCCCTGATCGCAAGTTCTTCTTCGCCGGCGTCCTTCTGCTCCACGATGGCCTGCACCTGGCCGTCCGGCCCCTGGATGATGCGGCCATACCCGCAGGGATCGTCCAGCAGGGTGGTCATCAGGGTCAGGGCGGCATTGGATGCCCGGTGCTGCTCCAGCATGGTCTGCAGGGTTTCGGCCCGGATGAGGGGTGTGTCGCCGCAGAGGATCATGATCAGGTCGCCGGCAGTGCAGGCCTTTTCGGCGCAGAGGACCGCGTGTCCCGTGCCGAGCTGTTCCTGCTGGAAAACCGGCGTTGTCCGGTAACCGGCAAGCGAGTCGAGCACCTCCTGCCGCTGGTGGCCGACGATGAGCACACATTGGCCGATACCGGCGCCCTGTACCGCGTCGAGCACGTGATGGAGCATGGGTTTGAAGAAGACCTGGTGCAGGACCTTGGCACGGGCGGATTTCATGCGGGTTCCCTTGCCGGCGGCAAGGACGACGGCGGTGACAGCCTCATTCATGATGGTGATCCTTTGCGAGATATGGGTTCCTGGGCTGCTGCGACGGAAGCGGAGATCTGCATTGTAGCAAAAAGAGCACTGCCTGGGCAAGGGGGAGAAGGTGAATCCGGCAAATGGGGCTATTTTTCATAGAGGGTCGCCATGCGGCGTATCTCCCGGGCAAGCTTCTGTTGCAGTTCCGGGGGAGCGAGGACCCGGGCCCCGGCACCGAACTGGAGAATCTTCATCATGATCTCGCGGTCATCGGCCACTGGCAGGGTCAGGAGAATGTCGTCCCCTTGGGCATGGATCTCCTGGTCCGCGTGCCAGAACTGGTTACGGACGATTCGGGCCGCCTTGCCCGTGAAACGGATGGTGGCGCGGAAGCGGGGCGGCCCCTTGAAGATGCCGAAACTGGCAGTGAGCCAGTCATCGCCGTAGTTCAGGTAGTGGTCGGCGGGCTCGGCAAGAAGCGAGATCCCGGCGACCCGGCCCAGGTGGAACATGCGCCTTTCATCCCGCAGGTGGCACCAGGCCAGGAGGTACCAGCGACCCTGGTAGCAGACCAGTTTCAGGGGATCCACAGTTCGCTCGCTGAGACTGCCGGTGCCGGAACGGTAGGTGAACCTGAGGCGACACTGCTTGCGCAGGGAATTCAGGACATGCCGGAAGACATCCCTGTCCACCGGTTCCATCTCCACCCATTCACAGTGGAGGAGATCCTCGATACCGCGCTGGCCGGGAAATATCAGGCCCTGGAGCCGCTGTTTGAGTTCATCGAGTTCCGGCAGGCCGGCAAGCCCTGTCTGTCGGGCCATGGTGCCGAGCAGCCCGAGGATGAGGACCAGGGGTGGGGAATCCTCAAAGGGCAGGTGGAAGGAGGCGTCGGTGTAATAGTAGCCGTTTCGGCGCTGGTCAAACGCCAGGGGCGCCAGCAACCGGTCACGGAGATAGGCCACGTCCCGGTGCGCCGTTGCCGGGGAGATCTCGAATTCCCGGACCAGGCTGGTGGTGTTGGGATAGCGGCCGGCCCGGATGCGGGCATGGAGGTAATAGATACGTTCCAGGGTGCTCATGGGCTGAGGGAAAAAGGAGATGTTTCGGCACGCCGGCATGGCCGGGTCAGGATTTTTGTAAAAGTACCGGTCTGTTTAGGTGGTTGCCGATACCGCTGAACTACTACGGATTTTTTTGCCCCGGCCACAACAGGCGATGAAAATCAGGCACAGGGCCCATTCGGTGTCCCGCTGAGCGGTGCAACGAGGTCGAGGTGCGGCAGATCGCTCTGCATTGGAGCATATCGCCTGCGTCGGCGGGTACTGAAGATACCATCTTCTCACTGCCGCAGGCAAGGAGCTATCCTGTCACCTGGCACCGGCCTTCTGATTTTCTGAAAAAAAGAGGGGGTCTATCGCTATATGATAGACCCCCTCTGGTATCCTGTACACAAGATTCGTATCAGTGGTTCGGCCGGACTGAAAACAACAGTTCTATGGAGGTAGACCATGCAGTACAGGATGATCGTCAGCAGGGCGATGTTCGATTTCACGGTTTCCGGCGGCGGCAGGCTGAAATTACGCTCTGTCCGCTTCCTCGATGACTCGGTGGTGCGGGAGAAAAACGATGTGCTCCTGGTCAGCGAACAGGGGCAGGTCCAGTTCTTTCTCAAGGGTTCAACCCCGGTGGCCCGTCTCAGTGGTGAGCAGTTCCGGTTCGTGGCCGAGGCGGCCAGGTTCTTTGGCCATCTGCCGGATCAGAAGCGGATGCCGGTCTGGCTCTGGGCCGATGCCCTGCAGATGGAACCCGGCGCAACGGCTGCGCAGGCACCTGCAGCGGTCGTTGCCTGAGCAGGAAGTGGCGGGGATCAGGCCGCGTCCGAATACTGCACACCGATGCGGCCGGGGGAGACGTTGACCACACGGGCCCTGCGGTCGATGACCCTGCCCCAGGAGCGGTACCTGATGCGCAGCTCCTGGCCGGGACGGAAGGCGCGGCTCTGGCCCCGTACCAGGATGCCGAGTCCGGTGGGGGACATGTTGCACAGGTGTCCCGATATCCTGTGCGTGTCGGAGAGGATCAGTTCCGCCCGTATGGCACAGGACTCTCTTTTCCCGGACCGGTGCTCGAACCGGCACAAGGTGGTCTTGCCACAGCGGTGGCAGCGAACATTCTTCTGGCGAACGCCGGCGGAAATGGCATGGTAACGGTATGCCTTGCATCTCGGGCACTGGATACGGACGCGTCGTCCGGCCATGACAATGTACTGTCGGATCGGCATGGGGGTACTCGGGTTCGGATCGGGTTCGGACCGGCAGGTTCGTTGACTTCCGGCATCGTTGCTTCGTAAGCGCTCACAGGAGTCGCACGGAGTCTTCGCTTACCTCTTTGCACGGTCGTGCCTGCCCGCACAGGCAGGCTATCGGAGTCTCCCTGCGGTCGCTTACCTGCGGCCCCTGAGAGCGCTTACACCATTGTGGTCGGACAGGCCGATGTTTAGCCCTCCCGTGAGGGGGGTACGTTGCTTCCAGTATGCCCCAACACCTGATCGCTGTCCAGTCCTGAATGATGGCGCTGCAAGCCTGCAGGCTTCCGGTCTCGAGCGGCAAGGGGACCTCGACATCGGCTGCCGATCCTGTTATCTAGAGTGCAACTCTCGACAGAACGATGATTTTCCTGGGGAATACAGGATGGAACACCGCCGATGAAATCGGAAATCGAAGTGTTCAGAATCGTCTGTATGCTGGGGATCGTCTGGTTTCATGCCGGTCTGGAACCGGGCAGGCAGATCGCCCACGGCGGCCTGATATTCTTCATTGTCACCTCTGTTTTCTTCGCCGTCACCGCCGGCAGAAGGCACAGCCTGCCCGAACGGGCGAAAAGACTGCTTGTGCCCTGGGGTGTCTGGTCCGTGTTTTACGGTATGGTCTCCTGGTGCAGGTGGGGGCACTGTTTTCCCGAAGGATACCACCTTGTGAGCATGCTCCTGGCCACGCCCTCCATTCACCTGTGGTTCCTGCCGTTTCTCTTTCTCGTGCTGGTGGGTGTCAATAGCCATGTATATTGACCCATATCAGGCCAACATTTTTGACCCTCCTCAGGGTGAAAAAGCAGCCGTTCGGCTGTATCTTCTCTCCTTTTCCCAACCATACGAACCGGGGAGAGGAGGCAACCTTGAAGAGGTGGAACATGATACACAAGATCAAGTCGTTACATGACGAGGGGTCGGGGATGTCCATCCGGGGCATTGCCCGGCATCTCGGGATTTCCCGCAATACGGTCCGAAAGTACCTGGCCATGAGCGAGGAGGAGATCCAGGCACGGCAAAGCAATCGCGAGCGGCGTAAGCTGCTGGATCCCCACCGGGACTACATCCGGCATCTCATGGAGACATTTCCAGGGCTTAGTGCTGTGAAAATTTACTGCAAACTCAAAGAGAAAGACCCTGACATCCCGGCGTCGATCCGGACGGTGAGAAGGTACGTGGCCAGGCTCAAGCAAACATCCACGCTCAAGCAGGAACGTTATTACGAGCCGGTCCTGGACATGGTCCCCGGGGTCCAGTGCCAGGTGGATCCGGGAGAGCTCCGCGGGGTGCTGGTGGCCGGCCGGCCGACGACGGTTTACTTCGTGGTCTTCGTCCTCTCCTATTCCAGGCTGATGTACGTTGAGGTCTCGCCCCGGCCCATCGACACAGGTATGTTCATCCACATGCATGACGCGGCGTTCCGGTATTTCGGCGGGTGCCCCGAGGAGTGCGTCTACGACCAGACCAGGCTTGTGGTGATCGATGAGCGCTACCGGGAGTTGACCCTCAACGACCGGTTTCACGGCTACGCCACTGCTGCCGGTTTCCGGATCCGGGCCTGCGAGGGGTATGACCCCGAAAGCAAGGGCAAGGTGGAGGCCGGGGTCCGCTATGTCAAGCACAACGCGCTGGCCGGGGAGATCTTTGGCGATTGGGCCGAGGTGCAGGCCCACCTGGCCGAGTGGCTGGACGCCACGGCCAATATCAGGATCCACGGCGCCATGGGCGAGCCGCCCCGGCAACGTTACGAGCGGGACGAGCGGAGCCACATGCGGCCCTATCTCACTCCGGCCATCGACTTCACCCCCACCTGCCGGGAGACCCGCAAGGCGGACAAGACCGGTCTCGTTTCCTGGAAAAGCAACCGTTATTCCGTGCCTATGCGTTACCAGCGCGCCATATTGGGCGTTTGTGAACAGCAGGGTTTTCTGGTCATAATCGACCTTGAGAGCGGCGAGGAGATCACACGGCATGCCCTGTGCCAGGGCCGGGGCCAGGTGGTCAAGAAGAGATCCCACTACCCAGACAAGGCCAGGCGAGTCGCCGAGCACGAGGCGGAGCTCCACCGCCTCCTTGGCGAGGACGGCCGCCGTCTGGGCGCCCTGCTCAAGAAGGGTGCGCCGGACATCTACAAGGACCAGTTGGCCGGCCTGGTCCGCCTGCTGCGCCGGAGGGAGATCCCGCCGCGCCTGCTCGCCCATCTCCTTTCCCAGCCGCGTCTGACTACCTCCCGTATCGAGGACTACCTGGACGCATATCGGGACCGGCCGGAACTGCTCGACGAGCTGCCGGCAGCCCCAAGGGCCGCTGTCGGCCAAACAGCGGCCGACAGCGGCACCAAGGCCATGCTGCAGCCATACGCCGCTGTCTGCGGGGTCCGGGAGGTGAGAGATGCCGTCAATTGAAAACACCATCGCCAAGTACCGTGACCTGCGCTGCACCAGCATCGCCGCCGGCCTCCCGGACCTGCTCGCCACGGCCGAGAGCAACGAGATCTCGTACCTCGAGTTCGCCGACATGCTGGTGGAACACGAACGACGGCAGCGCAACCGTAAACGAATCCTCCGCAATCACAAGGCGGCGGGCTTCCCCGCGATCAAACGCCTGGAAGAGTTCGACTACAGGCATCAGACAACCATCTCCAAGCGCCAGGTCAACGCCTTGCTCGACTTCTCCTTCATCGACAACAGGGAGAACCTGATCTTCATCGGCCCGCCGGGCGTGGGCAAGACCCACCTGGCCATCGGTATCGGCCACAAGGCGGTGGAGGCCGGCTACAAGGTCCTCTTCGCCCGTGCCGCCGAGCTGGTGGAGACCCTTGACCTCGCCACCGCCAAGGGCGAGCTCAAGGCCAGGATAACGGCCCTGGCCAAGAACGACCTGATCATCATCGACGAGCTCGGCTACCTTCCCATGAACAGGACCGCTCTCTACAACCTTTTCCAGCTCGTCAACAGCCTGTACGAGTACCGGTCGGTGATCATCACCACCAACAAGGAGTTCACCTCCTGGGGCGATTTCTTTCACGATGACAATGTGGCGGTGCCCATCATCGACCGCCTCGTCCATCATTCCCGGGTTTTCATGCTCGGCGGCGAGAGCTACAGGCTCCGCCAGAAACTGGCAGGGTGAAAGCCGTGCGAGCCTTCGTGACACTCCATGGCCAAGCGCTGGTTCGGGATAGTTCCCCCGCTACGGCCGGTACCCTTCCCGAATCCAGGGAAGACACCTTTATTTTGTGCCCGGGTGGGTCAATTTTGTCGTCCGATAGTGGGTCAGGTTTTTTGGCTATTGACAGGTGGGCATCGATCTGGTGCGGGAGCTCTTCTTCCGCAGGGAGGTTGTGGTCCTGATCGGCACGCTTTCTTTCCTGTCGGTACTCACGGCCCCTTTCTGGGAAAAGATACGGCTGGTGGATCCGTTCACCCAGTATCTCTATTCCGTGCCGGCGGTCCTGATCGGGATCTTCCTGGCCGCCGGCAGCAGGACACGTCACGCCGTTTTCATGCCCATGATGGCGGGGCTTGTGCTCTCCCTGCTGATACTGGCCGGCAGGTATCGTTCCGAGGTGGGCATTCTCTACCTGGTCGGGATCCTGCCTGCTGTCTTTCTCCTCTATGACAATGTGCTTCCGGTGAGTGGTCGCTGGCTGTTCACCATCTCCTCCTCGGTTTTCGGTGTCTACCTCGTTCATCCGTTCTGTCAGATGTTCCTCCGCTATCTCGGCCTGACATCCTATGCTCTGCCGCTGATCAATTTCTTCCTTTCCCTGGTTTCAGTCCTCCTGATGAAAAGGGTTCTGCCCGCCCGTATTGCAGGCTATATCGTCTGACCGTAAGCGCTCACAGGGACCGCGCACGGAGTCTTCGCTTACCTTTTTGCACGGTCGTGCCTGCCCGCATAGGCAGGCTATCGGCGTCTCCCTGCGGTCGCTTACCTGCCGGTCAGGCACGCCACAGCACAGGTAAGCGTAGACTCCGAATCTGCGGCCCCTGAGAGCGCTTACACCATGGCGGTCGGACAGGCCGATGGTTAGCCATCCCGTGTGGGGTTACGTCTGACCGGCCGTGGAGGCAGGGGGCACGTGGCCGCTGCCGCGATGTCTGTGCAGGCCGCCTTTACCGTCAGCTGCCGCTTCAGTGCCCCCTGGATCCTTCCGGCAAAGGCGGAACGGAGACACCGGGCTTCCCCCCCCCTCATTCTTGTGATTTGCAGATAATCATCGGCTCTGCCTCTTGAATCCGGCGGAGAAATACTTATTTTTTTTGCAGACAGGTTCATGCCCCGGCAGGGAGCGGGACGCCTCCGCTCTCCGGTCGGTTTTTTCTTATTGCAATCCTAATGTCAGGAGGTGAGGTTATGTCTGAGAGCAATCTGATCGTCGGTGTCTTCCGGGACGAGGGAAAGGCCGCCGCAGTATTGACGGACATGAAAGAGAGGGAGGATTTCCCGTTGGGCGAGCTGGAGGACGCGGCCGTTGTCATAAAGAAGAAAAACGGCAGGATCAGGCTGAAACAGACCAAGGAGATCACTCCGGGTGAGGGGGCTCTGGGTGGTTCCCTGGTCGGTCTGTTCACCGGGATTGTCACGATCATCAATCCCCTGGTTGTGGCGATCATCGGTGGCGTTGGCGGTGTCCTCTGGGGACTTTTCAATGACATCGGCATCGAGGACAGGTTCATGAAATCTGTCGGCGAGCATCTGGTGCCCGGTTCGTCGGCCATCTTTGTCCTGGCACCCTCCAGGCTGAAGGAGACGGTTGTCAGGGAGCTGGAGACCTTTGGCGCCACGATCTTCGAGACCGATGTCCCTGACAAGGCCCACGAAGAGCTGATCCGGAAGAGCATCGACGACTGGAACAGGAAGCAGGCCTGCGAGAAAGCCGCCTGAGGTACGATGATCCACCGTGCGTCCTGCCGCTGCCCGCCGGGGGCAGGACGCACGGCTGCCTGGTAACGCTTCTTTCAGGGAGCCTGTTGGGCGAGGTAGGAAGAATAGCGCATGTCACATTCGATGATGTGGTGAATGAGCCAGTCCCTGAGGAAATGATAGAGATCTATCCGGATCTCTCCTCCCTCTTCCTGCAGCCGCTGGTGAAAGTCGACCACCTCGTTTTCCAGGCGCTGATGTTCCTTCCTGTGCTCGTCGAGGTCGGGATAGCCGGCCTGTTCCATGGCGCTCTCCTCGGCACTGAAGTGGTAGCGGGTATAGGCGACAAGTTCCTCCACGGCCCGGTTCAGGGTCTGTTCGTCTCCCTTGTCGCGCACCACCATGAAGACCTCGTTGATCAGTTCGACAAGTTTTTTATGTTCTGTATCGATCTGGTCGATGCCCACCGAATACGAATTTCTCCACTTGATCAAGAGCATCTGTTCCTCCCTGCGGATAACGCATCGTCACGTCCATGCTTCTCCCATCAGTCTTTATCATATCGCAAAAACAGGGAAGAAAGGAATAGGTAGAGCTACCCATTTTTCCCGGGTAAGATACCACGGCCGGCGAGGATGGGGCCCGTAATAGTTCACTGCTGTCGACAACCACCTAAAAAGACGGACACTTTTACCGGAGCTCCTGCCAATGGTCTTCTGTCCGTGCAGAGGTCGGAGGATCATGTCCCGGAGTCAGTGGTTGCGGGTCTGGCGGCCGTATTCGGCACTGATTCCTGGGTCGGCTTTTCGGGTTCCCCGGTCTGTTCCGGTTCCGCGCAGGATTCGGGCAGATCCTGTTCCCCGATGGGCAGATCAATGGTGGCCACCGTAGGGCCGCCGGGTCGGCTTTTCAGGGACAGGGTACCGCGGTGATCCCGGATGATCCCCTTGCTGATGCTGAGGCCGAGGCCGGTTCCCTTGCCGGGCGGCTTGGTGGTGAAGAGGGTATCGAAAATATGGTCGATGACATCCTGTTCTATACCCGTTCCCCAGTCGGTGATGGTTGTCCGCAGGATCTGGCGGTTGTCTGCGGTGATGCAGCGGCTCTTGATCTCGATCTTTTTCTTTTCAGGGTTCTGGCCGGGATAGCGCTGGTTGAGGGCATAGGCGGCATTGGTCAGCAGGTTGATGATAACCTGCTGGAGCTGCTGGGGATTGCCTCGTAAAAAAGGCAGATCCTTGGGGACATCCACCTTCAGGTGGATGCCGTCCTGGTGAAACTGGTGCATCAGCAGGGCAATGGAGTCGTCAATGACATCCTCGATACGGACCTCGTCAAGGGTCTCGTCGCGCTGCCGGGCGAAGGTAAGAAGATTGCGGACGATGACGGCAATACGCTCACCCTCCTTGATGATCCTGCCCATGATGTCTTTGTGCAATGGAGCATTCTGGTCATCGGTGTCAAGGTCGTCGAGGAGGATCTGGGTGTAGTTGATGATACCGTTGATGGGATTGTTGATCTCGTGGGCGACACCGGCAGCCAGTTCTCCGATGGCGGCGAGCTGTCCGGCCCGCAGGGCCTCGGCCTTGCGGATTTTTTCCTCGGTGATGTCCCGTACGGTGGCGATGAGCAGCCGGTCCTGACCATGGTGCATCTCGCTGAGCGAGATCTCCACCGGGAAGACAGAGCCGTCCTTGCGCATGCCGGTGAGTTCCTTCTGGGAGCCGACCACCCCCTGAATGTCATGTTCTTCCGGGACCGGGGTGTTGCCGGGTATCTCCGGACTGTTGGGAAACTGGATCAGGGTATCGATGTGTCTGCCGATGATCTCGGACGGCGCATAATCAAACATCCGGCAGGCCGCCATGTTCAGTGATTCGATGACCCCGTCTTCGGAGATGGTGATCAGGCCGTCAAGCATGTTGTCGATGATGGCGCGGGTCCTGGCCTCGGCCTGTTCACGTTCCCGCATCGACATGTTGATCCGGTAGGAGCCGAGAAAGATGCCGAGCAGGCCGAGAATCCACAGGGCACCGTGGGCAAGGGTGAAGATAACGATGTTCTTGCGGTAGATGGAAAACAGCAGACTCATGGGAACAGAGACGGTGATACCGCCGCGGATGTCGCCGAGCTGGTATCCCTCATGACATTTCAGACAGCCGGTCTCGGTGATCATGGGACGCATCAGCATCAGGTAGGGCTTGCCGTCGATCTCTTCCACCGAGCTGACCTCGGACCTGCCCCGTTCAAAGGCATGAAGGGCCCGGGCTTCCCAGGCGTTGGCAGCGTTCTCCGGCCGAATGGGGTCCAGGCTGGTGATATGGCCAAGCGCGCTGTTGGGGCCTGTTTTGATTTCATAGACCTGACGGATCATGTATTCCGGGTTGACCAGTGTCAGCGGCACACCGGTGGCGGTGGTTCCCTTGGATTCGGGCAGATGCTCCAGGTAGGGATTGGGCGGGGTGGATCTGGTCACCGGCACATAGACCCCTTCGTGGTTGGTTGCCCAGTGATAGTAGGCCAGGTCCTTGTCAAAGATGGTGCGCGCCTCGTTGGTGGCCACCTCGATACTCTCCTGCTTCTGACGTTCGATATTCCAGGTGAGGGAGGAGATGATGATGATGGTCCAGAAGCTGGCAAAAAGCCAGGCATAGGGACCGACCGTGACGTCTTTGGGCCGGGGCAGGGCCTCGCGGATATGGCCTTCGAGCAGGAAGCAGACGATGATGGTCAGCATGGCCATGATGCCGCCGATGATAAAATGCTCAAGGCAGAAAAAGGGGATATCCGGATGCACCATCAGGTCGATGAGGCCGTTGAGAAAGCCCATGAAGATGGTGACGATGATGTAGAGGGAGAAACGGACAGACCGTCTGGCGGGAGACAGGAGGGTGCCGATGCGCTGCAGCTTCATGAGATCCGAAAAGAGGTTCGGGCAGATGATGAAAGCCCAGGCCGCCGGAAAGGCTCCGTGCCGTTTCAGGTGACCTGAAAGGGGATCTTACAGGATAGAGAAGTACATTTTTTTCGCTCAGGCAATGATTTTTTCTGAAAAACCGGAAACTGTCATGTCGGAACAGAGAAACGGCGGAAGGGCAGGGGAAGAGGGGGCGGTCCGCTTCTCAGCGGTCTGAAAGAGAAAAAGCCTTCATTTCACGAAGAAATGAAGGCTTTTTCCTGGAAAAGATTCGGCGGCGACCTACTCTCCCACACAGTCTCCCGTGCAGTACCATCGGCGCTGAGGAGCTTAACTTCCGTGTTCGGAATGGGAACGGGTGGATCCTCCTCGCTATGGCCACCGAAAATCGGTATC
>Ga0256840_1000086_pt1 | contig 77192 bp, 64 predicted proteins | sample 355202metaG_FD_185969 | JGI IMG/M metagenome (GOLD analysis project Ga0256840, IMG submission 185969) | Hydrothermal vent microbial communities from Mid Atlantic Ridge, Atlantic Ocean - 355-202 | ecosystem: Environmental > Aquatic > Marine > Hydrothermal vents | place: Atlantic Ocean: Mid... | reverse complement strand
TAATCCTCCACCAGACGATGAAAATATGGTGAAAAGCCATAGTGGCTTTATGTCAAAGAACAATTTAACGGAAATTCATCCGCCTCCATCATGATGATGGATTGCTGCTTGAAACTCTAAACTTCAGGCATTAAACACTCAACCATGCATAAATAAAATCAGTCTGCCCGGTTTGCTCCAAAATGTGTTTATAACTACCATCCAGCCCATCAAATAATTGTATTTCCCCGGATCCCGTCGGCATATGATCCCTTATCCAATGAAGAGCATTAGACAAATCGAATCTATTTTTATAAATAATTTCTATGGAATTATATCCGGACATACTGGCAAGTGCCTGTAAGGACGCTTTGTTAAAGTACCACTGATGAGCCTTTCTATAAAAGAAACTTTCATAAACTCCTGGTAAAAACTTGAGCATCCAGTCATCATAATTGGGGGTACTTATCAAAACTTTACCACCCGGTTTTAATAGCAATCTCATCTCTTTTAGAAAACTTAACGGATCATCCACATGCTCAATCACAGCAAAGCTAACTGCCAGATCAACCTGCTCCTCTAAATCTTCTAACGCATGGGATAAATGACCATATACTAAATGTTTTTCAGACAACCCATCATGAAAATTCCGGCAAGGTTCCACAGCTACCGTCTTGTGAGCCATCCCACACACCAAGTCTAAAAAAGATCCTCCACCACATCCAATATCTGCTATGACTTTTCCACGTAAGTTATCACTACCTAAAACAGATAATTTTTCATCCTGCTCTCTATCATGCAAAGCTTGAAAGGCCTCAAAATCTGCAACCCCTTCAACTTCAACTCGATATTCAGATGTATCATATTTAAATCCAGCATCTGGTAAAAAACCTGATTGACATGAATCACATTTATATACGGTTTGATCATGGGAAGATTGTTGTCCAAAGGATCCTGTCCTGATTTTACCACGATACAAAACCGAAAACTTTTCTGAATTACAAATTATACATTTCATGAAAAACTAATAAAAATTCAATTATTTGTTTAATAAAAGCTATCTTCTAAAATACTTCCTATAAAACAGGACCCCTCAGACAGCGAACACAATATCAATCAATCAGGCAAGCTATACGCTATAGTTCCTTGAAATATTCAATACTCCTAAGAGCATTATTAATGCCATCATAAAACGGTACTTCAAGGGTAACAAAAAATTCCCGATCCACTGAATCAATTAGCCCCTTGACATATGGCAAGTCAATGTCTCCTTGGTATAATTCAAGGTGTTCATCCTGCTCTGTTGCCCTGCCTCCCTGTGCTATATGAAACATTGTGGGACCAAGAGCAATAAGTTGCTCACAGAAAGAAATAAAATCTTCTCCAATACTATTAGCAGCCTTGAACGCATGACCAAAATCCAAACAGAGGCCACAGGAACACATATCCATAAGGTACTTCAGTTCCCCATAGTGAAAACCAACACAGTCACCGCCTGCTTTAGCCGCCTTTGGCATGTTTTCCACAATCAGCCTGCTGTCTGTGACCATAGAGAAAACTCTCACGAAATTCTCTATATTACCTCTGTCTGGATGCACAATTATGTGTTTTGCATCAAGCAAATCGGCTGCACTGATAACCGAGTGTAACTCCCTTAAGTTCTTTTCTACCTTATCTCCAGAATAATTCACACCATGTCCGGCATGAGCTGAATGCAGCACGACTGGAATATTTGCCTCTCTAAGAAGTTCAAGATCAGTCAGTTCCGAAGACAGATACGTGAGTTCCAAATAATCCGCAGAACCTGCTGCAATGGCATCAATTGCGTCCCGATATAACAGATAGTTACTTGTGTGAAGTTTTAGTCCGAATTTCATAGCAGCATATTACTGATATCCGATTGGAACATACTCCAAAGATCCGATGTCTATCTCCTCCCGTGATCCGGCAAATTCCCTGACTTTTTCGGCAAAGCTGTTTAATATCTCCTTATCTCCTTCGCCAAGAATTTTTCCTTTATATCTGGTTCGTAGTATGGGTTGATGAAAAACAGTATTGTGCCTGATCATCGAAGTTAGAATACGCAAGTGAAACAAGGCATTTGATTGCAGCTCCTGGACAGAATAGGCAGCTACAATGCGATTCGTCATGAGAAAGCCATCCCTGCGAATATAACGCATCCGTTCAATGAACCTCTGATAGACAGAATCAACATCCTCTCTAGTTTGCGGGCTATACCCCGCTAAAAGCACCCCATCAGGCTCCAGTAGTCGCATATGGAGTTCCTCCATTGAATCCTTTCCGATAACACATCTATATTTCGACCCTTTTTTGCTTGTTCCAGGACAGGAAGGGCACGCCATGCATCTGAAAAACTCATATTCTTTCAAATCCAGGATATCAAAGTCAACACCCGGGATATCCACCTCGGAGAGTAACTGCTTTATACTGTCAGCGACAATGTTATTTTTGTCTTGCAGGATCCAGAAGTCAATCTTAACGAGATCTTTTTTATTTGTTCTGCCATGAACCGCAATTTTTGCCGTCTGGGCCACTTTTCTCCCGGTTCCAACACAGGTTTCAAGACCAAAATAATCTTCCCTGATATGCCCTTTATGCCCAGCCCAAGCGGTTCCGCCATACTGTGAGGTAGCCGGTCCATTACCGGTCACAATGAATCCGATATCCATTGCCTCATTCAATGCATATATGTTGGTTGTTTCCTGCCCACCATTTCTCTTGGCTCCCACAGACATTGCACCAAAACTTTTACCAGCAAACAACCCTCTATTCTTCCTCGCAAGATCAAAGAAGTCCTGTATTATCGAGGACCTGTCACCAAAATATACGGGAGTGGAAACAATAACCCCATCTACCTTCTCTAATTTCCCCAGCAGCTTATCCAGATCTCTGGTACTGCCATCTCTGAGAAAAAAATAGTTCAGAGGGATATACTCAACTTCGGCATATTCTTTTGCGCCAAAGGCGCCAGCCAACATACAGCCTTCAGAGTTGCTGATTAATTGTTCACCGGCCAAACGTTCGATAACTTCATAGAGTCTGGTCTGATTAGTTATCCTTGGAAGCAGATCCTGCACTGCCTCAGGACTTAAACTGTTACGGGTACTCCCACCCAGGAATACAACTTTTGTTTTACTTTCCGCCATATAAAAAAACCTCCACCTGCAAGACAGGTCAGCTAAATGTTTCCTTTTTCACTAGATATTGGCTGACAATTTTCTGATTCAAATCCATGTTCCTGATGCCACCGACTCTGACACAACCGTTCTTAAATTCAAGTGGCATTGTAAGTATACTCTGTTTTTGTTTCAAAAAACCATTCATCTCACCAGCCAGCACACAACCAGTTCCGGCCTGGATCAGCAGCTCATGATAACAACCGATATCACTTGCAACCCCATTACCAATTATGACACTAAGCCCACCTTCTTTTGCCATCTTTATAAGCTCCACCATATACTTTACACTGGAGTGTTTCATCAATTTGAATTTCACATAATTGCAACAGCGCCTGCTCAATGCCTCCGCCAGTTCCTCTCTGGTGTCAATGGATTCATCGAGCATAATATTAACCTCTCCCCGGTTTCCATACAGCAATTCCATATCATCCCAGGAATTTACAGGAAAAGGCTGCTCAAATTCCTCAACATTGAAACCTTGGATTCCATTAACAAAATAAAGGGCCTCATCAAGAGTATAGCCTTTATTGGCATCTACTCTTAATGGGAGATCAGGGAAATTTTTGTAGATGGTTTGAATTTTTAAGAGATCCTTCTCCACAGCATGGTCGCCCCCCACCTTAACCTTTATACAGCTGTACCCCCAGCTCCGCTGTTTTTTTATGCTTTCCAGAATCACATCAAGATCTGACCCACTTACAATCCCTACAAGTGGAACATCTGTTTCTGGTATATTCTGACACAGATTCTCGTCCAGAAATTCCAAAGCAGTACAGAGAGAGGTCGCTGCAAAGTAATTATCACCACGAGTCTCCATGACAGTATTTACGGCTTCCTGTGCATCCTGTCCAACCACTCCAGGCACGGCATCCATTAGATACTGCTGAACCGATTTACAATCTTCCCAGTTATAGCCACACAGGGGTGTTGTTTCACCAATGGCAACGCGTTCGCCGCTTCTGACAATGACTAAAAAAGTTTGAAAGCTTTCAACAGTTCCAAACGACAACTCATATCGCTCAATTATGGGGATATCAAGCTGATAGACAGTAATGCTGTCAACTTTCACTGCAGATTCTCCGGCAGAGCTTCCCGGCTGAAAACCCTGTCGTCATAATGTCTGACCATAAGGGTATCTGTTTTGTAACTATGTTGCTCTTCTACATCTTCATCCAGTGCAAGCTGCACAACCATTTTATGAAAATTAATTCCGCTGGCGTATGCCAGCCGGCTATAACCCCACAGCCTGGGATTGATCTCCAGAAGTTTTGGGAGGCTATCCCTGCTATCAATCTTAAATTCAATGGCTGCCATGCCTACAAACTTCCCAAGAGACTCAATCAGCTGTATCCCCATATTTCTGAGATCATTATCAATAACCGCTTCTCCAACCACGGCTGGCCCACCCTCTCTGTTGAGGGTTTTCAGACTTCTAGAAACAAATGAGGCTTTAAGCTTTGACTGCCTGTCGTAAAGGCAGGCCACCAGATACACAGATCCTGCTCCCCCTGGTATCAGCTCCTGCAAAATACTTTTTCTATTTAATTGCCTGTACGCTTCAATAGCCTCTGCTCTATTTTCAGGGTAGCTGACCCCCACCCCGCCGGAGCCAACCACTGGCTTCAACACCGCTGGAAAACCGATATCACTCGCTTCAATTCCGGCTACATCTGACACCAGCAAAGTTTTCGGATATGGAACAGCAGCACGTTCAGCCTGCCTGGCTGTCTCATATTTATCGATACATTTCAGCAATATTTCATGCTCTGCCAGCAACATTCGCACTCCAACATCCACGAACCTCCTACGTTGCTCTGAGATCACCAGCGTTTCCGTCTCATAGCATGAAACCAAAACATCAACCTTCTCTAGGACGCATATCTCCACAAGCCTGTCAATATACCCCTCCCCATCAGCAACGGGCACAATATACGGAACAACTCCAGAAATATATAATCCGCAAGCATATTTATCTGCATCTACAACAATGACTCTGTAGTTTTTTGCCAGTATTTTAGCAGTGGTCAACCCTGGGGGAGCACCAACGGCTGTAACCATAACCGTTTTCATTCAACATCATCCCATGTTATATTTTTATACTTCTCTATTTTCCTGCTGGCCTGGGCCCCGAGAAGCCTCCCTGCCTCCTTTGGCTCTATGACACCACCGGGGCGTAACCATTGAATATTACGTATCGTTATCTCTTCCCCATTTTCTATATCCACAGAGGCATAGGCACTTCTTCTGGCCCTTTTTATCCGTTCAAATTCTGCCTTTCCCGGCTGGTAGTCAAATCGTCCCATGGCTTTTTCCACAGCTCGCACATCTCGTACCAACTGATCCAACTCATCCAGAGTTATGGCATGAGCATGATCCGGCCCTGTCAACTCCCTTGAGAGCGTAATATGCTTCTCTAAAATTTGAGCTCCCAGTGCTAGTGCTGCAAGGGCTGGCGCATTTTCCACATTATGATCTGAATAGCCAACAGGACAATCGTAGAGTTGCCTTAACTTCTGTATGTAACGTAAATTAACACTTTCAAGCTCTGGCGGATAGTTCACGATACAGTGCAATAGTGCTATCTGATCGTTTCCCTCGGTACGAATAACCTCAATTGCTTCATTTATTTGGTCAAGTGTTGCCATGCCGATGGACACAAGGATCGGTTTCCCGGTTGCAGCTATATATTTTAGAAGGGGGTGGTACGTCAGATCTGAAGATCCTATTTTATAAGCTTCAACGCCAAGGGACTCAAGCAGATCGACAGAGGCAAAATCCCATGCACTGGACATGAATATGACATTCCTCTTCCTGCAATACTCCAATAATTCCTTATGCCAGCTCCTGGGTAATTCCAAGCTGTTCAACAGTTTCCAGCGAGGATCAATCTCATATCTCCCTTGAACCTTACTTTTCTTAACGATCAGTTCATCAGCATGAAATGATTGAAATTTAATAACATCTGCCCCTGAATGTGCCGCCGAATCAATCATACTTTTAACCATAGCTAAATCATGATTATGATTTGAACCGATCTCAGCTATTATCAGGCATGGACAGCCCTCACCAAAAGATCTATTTCCGATTGTTAGCGTTTTCATTTCAGCTTCCCTGAAACATCTTGATCTGCACATTCTTTTCATCAAAAACAGTGCAGGCCACATAAAATCTCCCATCTGTATCCTGAAGAATTTTTGATGGTCTGGAGTATTCCATGCCATTTGCAGCAAGAGATACTGGAGCAGACCACTCCTTCAAGTTACTCGAAAAAGCATAATAGATCTGGTCACAAGGCAAGTCTCCTGGAACAAGAAAACTCTTTCCATTGACACTCAAGGTGAGTCTTTTGGCAGAGGAAATCCAGGAGGAAATCGTCACTTTCAGATGATAGATACCATCAGGAACATCTACTCTGAACAGCCGCCTTTCGGAAGAATAAACCATATCTGAAGCCTTGCCATCAGCAAAACTTCTCTGCATAGTCTCAACGTTGCCATTAAATCCAAAACTCTGCTCTGCTGAGTAAAGCAAATTACTCTCGTTAATTTTTACTGCACTGGCTTCACAAGTAGAAGCGGGCCCAAAATCATACTCTCTCCTGAAGCTGTCCGATTCGAGCTCCAGAGAATTCATCGCCCAACATTGGTTTCCGCCGCAATGATCAGGAATGATCTCCATAATCATAGATCCATCAGTAACAGTGACACCAGTTTCAACCACAACAGCAGGCCAGTTATCTGTCTGCCAGATCAACGCATACATTCCATCATTGAGACGGCTTATCTTTCCTCGGGTCCCCTTGTCTGAGATACAACTAAGTACCTCCCACCTTTTCAGATCAGACGATTCCAGGATATTCAGTGAATTTCCATTTCTTGAATCCTCGCAGACTATACTATATGTGTCACCAGAGACAACCAGATCACCTCTTACTCTCCCAGGAACTGCCACTTCCACAGGATCACTCCAACTCCTCCCGTCAGAGGACGTTGAGGTAAACATTCTGTTCTCAGAGAGAATTGAAAAAAGCATCACAAACCTTCCAGAGCTATCCTGAATCATTGAGGGATACGAGGTAGCTTTCAAACTGGCAAAAGGCATAAATGACTTACTCCAATTACCCTTTTCACCCCATTTCATCCAGATATTCGTAGTGGCACCTGTACAGAAAGGCCCCTTTCCTGGCTCCCTCCATGAATGCCAAGCCACCCAACTCTTCCCGTCCTTGTCCACAAATAAATTGGGGCCATTGTCATACCCTTCATGGTGAGTCAATTGGACTTGCTCTACTTTGTTCTCATCCAGTTCACAGTAAAAAATATCGGAAGCACGAACCATCTCCGGAGAAGAATACTCATACCACGCCATACGAATTTTGGAATCAATGACAAGGGACGGCCACAACATGATATTGGCACGATTAAAAGCCTTTTTCTCCTGCCAGGATATCTTTTTGAAATTCTTATAATCAACGGGTTCTGAGCTAAGCCTTTTCTGTACAACACCCTCGTTAATCAACAACAGTTCTTTATTTTCACGTAAAATTTCAAGGATATCAGCCGTTGTGAAATCTTCTGCTGTTAGAGAGGCCTTGTTCAGTTCACAAAACAGGGTATCAAAAAAAAGGTAATCCTGCCTGGTATCCAGTGTCAACCGGATATCTGGTGCGGTGAGTTCCGGAGGTGCGCTGAGTGTCGCCACCTTAAAAGAAGCAGAACTGGAATGATATATATAGGCAGTAACATGTTCCCGTTCAAATTGTTCCTTAGCCTGCAAATGGGCTTTTTCCAGGACATCAAAATTCATAATCTCAGCACCCAGTCCCCTAGGGTATGTCCTGGTTATTCCGTTTGAACTATAATCCGCATTTTCAGATTGATGAAATTGAATGAGGTGATCGATAATGGAAGGATCAATGCAAGGGCAATCACTGGTTATCCGAACAATAATATCAAGCTGAAAAGCCAGAGCTGCTCCGTAAAATCTTCCAAGCACATCCTCTTCACTGCCCCTGAAAGACTGAACTCCCTCCTCGTGTGCCATTGCCACAATAGGATTGTCGGTTGCATTCACAGTGGTTGCAACAATAATTTCATTGACGAGCTCAGCCTTGCTAACTCGTCTTATTACATGCTGCAAAACCGCAATTCCACCATGGGCAGGCAGAGACAGAAGTACTTTGCCAGGGAGACGTGTGGAGGTAGATCTAGCCTGAATAATAACGCCAACGTTCATGCCTTGACAACCACTGGTTTAATATTCATATGCAACTGCATTCTTTCTTGGATTACGCCAGGATACTCTTCAGGCTGTCCACAACCAGATCCTGATCAGGAAAACTCATATGATGATAGAGCGGAATACTGATAGCCTCTCGATAATACGCTTCGGCTTCGGAAAATTCATCAGGATTACAGGAAAGATCACGGAAATAGGGCTGCCTGTACACTGGAATATAGTGAAGATTAACCCCTATCCCGGCAGCACGCAGGGCCTTAAAAACTTCTCTATGACTCAACTGGGTTATATCAGTAGCCAGCCGGATAACATAGAGGTGGTATGCCGAATAGGTCGTCTCTTCCTGGAAGGGCAGGGTGAGGGGCAGATTTACCAGATGCCTGCTGTATCGTCCTGCCAGTCTATGTCTTTTTTTCACAACTTCATCAAGCCGGGTCAGCTGACTGATCCCCAGAGCAGCCTGTAATTCTGTCATCCTGTAGTTGTAGCCCAACTCAAGTTGCTGGTAGTACCAGGGACCATCGGGCGGCTGAGTCATCAGTTCTGGATCTCTGGTTATACCATGGGTCCGATAAAGATCCATTTTTCCGGCAAGAGCAGCATCATTGGTAAGAGCCATCCCACCTTCAGCAGTGGTAATAATTTTTACCGGATGAAAACTGAACACCGTTATATCAGAATATTTACAGGATCCTGTCTTTTCCCCCTGATACCTTCCACCAATAGCATGACAGGCATCTTCAATAATGGCAAAACCATACTTGTCTGCCAGCCCCCTTATGGCTGCCATGTCACATGACTGTCCAGATAAATGTACCGGGATAACCACTTTAGGAAGACATCCATTTTTCTGGGCCATCTTAAGCTTATCTACCAGAGCACTCACACTCATGTTATATGTTTTAGAATCGATATCCACAAAATCAACATCAGCGCCACAATACCTGGCACAATTGGCTGAGGCAACAAAGGTAATTGGTGAGGTCCACACCACATCGCCCTTCCCAACCCCAAGGGCCAGACAGGCCACGTGGAGGGCTGAGGTGCCACTGTTTACAGCGATACCATGTTCAGCTCCACAATAGTCTGCAACTGCTCTCTCAAATTCCGGTACTTTGGGACCTTGAGTTAGAAAATCAGACTTTAAGGCACGGACCACGGCCTCAATATCAGTATCTGTGATTTCCTGCCTGCCATAAGGGATCATAGCTGAGCAAACCTGTCAAACTCCACCAGTTCATCAACACTTAAGAAATGTGGATTCTTACCCGAATTATACTCAAATCCCTGCTTAACAGGCATACCCTTTTCACCAATACCGTTCTCACTGAAATCAAAATCCTTTTGATGAAATTTAATACTGGGACGTATCACAAAATGATCTTCGAACTCAAGGGTCAGGTGGGAATCGTCCGCCGGACACATGATCTCATGCAATTTCTCACCGGGTCGAATTCCTATGATTTCGATCTCTTTTCCAGGGGCCAGAGATTCTGCCAGATCAACCACTCGCATTGAAGGAATCTTAGGGATAAAAATTTCCCCCCCTTTCATTCTCTCAAAATTTTTCAAGACAAAATCAACCCCCTGCTGCAATGTTATCCAGAAACGGGTCATTTCAACATGGGTCACTGGCAACTTTGCTATTCCATCAGCAATCAGTTTTTTAAAAAAGGGTACCACCGAGCCACGGGAACCAACCACATTTCCATAGCGGACTACGGAGAAGCGGGTGGGATTGTTTCCAACCATATTGTTTGCCGCAACAAACAGTTTATCTGAGGCAAGTTTGGTAGCACCATAGAGGTTGATGGGATTTGCCGCCTTGTCAGTTGAGAGGGCAATCACCTTCTGGACATTGTTTTTTATTGCAGCCTTTATGACATTCTCGGCACCATTGATATTGGTTTTGATGCACTCCATTGGATTATATTCAGCAGCTGGGACCTGCTTCATAGCAGCAGCATGAATCACATAATCAATGCCTTCCATAGCCTCTTTAACCCGATCATAGTCTCGAACATCACCAAGAAAAAAACGCATCACCGGTGAAGTGAATTCCTGTGCCATTTCAAACTGTTTCAGTTCATCGCGGGAAAAGATAACTATCCTTTGCGGGTTATACCTCTTCAAGAGGGTCCGTGTGTACTGTTTTCCAAAAGATCCTGTGCCACCGGTAATTAATATACTTTTATTCGTTAACATGTTTGTCTCGATTCAACAGAGTTTTTTTGTTCCTGATACCATATTTGTGCAAAAGCATTCTTTTCATTCAGTAACCGTTCCCGGCAATAACGTCCACAATCAGATCTGCTGCAGCACCATTTCCATAGGGAAGAACATCTCCCTTGTTCTCGAAACGAAACAAATCAGTATCCTGACATATCTCCTTCCACTTCTCGCAGATAACGGCTGCATTTGCACCGCATATTTTATTGCAGCCCTGTTCAACGGTCTCAACCCATTCTGTCTCATCGCGCAGGGTAAGGCACGGAACTTTATGAAAATAAGCTTCCTTTTGGATACCGCCAGAATCTGTGATAATTGCTTTGGCGGACATTTCAAGCCGTATCATCTCAAGGTAAGAAACAGGCTCTATAATATGCAATGGTTCAAGCAGATATTCAAGTTCATACACACCAAGCATTTTACGGGTTCTCGGGTGTAGAGGAAGGACCACAGGAATGCCTATTACTATCTCATTTAACGCACTGAAAATAGATTGCAAGCGTGTTTTGTGATCACTGTTTTCTGCCCTGTGTACGGTGCATAAAACATAACCATGTTCTTCAAGGCTCCACTGCCCCAGATCATACTTTTCGCTCGCCTTAGCTCTGTAATTCAAGGCGACATCATACATCACATCTCCAACATTGTATATATGTTGGCTTATCCCTTCTTTATTGAGATTACGTACTGCAGTCTGGGTTGGACAAAACAGGGGAGCAGACAAATGGTCCGTCATTACCCTGTTAATCTCTTCAGGCATCTTCCTGTTATATGATCGCAAACCCGCCTCAACATGCGCCACAGGAATATGTAGTTTTGCTGCAGCCAGGGCTCCAGCCAGTGTCGAATTGGTATCACCATAGACCAGAAGCATATCCGGACGTTCCTCCAGCAAAACAGCCTCGAGCTGTTCCAGCATCTTGCCGGTCATTGCACCATGGTTTTTTTCTACTATCCCAAGGTTATACTCTGGTTCTGGTATATCCAGCTGTTCGAAAAAGACATCAGACATTTTCTTATCATAATGCTGCCCGGTATGAAGGATAATTTCATGTAATATTCTCCTGTTGGCATCATTATATCTATGGATGGCACGACTGACAGCCGCAGCTTTGATAAATTGAGGACGGGCCCCCACCACAGTAATTATCTTCAATGAACCTCCCCAATACTCGAATTTACAGAATTTTTCTGTGACACTTTATAATCTCTTCAGCAAGACGACCCCAGGAATAGTTTTGAGCCTTTTCAAGGATAACTTCGCTTTCCCACACTCTGGCCAAGGCGCCACCCAAAACTTCTGTCATATCCTTAACATTTCCTGGTTGAAAAAGGTACCCAAGTTTATCATCAACAATTATTTCAGATACTCCGCCAACATCTGCCCCGACAAAAGGACAACCACAGGCGAGCGCTTCGAAAAGAACCGTAGGATTTCCTTCATTGAGACTAGGCAATACAAACAGATCCGCCGCATTAAGCCAGGTCACTATCTCATCATGCCGTAATGCTCCAACTAAAAAGACAGTTTCCTGCAGTCCAAGTTTTTTTATCTGTTGTTTCAGTTTTGTTTTTAACCCTCCGCTACCAATGATATAACAGAGCGGCTTTTCCCCCTGAGACAGAAGTGACACAAGAGCGTCAATAAGATAATTATGGCCTTTGATTGTTATTAAATTCCCAACAGTAACAATTATTTTTTTATGTTCAGAAAGGCCTAATTCAATTCTGGCCTCCATTTTATCCATAGGATAAAACAGCTCTTCCTGAAATCCATTGGGAATAAGGTCTACCGGTGTCTTTACTTTGAGTCTTCTGATACAGGCTTTATTCTTTTTGCTCACAGTAATTATTCGGTCAGCACTCTCAAGGGTCTGTCTAATCCGTTTTTTCCAGAATGCATCACGAAATGGCAGATCATACACATCAAAACCATGTGCAGTGATTATCAAAGGAACAGAGAATTTTTCTTTTAGTTTCTCTCCGACATAGCCGGATGAGTAAGCAAAATGGCAATGAATAATATCGAAGTGGATATCATGTTTTGCAATAAGTCTGCGCGCCACTTGTAAATGAAGATCCCCGACGTTTTTATACCAGATCTTAAGGGGAAAATAATTCAGGGGTGTGCTAAATACAGTCACATTTTCCGGTAATCCCTCGAGATTAATCTTACACTTCTTCCTGAATGGTTTTAGACTTTGGATGGGAAGGAAATTGGATATTTCTGCAATGGGACGGGTGACAGCCAGCACATGGATATGTCGAAAAAAAGGAGCAAGACACTCGACCTGATCTTTTACAAAAGTTGCGTAATTCTGGGATACTATCAATAGTGTTTTTTCTTTGAATCCGTCCGTTTTTATTTCTTTCGACATAATATAGGGAGGAAGGGAGAGGTAGAGCTTCCTCAAAAGTCATTTTAATACAATCAGGGTAATTTTATGCGTGGTTATGAGGACGAGAGTAGTTTTCAAATGGTGTTTTTCTGTTTTACCAATACACAATATCTACTTGCTCGTACTCATTTCACTCTCAATAAACTCAACAAGCCACTCAGTCATATCAATTTTATCCTCTAAAAATCGTTGACGCTTTTCCTGCCACAGAGATTTTAAATCCTCTTCCGCAAGAAGCTGATCTATCTTTTCAAGCAGTTCATCACCATTCTCGGGTTTAAAGCCAAAGGTGAGTCCATAGGTATCATCAAGCTCTTTTAAAAGACTCAGCTCACCCACAAAGGTATTACAGCGGAGTGCAGGAACCCCTAAAACCGCAGCCTCAATAGCCATGGTCTGGCTGTCACCTATGCAGAGAGAACTGAAAGCGAGGAGATCATGCATCTTGTGGGGTGGCATCCGCAGACGATACGGTTCAAACTCCTCTGAAAGTTCTGCTTCGGAGGTTATAAACACCTTGCCGTACTGCAGCAACTTATCCAACAATGCCTTTTTGGCCTCGAAAGATAAACCTTTCACACCAAAGTCATGGCTGGCATTTAAAGACACAAAACGCATAATAAAATACTTCTCACCTTCTTTTAAACCAAGCTCATCAAGGATGGCGGGATCTGCCTTGAAATTATTGGGATGGAGATAGGCCAGTTCATGATAACTGGGGTACGTCACATGCTTTTTGCCATGATTTTCGTGAGCAAGGAAATCAGGGGTGATAATTTTTGAGGCAAAGGGATAGGAAAGATAGGTCATGAGCTTTGCCTGCTTAGCATCATCTTCCTCAAACACCCAGCTCTTTGCCTTGCAGAAAAGACCCGCATGGGCAATACTCACCGATGTACCAACCATCAGATCAACCTTATTTTTCACAGCTTCGCGCCACACCTTATAGTCATGCACCAGAAGCTCACAGAACATATTCCAGAGTCCCTTCCTGGCCTTTGTCAGTGTTTTGTAAGGGATTCCATACTCCTGCAGTAGTTTAACCGTGATGTCCTTGTCACGGGTTACCCATATTACAGTATGCCCCCGTTCTTCCAGTTTTTTCATGGCATTACGGAAAAGGTGTAAATGGGCAGGGTGATAAAGATCTACAAGAATATTCATATTTAATGATACGACAGGTATTAATTGATAAAGGTTGATGGCGTCGTAAAAACTCTTCACCTGCTTCGTTGGTGCGTTTTCTGTTCGATTACGACGTACCTTAGTACGCCGAAATAAAACAACAAATACGCGAGTATAAAAAAAGAAGCTCTTACAAGCCAATCCTGTTTTTGACCTTTTTACGAGTGTTCCAAACTTTGGTTTTCCACATGGATTCAGGTTTTATTTTTCTGGATCGATCCCTTGATCTGCTCCAGAAGCCGCCGATTCACGCTGATCAGGTCAGCCACAAAAGCAATCAGTATTGTCTGAAAACCAATACCTGTCAAGACCCCGGCAATAATCACTGATTGAACATGCCCGGCCCCGCTGCCGGTAAAATAATAATAGAGGAATCTCAGCATAAGCAGGATCCCAATCAGACTCAGGGACACACCGATGCTGGCAAAAAAACGAAATGGCCTATACACGATAAATATACGCACAATGGTGACCATTGAATGGAAAATATAGGACGGGATGCTACTCAGCAGCCTTGAAGGTCTCAGCTCTTTATTGGTTTCTATGGGTACCCAGGTAATAGCGATACCTTTTTTGCCAGCCTGAATTATTGTCTCCAAGGTATAGGTATAGCCGGAGAAAATATTCAGTTTTAAGGCAGCACTTCGTGCTATTGCCCTGAATCCGCTGGGAGCATCGGGGATATCTGTGCCTGATGCCACTCTCACAGTCCAGCTTCCCAATCTCTGAAGAACCTTCTTGATACTTGAAAAATTCTCGATCTTATCAATGGGGCGGGCGCCAATCACAAACTCTGCTTTATTGTCAAGAATGGGTTGTATCAGATCAGGAATACAGCTGCTTTTATACTGATTATCAGCATCTGTATTTACTATAATATCAGCATCATGCTCCAGAGCTGCTTTGAGCCCGGTCGTAAATGCAGTTGCCAGTCCTTTGTTCCGGGGATGAACCACAATATGATCAACGCCGTACTTTCTGGCAACTTCAGCAGTGGCATCCTCACTGCCATCGTCTATGACCAGCCATTCTATGACGTCAATCCCGGGAAGTTCTCGGGGAAGTTCACCCAGCACCACAGGAAGAGTCTTTTCTTCATTGTAGCAGGGAATCTGAATAATAAGTTTTATGCGACGAGTTTCTTCTATTTCTGTTGTCATGGCTCCAGGAACTTACTCAGGTTTAGGGAATTTCATAACCACACCCAACGAACGGACTTCTCGTGAATCCGCATCCTTCCATGGGTGATAACCGGGCTTTATCCGCCAACTGATAAAGTCATTATCATTAACAGGAATATCGATTTTTTGACACTCGCTATTTGCCTGAAGTTCAATTTTACTTTCTTTAACAGAAGATTTCAGAATAATAGTTTCAGCAACGGGCGCTGGATTGCAAATGTCCAGAGACAAGAACTCCGATTTCCAGTTTCCTATCCGAACTTCCCCTCGCAGCTTAACCCAGCCGTCACTCCAATATCCGTTCGGCACGATCCATGATACCCGTTTTTCCACACTCTCTGCAGGAATCAGTGCCTGGTAAGTATTTATTAACGAAGGTATCAAATTAAAATGATCTTCAACACTTATTGAGGAAAGTTTTTTAGTTATCAGCGCATCATATCGATTTTCAGTAAGAAAATCGTATGTAACATCAATGGTTCCTTCAACGGGGATACTAAATGAGTTCATATCCCGACCTGTTCTGTAAAACATGGACTTCCAGGATCCCTTGGCGAGCACCAGTCCCAGGCGATTAATATTTTCAGGCAGCGAATCTGTGAGATGTTTAGCGTCACGCCAGTAAAAAATATAACTGTAGACCTTTTCGGGAAATCGCAAAGCAAACCAACCGTGTGCCCGGCTGTTAGCTGCCACATTTACTGCCATGGCAACCTGGTAAATCATGACAGAACTAACAACAGCAATTGCCGCTGCTTTGATAAAACGGTTTGAAAATATTGTCAGCTGATACAAAAAATACATTCCTGTGACTGCAATAAAAGGCGTTACCAGAACGGCATACCGATACCGGTGGACAGTCCACCCCACCACCCAGCAAAAAAACAGACCATAGAGAGCCACCGAAACAAATAAAACAGTCACAGCAATGGACCTGGAATCCCGGAAAAATAGAGTTTTTCCAACAGCAATAAAACCACCCAGGAGCAGTAACACAAAGGGAACGACACCAAAAGAGGCATAATCCTCGCTAATCCTATTGCTGGCCCTCAACCAGGAAGCCGCAGCCTTGAACATCGACACAAAGGAGGATTTGAGAGTTTTGTTGGTATGGTAAATATCTTTTTCAATAGACACAAACCCCGCGTTGGTGAATGTTTTGATGATCGCCAGGTTGGAATTTGGTTCAAATATCTGCCAGAGATATGCCTTGGCACGCAATGTGACGAAATCCATCTTACTCATCTTGGAGCGAACTCCAGCCTTTTTCACCACCGGATCACGTTGGTCACTGATTGAGGCCACAACTTTGGTTGGCCCTAAAAAGTTTTTATAATGGAAATAGTTCTGTCCATAGATAAACCCTCCCGACAAAACGGCTGCCATAGTTAAAAAGACAAGCCCTTTTCCAAGAACATTCCATTGCATCCCTTTGAGACTCCCTGCGACAATGGCAAGGCAGAGAAAAACCAATCCTGGTCCCCATAAAAAAACCGTACTCTTGGCGCCAACAGCAAGCCCAATCCCGATACCGGCATACAGATAGTAACTATAGTTACCATGCCTTATCGCCTGATAAAAACAGTACAACCCGGCCATCAGACAACCCGTTGTAAAAAGATCCGTCTGTGAGGTAAGCATCTGACTGGCACTGTTGGGGATACCCAACCAGATCAAAACAGCAATAAATGCGAAATGTCGCGGGAATTGTAATCTTCTGGAAATTGCATAAATCGAAAAACAAACCAGCAGGCCGCCATAAAAGGAAATGACATGAACCAACGGATAGCCCTTTTTAAAAAAAGAGGTTATCCATAACATTGCCAGGTCACAATTTGGTGGCATTATGCTTTGTCGAATATCATTGGTGTTGAACTGGTATATATTGGCCTGCTGCAGCCAGTAACCAACCCGTGACAGCCGATAGTCATTGGAATCAAAATTAAGTGGCAGAGTCAATGCCGCAGGAACGAGAGAATAGAGCAACACAAAAACAATCCCAGCCAGCAGGATTGCGTTCAGATAGCTTACAGCCTTTCTTTCAACAGGGAACAGGATGCTCAAAAGTGAACAATAAATGCTCCCGAAACTTTGTCGGATACTGTCACCAGCCAGGCGGAAAATATTCTTCACATTCCACTTTGCTGCTATACCATGGAGGAACAACCAGATAGCAGCATGACATAAAAGAAGACTGCTCCAACTGAGCAGAAACACCATTCCGCACAACAGCACAGAGAAAATAACCACTGAAATCCCTGTGATCCCGAGCAGTACACACAGTTCCCCAGCTCCCTTTGTATTTAACCTCAATGACACAAGAACTGTGGCACTGATACTGAGTAGAAGTAGCAGATCCAATCCCAGAAAGAAAAATCCGCTCCAGTCCATCCCAAGTAGATCTATTCGGCTCAACAAAGATACCTGATAACGGAATTTCTGATCCTGAACATACTGTAAATAGCTGAAGTCAGAATCAACCTGTAGTGCTATTTGCGGGTCTTTCCCCAAAGATTGAAAAGCGGTTCCATCCCCTTCCCGGTCAAGAAATTCAACCCCTTTGAGACTCAAAAATTTACTAACATCCTCTTTTGAATCTATAACAAACGGAGTAAAACCAGGTTGAGTGATGCGAATGGAATGAATAACAAAAGATGTCTCCCTGGTGGAGGGATCAATACGCAGAAAATTGAGAACCTTCAACCCGGGAATCTCAAATGTCACCTCCGATCTGCCACCCCTCAGACGCTGCACAGATGAATTTTTCTCACTAAAGCTGGAACTGCCGGTAAATGGGTGAGAGGTCCAGAAAACCTGCACATGGTCATACTGTTCCATCTCAATCACAATCTGCAACTGTGCCTTCTGAAAGAAGGGCAGCACAAACAACCAAAAAAGAAGCCCTGTCAGAAACAACAGTGCAGCAACTTTCCCTGGAGTGGCATCAATCTTATGCAGCAATGATTTCATATTACCTAACCCGACAAGTCGGAAAACTTTTTAGATTCGCAGAATAAGTGTCTTGGTGATAATTCCAAATTCCTGCTTTCAAAAAAATTCACGGGTTCTTGTTTTTTTTTATTACAGTTTTTAGGGAGTAAAAAACTAATACCTGAGAAAACCACACCTGTACAAACGGTCAAGAAGCAGGTGACAGCGCAGATAGGACCTAATGTGATGCTCAAGTTGGGCATCATCAATGGCAGGATCTCGGTAGCGTTTCCGAAGACTATCCATTTCCCGGGTCCCCACAGTATCCACGTCTTTGATACTTTTCATGTCAGGATGAACACGGAAGGCACCCGTAAAACGCGGTAGACGTACAAATCGCGCTCCAACACTTCTTAAACGAAGGATAAATTCCCAGTCCATGGCAAATTGCATTTCATCCGCAATACGTCCCCCGGCTTTTTCCCAGATACTTCTACGCCAGAAAAGAGTCTCCTGCGGAATGAAATCATGCCAGGTGATAGTGTGCTGACAATGGGGTGGAAGTATCCAACGACCGATTTCATTGTTGTCAGGATCAATCAACACCCGATGTCCATAGACTACATCAACATCCGGGTTTTCCAGAAAGAAATTATTAATATAGTCCAAAGTTCCAGGCAGCAGCAAATCATCTGCATTGAGCCATGCCATGATATCGCCATGAACCTTCGAAAAGCCAAGATTAATGGCATGGGACTGCCCTTTATCCGGGTTAGACTCCCAGTCATGCAAGCTATCGGTATATTGCTCCAGGACAGAAACAGTCTCATCGCTGGAGCCGCCATCCTGAATAGCATATTGGAGTTTAGGGTACCCCTGTTGCAGGACACTCTGTATTGTTTCTTCCAGGTAAGGTCCACTGTTGTAGGAAGGTGTAACAAGAGCGACCGAAAGACTATCGTCATGTGTTTCCGTCGTTTTCCGATAGCAATCAGGGATAACGAGGGGACGAGCGGGATACAGATGGAGTTTTCCAAGCCGCGGGGTCAGAAATGCCTTAGACCGCAGGTAGGAAATTCCCGGCACCCAGTCCAGTTTTTCCAGATTCAACTTAAAGGCACGAATGGCACTGTCCATATTATTTATTATCTCATCAAGTCCATACAGGTTTTGCAGGTGTCACGTTTCCTGGTTCTCTTCAAATGAACAGGACACAGGCAGTGCAAACATTCCAAGAAACGGTGCTTTTTTATTCTCATAATCCCATTCAACAGTGAGCGGCCCAAGCCAGGGGGTTTCATCCACAGTTGTTCCCCGGTTGGGAAGATGACTCGGAGAAGAGAGACTGAAGTGAATAGTATAGGAACCTGCCTCAATGTCACAGCGTATCTGAAAAGCAACCCCCCCCACGCTTCCAGCGGGCAATGTCTGGGGATCCAAATCATTTAAATAGGTTCCGTAACAACTAATCAGGTTATCAAACCTATTTCTCAGTGATACCGAAGCATGCAGTGGTGAGCTGTTATTTACCCGGTAATACATTTTAAATTCAACCGTCTCACCAATTATTGCTTTCATAGATGGAAAACCATCCTTATCCGCCATGGTGACCGAAAGAATTTCAGCATCGGCATTAACCGGCTTTTCTGTGGGATTCTGTCGCCAGATTTCGGTACCGGTGAAAGCAATTTCCGGTACACCTCCAGTGCCACCTTCATCCTCGGGGGAATCCTGCCGATGGTCTTCATTGTAATAGCGCTGCACCGCTTTGTAGCTAGGACCGCAATACATCAGCTGACCTTTTTGGAGATAGACAGAGCTTTCACAGAGCTCTCGCACTATTCCCATATCATGAGACACAAATATCAGAGTAGTGCCATTTTCCCTCAACTCACGCATTCTCCCAAGACACTTCTGTTGGAAAAAGACATCTCCAACACTCAATGCCTCATCGACCACCAGTATTTCAGGCTCCACACAAGCCTGCACCGCAAAAGCAAGACGTACATACATACCGCTGGAATAGGTTTTAACAGGTTGCTCCACGAAATCTCCAATATCAGCGAAACTGACAATATCATCGTAGAGTTCGTCAATTTCCTTTCTGGAGAATCCCAGAATAGCACCATTCAGGTAGACATTTTCACGTCCTGAAAACTCAGGGTTAAACCCGGCTCCGAGTTCAAGCAGGGCTGCCACCCGGCCATGAACAGCAACGGTACCCTGAGTAGGCTGAAGGATTCCACAAATCAGCTGCAGAAGCGTTGATTTTCCACTTCCATTTCGACCGATAATACCAAAGGATTCACCTTTGTGGATGGTAAAACTTACCCCTTTTATGGCATCAAAGGACCTGTGATAAATCTTGCGGAAAGGATGAAATGTCTCCTTCAGACGATCTGCTGGAGTATCGTATAGATAATAGGTTTTGGTGAGCTCACTGGCTTCGATGGATATTTCTCTGCTCATACGATTACAAAACATCAGAAAACTGCGGCTGCAGTTTGTTAAATACCAGTGCCCCACCTACAAAACATGAGAGAGCCACACCCCAGAAATAGAGGGTCAAAGCGGGATGGTGCCAAAAAGGTATGAAATTCAGGAAAGAATCGCGGTAACCCTGTACAATATAGAACATGGGATTCAACTTAAGCAGCATCTGCACTCTTTCCGGCATCATCGTAATATCCCAGAAAATTGGTGTCCCCCAGAAACCAACCTGCAGGGCCAGTCCCACTGCCTGCCCTATATCCCGGACAAAAACATTGAGAGCGGATAAAAGCCATGCAAGGCCTAGGACTAGAATCAGCATACAGAAAAGATAATAACCAGCCTGGAAATAAAAAAGACTGAATGGCATCCCCTGAAGTATCAGAAGACCAAACAATATCAGAATAAAAATACCGTGGGCCACAAGGGACGAGGTCACCTTTACCACAGGGAGTATCTGAGAAGGGAAGACTGTTTTTTTAATTAAGTTGGCATGACTGACTACGATACCGGTACTTCCTGAGATCATATCAGAAAAAGCAAACCAACAGGTCATTGCAGCCGTGAGCCATACCACAAAAGGAACATTAGTGGCAGGCCTTGCCTTAAATCCCACACTGAACACCACCCAGAAAATAAAAATCAGTACCAGGGGGTGGATAAATGTCCAGATCAACCCGAGAGAGGCCCCCACATACTGAGACTTCACCTCCCTCCTGGCCATTGAAAGAACAAGACGACGCTGCACTAAAATTGATTTAAAAAAATGACTGAGCTCACCCATTCAGGCCATGACCATGTATATTTATTTTATTTTACCTGAAGGCAACATCACAAAATCTGTTTTCAGCGTCCAAAATTAGCTCTTCTATCCTCTGGCAACTACAACACCATCGGATAAAATATACTCGTCACCGGAAAAGGGACAACAATATTCCCCATCACCGGTAAGCGGCAGGTCCATTTTTTTGCCATATTTACTCATCCAGCCAATTTGGCGCGCTGGATTGCCCACCATCAGACCATAGGGAGGAACATCGCCTGTAACCACTGCTCCAGCGCCAATAAAAGCGTAAGTGCCAATCTCTACACCACCTACAATGGTACAATTAGCTCCAAAGGTTACCCCTTTGCGAACCACAGTTTCACAAAATTCATCCCTTCTGGAAATTGCAGCCCTAGGATTCATAACATTGGTAAACACCATGCTCGGCCCGCAAAAAACATCCTCCTCCAGGGAGACACCTTCATAAACAGAAACGTTATTCTGGATTTTGCATTTATCGCCCACAGTCACATTGGGACCGATAACTACATTCTGACCGATATTACATCCCTGACCGATGCGGCAGCCTCTCAGGATATGACTGAAGTGCCAGATCTTTGAGTCTGCGCCAACTTTAACGCCGGAGTCGATAACTGCGCTTTCATGTTGAAAAAAGGAGCTATCCCCCCCCCCTGCTACCTGCACCTTCTGCTCTTTTTCAAGGGATTCCTGACAGCGGTTCAGAACCTGAAGAACCCGCAGCCCTTCCTCGCCATCTGTGCGCGGCGTGGAACGATCCCTTATACAGCCAAGAAAGTGATCGCATTCGGCCTTAAGCGGTTCATCCTGTTCAACCTCAATCCGCACAGCCTCAGCCTTATTTGCAACCGGAATATTATCTGTCCACTCGATGGAGTGCGGGTAAAGCAGCAGTTTATCCTCCCAGGAGGCCACATCATCAAAGACCGCCATCTGTTTTTCACCAACCACCACCAGTTTCTGCTCTTTAAAGGGATGGAGCCAGGAGACAAAGATGTGGGCCTTAATACCACTGGAAAAATTCATCAGGGTCATGGTGGTATCTGCAATCTGCTGGTGCAGATAATTGCCACCCTGGGCACGTATGGTTTCCGGCATTTCACAGGTAAGTCCTAAAATAACTGAAATATCGTGGGGTGCAAATGACCAGAGGACATTCTCCTCCCGACGAAGCTTCCCAAGATTAAGCCGGTTGGAATAGATATATTGGATTCGTCCCAGCTCACCGGAATCAACCAGATCTTTGAGTTTTAACACCACCGGATGGTACCAGAGTAGATGACCAACCATCAGCACACAGTTCTGTTTCTTTGCAAGAGCATTCAGCTCTGCCCCCTCTTTTTCTGATAGACAGAGGGGCTTCTCGATGTAAACATCCTTACCGGCCAGCAACGCTTCACGGGCCAGAGTTGCATGGGTCTCGGCAGGAGTTGCAATTGCTACACCATGAATTTCGGAATTGGTCAGCACATCACTGTAGGTAGAAACTATATTTACTTCAGGATACTGCTCCTTAAAATTTGCAAGTGTCACCTGGTTGGTATCACAAATAGAGTGAAGGGCATTCAAGGTGTTAAAATTCCGTACCAGGTTTTTCCCCCAGTATCCCGAACCGACAACAGCAATATTTGACGAGGTATTACTCATTTTGCACCATGCTTACGTATTAAGAATGAAGGCGTCGTAAAAACTCTTCACCTGCTTCGTTGCTATATTTTTTGTTCAATTACAACGTACCCTGGTACGCCGAAATCAAACAAAAAATATGCGCCTCGCATCTGAAATTTTTTTCTTAGCCATCTATCAATTGACCTTTTTACGAGATTGTCAAGAGTGGAGGAAAACTAGCCACTGCCACTGCCACTGCCACTGTTTTACTACACTTTAAAAATTATGACCTGATTTTTCCCTGGTTGTCCAGAAACCATTGATAGGTTTCACGGATTCCCTGTTTCAGGGGAATATGCGGCTGCCAGCCCAAAGAGTGCAGTTTGCTGCTATCCAGAAGTTTACGAGGCGTACCATCGGGCATCTCAGTGTCAAAAACAAGATCCCCTTTAAAGCCCACAACATCCACCACTGTACGGGCAAGATTCCCAATAGAAACCTCGACACCTGTGCCAACATTTACGGTCTCAGACTCACTGTACTCTTCCATGAGAAAAACAGATGCATCTGCCAGATCGTCCACATGGAGGAATTCCCGCAGGACCTTACCGGTGCCCCAGACTGTCATATTGGCATCGCTGTTTATTTTTGCATTATGGCATTTGAGCATCAGCGCCGGCAGAACATGGGAGTTTTTCAGATCAAAGTTATCACCTGGACCATAAAGATTGGTGGGCATAAGGCTTATTGCATCAAAACCATACTGCTTCCGATACGCCTGGCACATCTTAATTCCGGCAATCTTGGCAATGGCGTACCACTCATTGGTTGGCTCAAGGGGACCGGTGAGCAGATACTCTTCTTTCATCGGCTGGGGACAAAGCCGTGGGTAAATACATGATGAGCCAAGGAAAAGAAGCTTCTTTGCCTGATTTTTGAAAGCTGCATCAATAATATTTGTCTGGATCAGAATGTTGTCCCGAATAAAATCAGCAGGACAGGTATCATTTGCGTAGATCCCACCCACCTTCGCTGCAGACAAAAACACATAATCAGGCTTTTCATCTGCAAAAAACTCATGTACGGCTGCCTGATTACACAGATCCAACTCCGCGTGGGTTCGTTTCAGGATATTGACAAATCCAGCTTTATTGAGACTGCGGCAAATGGCATCCCCCACTAGTCCACGGTGCCCTGCAACATAAATCTTAGAGTTTGTGTCCATGAGAAACCTTATTCAAAGTAGTTATAGGCTCGATATCCTTTCTGGCTCACAATCTGATCCCGTTCGGCTAACTTGAGATCCGCCACAACCATTTCCCGTACCAGTTCCTCGAAGCTTATCTCCGGTATCCAGCCGAGTTTTTCCTTTGCGTTGGAGGGGTCTCCAAGCAGTGTTTCAACCTCAGTGGGACGGAAATAACGTTTATCCACCCTCACTATGGTTTTCCCGGTCTTTTTCTCTATACCAATTTCATCAAGCCCTTCTCCCTGCCATTCCATCTCCATTCCCATCTCAGATGCTGCAATGTTGACAAATTCCCGGACTGAATGCTGGACACCGGTGGCGATAACAAAATCTTCCGGTATCTCCTGCTGCAACATCATCCACTGCATCTTCACATAGTCTCTGGCATGTCCCCAATCCCGTTTGGCACTAAGATTGCCCAGATACATATCTTCCTGAAGGCCTAGCTTGATCCGGGCCAGGGCGCGGGTGATTTTACGAGTGACAAAGGTCTCACCCCTCACGGGAGACTCATGGTTGAACAGTATCCCGTTACAGGTGTACATGTCGTATGCTTCCCGGTAATTGACACAAATCCAATATGAATACAGCTTGGCGCAGGCATAGGGTGAACGAGGATAAAAAGGAGTTTTCTCTGTCTGTGGTGTTTCCTGTACCTGGCCAAAGAGTTCTGAGGTGGAGGCCTGGTAAAATTTGGTCTTCTTCTCCAGTCCAAGTATCCGGATGGCTTCGAGCAGACGCAGAGTACCAAGAGCATCAGAGTTTGCGGTATATTCGGGAGTTTCGAAAGAGACCGCCACGTGACTCTGGGCCGCAAGATTGTAAATCTCGTGGGGCTGAATCTCCTGGATGATCCGAATCAAGTTGGTGGAATCAGTGAGGTCACCATAGTGCAGTTTAAAGCGAATGTCTTTTTCATGGGGATCTTGATACAGGTGATCCACACGATCTGTATTAAAGGAGGAGGCACGCCTCTTCAGGCCATGTACTTCATATCCTTTTTCGAGCAGAAACTCTGCAAGATAGGCTCCATCCTGTCCTGTAACCCCTGTAATAAAAGCTCTCTTCATGGTTAATTTCCTTTTTCTGCAGAGTAAAATATATATTCATATTCTATCGGGTACCATTGCAGCATCCCGGCAAATGACGTTTACCAGATATATATGAGGAGTGCAAGTAAGCCTTTTTTAAGACTTTATCATCCACTCCTGGCAGAGTTGTTCCGACAGTCTCTTCCCCAGCACTGTATGCTCACCGTCCATTTCAGTGATATTTACCCCTTCACCGGAATCATCCTTTACTTTTTTCCCATAGCGAACCACGAGATCGGCAGTCCCTTGTAAAATTGCATCCGTTTTGTCTCCGGAAGCCAACATCGACTTCGCGTTACGTAACAGGGCAGTGGGTCCCGGCCTGTCAGGCATATGAAAGAGAATATCGTTTTCCTCTGCCAACTCTTCAATTTTCATATTTTCCTTCTCGTTACGTCCCAGGATAACCCAGTAACCGCCAGGAAGAAGAAACTGCCGGCCTACCAGCAGAAAGCGAATATCGGTGACGGTTATTTCATCGGCCTTAATCACAAAGTCATCGGCGTATATTTTTGCTATCCTGGTACTTAAAATGGGATCTGCCAGAGTGCACCCCCCAGCTGGTGTGGGAAAGTCTGTGATACCATATTCATGGGCCATCTTTATCTGTCTGGATCTCCCGCGCCCACTGAAATCAAGAAGTTTATCCCTGTCAACCCACCCCTCAATTTCTGCCTTGGTGGGGTTCATCAATTTTGCGGAAAGAGGGCGCAGCAACAGGCCATCATTGTCAGAATCGCGTTCAATAACCCGCAGGGTATCTCGACGTTGTGACATGGGGCGCTGCCCGATCACCTCACCAGTGACCAGAAAAGAGGCGTCGTACTCTGCCAGCATCGCCTTGGCCCGACTGAACATCAGGATCTTACAGTCAATGCAGGGATTAAAATTCTTACCAAAACCGTGGGATGGATGATGAAGAAGGTCCAGATAGTTATTACTGAGATCTTCAACAAGAACCTCAATACCATACTTCTCTTTCACATCCTGTTTGTACTTCTCAGGATCTTCAAGCAATCCATAATCAAAAAAGGGGGTCACAAATTTGACTGCCAGAACACGAACACCCAGGGATGCGACCAATTTGGCGGCAAGCATGGAATCCAATCCACCCGAATAGAGGGCAAGTGCTGTTATCTTCTTCATGCTGCTTTCCTACCATTTTCCAAAAGTTTCTCAGCCCACGCCCTGGTTTGATCCGTAACAGATTCACCCGCCAGCATCCTGCTGATTTCCGACACGCGCTGATCGTCTTCAGCAAGCAGATGAATTCCGGACTGAGTCCTTCCATCTGCAACTCCTTTTTCAACCAGGAAATGACTGTTGCCACGGGCGGCAATCTGGGGCAGATGGGTTATACAAAACACCTGATGATGGCCAGAGAGTTCCTGGATTTTCCTGGCCACAGCCTCTGCCGCCTCACCACCAATCCCTGCATCAACTTCATCAAAGATCACGGTCTCAACCATATCTTTCCTGGCAAGCAGACATTTAAAGGCAAGCATAAGACGGGATAACTCACCCCCTGATGCCACCTTCACTAGAGGACGCGGTGGCTCACCCGGATTGGCAGAAAAAAAGAATTCCACCCTGTCCCAGCCTCCCTGTCGCAGCTCAGTCGCAGTGGCGTCATGTTCCTGAAAATGCACTTCAAGACCGGATTGATTAAAAGCCAGAGACGCGAGTTCCCCCGCCATTGCTTTTTCAAGGGTCGCAGCAGTATTTTTTCTCTTCTTACTCAGCTCAGCCGCCATCCCGCAAAGTTCCTTCTCAAGATTTGCGACATCTTCTTCACACTCAACAACTGCCTTGTCAAGATTTTCTATCTGCTGCAGTTCATTTTCTGCCTCAGCTGCAAATTCAAGTACAGCCCCAAGACTGTTCCCATATTTTCTTTTCAACCCCTGCAATTCATTTAAACGCTCACTGACCACGTCAAGGCGATGGGGATCGTTGTTCAAGGTGTCCCGGTATCCACGAAGCTTCACCACCAAATCTTCTGCCAGGTAACTGAATTCCGAAAGTTCAGCTGCAAGTTCTTCAGCATTGCTGTCCATTTCAGCAGCCTGATTCATATCCATGCGAATCTGGATCAGACCATCAAGCAGAGAGTATTCCATGAGTTTGTGGGATTTACGGCTGATTTTAATGAGCGCCTCTGCACTTTTGAGGCGCTTTTTCTCTTCAACAAGTGCTTCATCTTCCCCAGGAACCGGTTCAAGATCGTGGATCTCCTGCACCTGATACTTCAGGAAATCTCTACGTTGTTCCTTTTCCTGCTCTTGTTTCTGGAGGGCATCAAGAATTTCTTTTTTTTCCTGCCACGCAACAAAAAGCTGGTCAAAACGTTTTCTGTCGGACCAAGTTTCCCCCATGGTATCAAGAAAATCCAGATGAAACCAGGGCTGCAATAACTGCTGATGATCATGTTGACTGGCAACATTGAGAAGATTGACGGCAAGTTCTGAGGCCATCTTTGCCGTGGCAGGAGAGCCGTTAATGTACATACGACTTCTGCCCTTACCAGTCACGACCCGTTTCATAACGAGGGTTTCGTCCACATCCAATCCCTGTTTCTGAAATAGCTCCTGCAATTGTCTATTCTCTAACGAAACCTCAAACAGGGCCTCAACCGTACACTGGTCAGCACCGCTGCGAATCCAATCGGTTGAGGCACGCCCACCTGTAAGGAGATGAATCGCCCTGAGCATGATGGATTTTCCAGCACCAGTTTCACCAGTCATCACCACCAGTCCGCTGGCCCCGTTTTCACAGAGATCAAGATGCAGGCTCTCTATCAGTGCCAGATTATCTATTTTTAATTCACAGAGCATAACTACAGTCACCCGTTGTTGTTTCACCAGCTATCACACCTTACGGCGTCATAAACACCTTCCCCGGCTTCGTTGCTGCATTTCAGATACTTGTCAAACTTGACGATGTTACCAAACAAGGGTACCTTACCAGAAAGACTGCCGGAACTCCCCCCTGCTGTCTGGCCACATCATCCTTTTCATCTCAGAGACAGATAAAAGATAATATGCCCACTCAAACGGTTCCCCTCACAGCAAGCTTGGAAGACTACATCGAAGCTATCTACCACATTATTTCTATAAATCAGGTGGCGAGAAGTAAAGATATTGCAACCCGTCTCAGTGTAAGCAGAGCATCTGTAACCGAGGCCCTGCGTGCCTTATCCAAAAAGGAACTGATCCACTACGCCCCTTACGAACCAATCACTCTGACACAACTTGGCAGACAAACAGCAGAAGATGTGATCTTTCGCCATGACGCCCTAAAACGATTTTTTATTGAAGTCCTGGCAATTGACACTAAAACAGCAGAGGAAAGTGCCTGCAGGGTAGAACATGCAGCACCGCCGGAAATTATCGCCAGGATGATATCCTTCATTGACTTTCTGCAAGCATGTCCCCGGGGAGGGGGCGATCTACTCCAAGGATTTGCCGATTACTACAAACACGGCAAGCCGCGAAACAACTGCAGCGAGTGTATCTCTTCCTGTAATACCCAGGGCACTAAAGAGCAATCAGACGAGCCGTAGCACCTCTCATCCCCGAATACGTGTTACAATCTCACCATCTTCAGGGAAACGACCAATGGACTTCTTGGAAAAGATATTTTTTCCATCGACCACAACCTCATATACACCACCAGCAGATGCTATGAGTTCAACTTCAGCATCAAATTCTTTTTTAAGCTCCTCTTCCAGACTGGAAGCACGGGGTTTATAATTTCATTTTGTACAATATTCTATGGATATCTTCACTGCAGATCTCTCTGGTTAAGTTCTTCATCAATAAAAAAACAACTGGCAGGATTCTACCACACTCTCAAGGGAAAAAAACCATTTTTAGCAGGTACCCGAGAGCAAAACGTGCTTTTTCTATTCAGTCTGGTATAGTATCTCCCTTTGGTCTTTACTAAGCTGACAGAAAGGTTTTTTCTGTCCACCACTATTTGATGGATCTTCAAAAGACATCCTGATTCCGTGACGGTTTCGTGATTTTTTTTGAGGATACCACTGGCCTCCCCCCTTACAGGATATGACGCAGGCAGCTCCAGCACACAACAGCCTTCTCCCGACCCTCGACACCCTCAACAGGCTTGAGGATACACGACTATCCTGGGCTGCAACTCGTTCAACAGACGTCTTACGCCGAAAAGTAGAGTCTCGCATAGGATATCGCCAGGCCTTCAGTCTTGACGCAGACCGAATCATACATTCCCGGGCCTACACCAGATATATTGACAAGACCCAGGTGTTTTGCCTGGTTTCAAACGACCATATCACCCACCGAGTACTTCATGTACAATTGGTATCGAGAATTGCCCGTACAGTAGGACGTTTTCTAGGACTTAACGAAGATCTCATTGAAGCCATTGCACTTGGCCATGATATCGGCCATGCGCCATTTGGCCATGACGGAGAAAGTTTTCTGGCAGACCTCTGTGTAAGGCACGGCCTGCCTCCTTTTCAGCACAATATTCAGTCCGTACGCTTTCTTGACCACCTTGAACGGAAGGGACGTGGCTGGAATTTATCATTGCAGACCCTGGATGGTATCCTCTGTCACGACGGGGAAATCCATGCAAACCAAATAGTCCCCTGCCCTGCCAGGGATTTCAATGGGTTTGATGCTGAACTGGAAAAGAAAAAACAGAACCCCGAATACAAACTTGCTCCCATGACCCTCGAAGGCTGTGTCGTCCGCATGGCTGACACTGTCGCTTACATTGGGAGAGACATTGAGGATGCCATTTTACTTTCCCTCATAAAACGTGACGATATTCCCGTAACATGCAGGTCACAGCTTGGCAGCACCAATGGAGAAATTGTTTACACCCTGGTCACTGACCTTATCAGTAACAGTTACATTCCACAAAACAGTACCGAAGGAACAGGCCACATTGGCTTTTCATCGAAAGTGGCAGACCACCTTCAGGAGTTAAAGACCTTTAATTACAAAAACATCTATCTCCACCCCAAAACAAAAAGCAATCTTCCCCTTGTCAGGAACTGTTACGAGACCCTTTTTGAGCACTATCTCTCACTGCTGGTAAAAGGAGAAGCAACAAAGCCTGTCGACCTGATGACAGACATGGATGCAAGCTATCTTGCCTCACATGCCCCTGCGGCAATGGTATGCGATTATATTGCCGGGATGACGGATGATTTCTTTCTTAAACAGGCTGCAAGTGTCGGCTGTAAGGTACCAGAAAAACAATGAAAATTCACCTCCGCAAATTCATGCCAGGAGAAAACACCGGCATGATGATTATTGCCACTGTCATTGGCCTTCTGGCAGGTGTGTGCAATATTATTTTTCGCACCGTTGTACACTGGGTCGACACCATTTTCCTGGAAGGCGGAAAAGGACTGCTGGGCATTGAACAGGGCGGCTGGAATCTGTTGCTGCTGCCTCTCATCCCAATCAGCGGCATGATTCTTCTCATCCCGTTGTCACTGCTCTTTCCCGGAGAGGTTAACGGTTACGGCTTTACGAAATTTCTACGCAAGGTAAACTTAGAAGGCGGCTACATTAAGGCAAGAACCATTGCCCTTAAAATCATCACCACTGCACTCACCATCGGTACAGGAAATTCTGCTGGAGTTGAAGGCCCCATTGCCGCCATTGGCGGTGCAGCAGGATCCCAAGTGGGCCAGTTCTTCAGGGTTTCCGGCAGCAGGATGAAAGTCTATATTGCAGCAGGGGCTGCAGGCGGTATTGCAGGAATGTTCAATGCCCCCATTGCCGGTATCTTCTTTGCCTCGGAAATAGTCCTTCTCGGAACCTTCGAAATATCATCCTTTGCAGCACTGGTTATCGCGTCTGCGATCTCCACCGTTGTCACCCGCGCCTATTACGGTGAAAACCCGGCCTTCCCCATTCCCGATTATTTTATGATCAACCCCTTTGTTGAGATCCCGCTTTACAGTCTCATGGCACTCATAATCGGGCTGATTGCAGTATTTCATATCCGTGTTTTTTACTGGGTTCGTGACAAATACGAAACATTACCGATCCACCCGCAACTGAAACCCATTACCGGTGCCTTTCTCATAGGCTGCATTGCCATAGCTTACCCGCAAGTCATGGGTGATGGATATGGATTTATCGAAACTGTGCTGAATGGTGATGGCGCCATCTCCATTCTCTTTGTCCTCATTTTTCTAAAAATCATCGCAACTGCCATTACCCTGGGCTCTGGAGGGGCTGGTGGTGTTTTTGCTCCAGCATTGTTTATCGGGGCCATGATCGGCGGTTGTTTTGGCCATGTTGCCAATCTGGTTTTCCCATCATTCACCGCAGATCCGGGTGCATACGCAACTGTTGGTATCGGAGCATTTCTTGCCGCATCAACCCATGCACCCATGACTGCTATCTTCCTTCTCTTTGAGATGACCGGGAATTACCTTATTATTATTCCCATCATGCTCACCTCTATCATCGGGGTTATGGTTGCCAAAAAATTCAATCATGATTCCATTGACACCGTTGATTTCACTAGGGAAGGTATTGATATTCACGAAGGACGAGAAGCGGCAATAATGAAGTCCATCCGGGTGGGTAAAGCCATAACTGAAGATGTCGATTTCATTTCGGAACGGGCAAACATCAATCACCTTCTTGAAATATTCAGAATGGCAAAAGACAGTTTTTACTTTCCTGTGGTTGACGATTCAGGCAGAATGACCGGTATTATTTCCATGCAGGACGTAAAAAACATTCTGCACCGGGCGGAAGAAGAACGGGTCTGCTACCTGGTGGGTGGCATCTGTTCCCGGGATGTAATCATGCTGACGCCTGACGATTCGCTGTACACTGCCATGCAGCTCTTTGATGTAAAAGGGATTGAAGAGATCCCTGTGGTTGAAGATCTTGAGAACAAATGGGTGGTGGGAATGCTGAAACGCCGCGATGTGATCGCTGCCTACAACCATGAAGTTTTGAAAAAAGGGATCAGCGAGAAGGCAGAAACAATCAGGATCACCTGTGGAGGATAAACAGAAATCTTCCCCGACAGGATTGACAAGAATTGGGGAGTAGATTATTTTGGAGCAGGATATTTTTGTTATCATCTCCGCCATCTATAAAAGTGCACCCATAGCTCAGCTGGATAGAGCACCAGGCTTCGAACCTGGGTGTCGCAGGTTCGAATCCTGCTGGGTGTACCACATAGACTCACCTGTTCACTTTCTGCCAGACTCCGGCAGTAACCTGACCGCTGTCTGAACAGTCTTTTTCAACACCTTCATTCCGGCAAACAATTCACATTCTGCAAGGCTGTTTAAAGAAGTGAGAGCAGGCTGTATAAACTGCTCAAAAAACACCTTGTGGCGCTGCCTGCTGAGATAGGAAAACGCGCCCACTATCTGCAAATTCCTCTGCATAGCCAGGAGAAGGTACTCCCTGACAAATGCTTTTCGATTGACTGCAATAAGATTTTCCATCCTGTCCAGATAGATATCCAGCAACTCCTCCTGAAAATCAAACGGTAAGGCAACATAGGGATCTATGAGCAGAGAAGCAAGATCGTAGGCAAGAGGCCCCATACGACCACCCTGGAAATCGATGATACAGGGTTTGTTTTCATGCACCATTATATTACGCGACTGAAAATCACGGTGCAGAAAATAACCCGCCGGAATCAATGCTGCCTGTTTGGCAATCTGCTCAAATTCTTCTCGCAAACCACCTGGCTCTTCCCTGCCAAGACAATCTCTCCAGAAGGCACGGAGGAAGTAATCTGACTCCCGCTCTGTCATAACAGTTGCATCATAACAGGGGCTGTCCCAACACCAGTCCGGGTCATACCCATCGGCACCGAAAATCTGCATCTCAGCAAGAGCTTCAACAGTCGCACCGTAAATTACCCTGACACCTTCCGGCCAGTTAACTGCTCCTTTTGCGACCTGGACCCGATCATGGAGTTTCTCATCTCCAAGGTCCTCAAAAAGCAGGACACCATGCTCTTCATTCCAGCCATACTGCTCAGGCACCCGTACTCCTTTTTCCAGGAGATGTAATCCTATGAAGTGGGCCGCTCTGGCCTCAGCAAAATCCTTTGTGGTATCTGAGAAAGGAGCAACTGCAAGACAAAGCCTCCTGTCACCATCCATAATCCGCCAAAACTTTCTGCTGGAGCCATCACCGGATAGGGTTATGGTTGTCAGGTTATTATTGCTTCGTGGATCCGTTATTCCACTTTCGCGCAGAAGATCGTCAATGACAGAAAGAATTTTAGTTTCATTTTCATCATTCATGCATACAATGTATTCTCAGAATTCAGTTAACTGCAAGGAAAAAAGGAATACCAGCAATGACTCAACAGGTTTCAGACATATTCCGCAAATCACTCATTAGCACTGATGAGTTCACCATAACGTATGAACTGGTTCCCGGCCGTGGTTCCGGCGGTAAGAGGCTTGAAAAAATTCTGCAGCTTGCTGAAGATGCACGGAGTGATGGTAGAATCAAAGCCTTTTCAATCACAGACAATCCCGGTGGCCACCCCGCCCTGTCCCCTGTATCACTTGGCCTTGACATTCAGGCAATGGGTATTTCGCCCCTGCTCCACTTCTCCCTAAAAGACAAGAATCGTAACATGGCGGAAAGCCAGTTATTTGAGTGCCACCGTCATCAGCTTCTCAACCTTCTGGTCCTTGGAGGTGACTTTCCCCGATACGGGTTCCAGGGCCAGGCCATGCCCGTTTTCGACCTCGACTCCACCCAGCTCTTGAGTCTTATAGAGAAACTTCGTTATAATTTCACTGTTAAAAAAGGTGCCCCGGGCCAGGCTATGGATCTCCCTAGAATGGACTTTTTTGCAGGCTGTGTGGTCTCCCCGTTTAAGATACTGGAGTCGGAACAGGTCTGGCAATATGCGAAACTCCTCACTAAAATTCAGTGCGGCGCCCAGTTTGTCATCAGCCAGCTTGGTTACGATATTAAAAAATACCGGGAACTTATCATATTCCTGCGCGAACAGCGGATCAATATCCCGGTAATGGCAAACATATTCGTGCCCAGTCTCAGTGTTGCCCGCATTATGAATCAGGGTAAAGTTCCCGGTGTCATTTTCCCAGACCAACTACTGCAGAAAATGGAAACTGAGGCCAGATCTGGAGACAAGGGCGAGGAGGCACGCCTGCAACGTGGAGCAGCATTGATTACAGCTCTTCGGGATATGGGTTATGCTGGCATACACCTCGGCGGCAACAACTTGGATTTTGAATCCATCTCATACCTGTTGGATACTGCGGAAAAAATGTGTGGCAAAGAGAGTCTGGAACAGATTCACTTTCCTGAACCAGAAACCTGGTATCTGTCAGAAGCAGCAGGGAGAAGTGAAAAAAAACGCAGCATGCCCATTCTCTACACCGTAAACCATTTTATTCACACCCAGGTTTTCCACCCCCACGGTTCACTCTTCAAGCTTGCCAGAAAAATTAGCACAGGTTCTCTGAACAACAAATACCTGAATCGTATTTATACTTTCATCGAGCACCTCTGTAAGAAGATCCTCTTTCACTGCAGAATGTGTGGTGACTGTACCCTCGCTGCCTCATCCTATCTCTGCCCACAGTCCGGGTGCCCAAAAAAAATGGTGAACGGCCCCTGTGGAGGATCTAATAAGGGATACTGTGAAGTGTATCCCGGCGAACGTCGCTGTTTCTGGGTTCGCAGTTATCACAGAGGGCCGGAACCAGACAGCAGAAACATCAGCAACATGGATCCCATCCCCCCGAAGGACTGGTCCCTCGACAGAACCTCCTCCTGGCTCAACTATTTCTCTGGCAAGGATCACTGTAAACTTCCCCCCGCAGAGACATCAGACAGTGCAGAAAATTCTAACAACGATTCAATATCATAATACCGCCTGCTGCGAGATGGCCCCTCACTTGCCTTTCCCTGTGGTTCTGCTACAATAGCTGATTATGCACACCCTGAAAGTCCAACTGGGGCTCACCCTCTCCATTCTCCTTTTTATCAGCATGTTTCTCTTCGGATTTGTCATGCTTATTTTATGGCAGCGAAACGGTATTCAACAGGAAAAACAGATAAGTGAAAAGCTCCTTTATATTGCTGCAGCCTCATTCAACTCCCAAGAGCTGGATGCCTCTTCACACACAGCCAGGACACAACTAAAAAATTACCTTAAAGAAAGTGACATCCTCTGTCTCAAATGGCAACACAGCCCCGACCGTCCCCCTGTATCCCATGGTGTTTGCCCACAGAACCTGCCACTCACAGCTCTGCTTAAAAGTGCCATGGACAACAACCGAACAAGCACTGCCTACTCAGGTGCTTCCTGGAATGGTTTTTTTCTCTCTAAACAGTTTCTCCTTATGGCTATCCCGATACAAGCTACTGATGATAAACAGGGAGCTATGGGAGTCATTCGCTCCCTCTCTGCGGTCTCGGACTCCATCCGTAAGGCCCAGAAGATATTCTTTGCCTACCTTATAATAAATGTTCTTATTTTTACAGCCATTGGTTTTACCAGACTGGTGCACCTGGTAATAAAACCCATCGAACGCCTGTCCCGTCTCGCAGATTCACGCAATGATCTCGGCAATGCGACCTTCATTTCCGGTGAGGGACTCGGGGAATTCAACCAGCTATCTCTCAGCCTGAATCGCCTGGTGACCCGAATAGATGGAGACAAGCAGGAACTCAGGCACACTGTAGAGTCGTTAAAAAAAGCAAATGAAGAGCTGCAGAAAAACCGAGATGAAATGATTCGCGCAGAAAAACTCGCATCAATAGGTCGACTCTCTGCCGGACTGGCCCATGAAATAGGCAATCCCCTTGGGATTATCCAGGGCTATATTGATCTTCTCACAGACGACTCTCTCAGTGCTGAAGACAGGGAAGCATTCAGCAAAAGAGCCATTCAGGAACTCAATCGTATCAATGCACTCATCAGAAGACTCCTTGATTTATCCAGATCCCCCACAGCCTCTTCTGTGGACAGGGTTGACCTACACAGTCTCCTCAACAAACTCATCGAGAATGTCCGGGTACGAAAAACAGCTCTCACAATCCACTATGTAACAAACTTCCATGCTGCTCTCAGTGAAGTAATCATTGACAGTGACGGCCTGCAGCAAGTTTTCTTAAACTGTATATTAAATTCCATTGATGCCATTGAAGAAGCGGAAGGCAATGAAAACGGACTTATCACTCTAACCACAGAGAATCTAATTTCAGAAAACAATTCCAACTACATCGTGATTACCATTACAGACAATGGGGCTGGTATTCTGCCGGAACACAGAGGTGCAATTTTTGATCCATTTTTCACCACCAAAGAAGCTGGGAAGGGAACAGGACTTGGATTGGCAGTTGCCCACAACATGATAAAAAAATCAGGTGGAACCATTACCGTAAATGCTCATGAAAACCGGGGAACGGTTGTAATTATAACCCTTCCCCTCTCCAGCGAAAAAAGACCTAACATTGCCAGGAAATCAACTGTATGACTGAAAAAAAACGTCTTCTGATTATTGATGACGAAGAAAATATGCGCCACATGCTCTCCGTAGTCACATCCAAGGCAGGGTATCAGGTAACCATTGCTGAAAATGGCGAACAGGCACTGGCAATTCAGAAAAAAGCTCCTTTTCCTCTTATCCTCTGTGATCTCAAAATGCCGAAGATGGATGGGCTGCAGTTCTTAAAAGCGCTTCCTGTAGACGCGGTAAAACCTATTGTGATCATGATGTCTGCCTACGCCACCATTGATGATGCCGTGGAAGCCATGAAAAACGGGGCCTATGACTTTATCACCAAGCCCTTTAAAACTGCGGAAATTCTTCTGGTGCTTGAAAAGGCATGCAATCACCTGGAACTCCAGGAAGAGAACCTGCTGTTGAGGGCCAGGGTTAAGGAGCTGCAGGGGAGTGGGAGTTTTGAAGATATTATCGCCCATTCCGAAAAGATGCGCTCTCTGCTCCATCTCACCGAAAAAGTGGCTCGCTACGACACAACGGTTCTGATAACAGGAGAATCCGGTACCGGAAAAGAGTTGATTGCCAAAGGCATTCATCAGAAATCAAAAAGAAACCACTGCCCATTTATTGCAGTGAACTGTGGTTCTATCCCTGAAAATCTCCTGGAAAGCGAATTTTTCGGATATGTGAAAGGAGCGTTTACCGGAGCTGACACTGATCGTAAAGGACTCTTCGAAGAGGCTGAATCCGGAACTCTGTTCCTTGATGAAATCGGAGAGCTCCCCCTGGGTCTGCAGGTAAAACTGTTACGGGTCCTTCAGGAACAGGAGATACGACCGGTGGGCAGTGTCAAAACCAAAAACACCAATGTCAGAGTTATCACAGCAACGGCAAAAGATATGGAAAGAGAGGTGGAGGAGGGAAGGTTTCGAGAAGATCTTTTCTATCGCCTCAACGTGCTCACCTTGCACCTGCCTCCTCTCCGTGATCGAAAAGAGGATATCCCCCACCTGTGCACCCACTTTCTCACCATGCTCAACAGAAAAATGAGCCTCTCCATAGAGAGTATTTCTCAGGACGCAATGGGAATTCTACTTTCCCGGGAATGGAGAGGAAATATAAGAGAGTTGCAAAATTGCCTTGAACGGGCAGCCATTGTAGCCGAAGACAAACAGATACTCCCTTCGGATCTCAGTGGAATTCGATCCGGGAACAGTTGCAATGAGGAAATAAATGAGATGCTGGGGACATTTTCACTAAAACAGGCAAAAAAAATTGTTGAAAAGAAATTAATCAGCAGAGCTCTGGAAACGAGCAAGGGCAATAAAAGTATGGCAGCCCGGCTTCTTGAAATCAGTTATCCCTCTCTCCTTGCAAAAATCAAAGAGTATATGTAACGCCTCCCATGAAAATATCCCCTCCCCTGCGATCCTTTTTTTTTATTTACAAACTTCTCTGGAAATGTGCCACACCACTGCTGCTCAGATCTCCACGCCTGCAGGAGGGGGCAGCTGAACGGACCCTGAAAAAAATCTCTTTTTCCAAAGTTGATCTATGGATACATGCTGCATCAATCGGGGAGGCATATGTGGCCTTACAACTTATACAGAACTTGGATAAAAACCAGACCATTGCCATCCTCATCACCTGTAATACCTCACAGGGAAAAGAGATATTAGAGAAGAACATTGACCAGTACCCTCACTATATCTGTGTGGCATATATGGTCTTTGACGACCCTTCTCTGGTAAAGAAAGCTGTGGAAATCGCCAACCCGCAACTCCTGGTACTTATTGAACTTGAGATCTGGCCTGCATTAATGCTTGAAATGAAAAAACAGCATAAAAAAATTATTATTGTTAATGGCAGGATGACAGAAAAGAGTTTTAACGGGTATAAAAAGGCTCGGTTTCTCTGGAAAGCTATACAGCCTGATCTGATACTTGCAAGTACGGAAGAGTATAGACATCGCCTTCAGATAATTTTTGAGCAGGAGCAAACCATTTATGTCCCCAATATTAAATTTGATCAGATAAAAAACTGCAGCGTCGCTCCAACCAGACAAAATGACCCCCAATCGCTGATTTTGGCCTCCATCAGGAAAGAAGAAGAACAAGATGTCCTCTGGTTAACAAGAGAACTTCTTGCAGTTTTCCCCGCACTTCAGATCGATCTCTTTCCACGCCACCTCCATAGGGTAAAGCACTGGGAAACCATGCTCACCGATGCCGAAATATGTTGTTGTGTCAAGACAAACTGCTCCCCTGACCAATCGTCCTCAGTTATTATCTGGGATGTTTTCGGAGAATTGACCAACTGCTACCAAAGAGCTGATGCTGCCTTTATTGGTGGCAGTCTGGCCCCCCTTGGAGGACAGAATTTTGTTGAGGCATTTATGAACGGACTACTACCGGTCACAGGCCCTTCGGTCTACAATTTTTCCTGGGCAGGAGATGAGGTGTTCCAGCAAGGGCTGGTAAAAAAAGGACGCAACAGGGAAGAAGTATTGCAATTACTTGTTACTATTCTTAAAAACCCACCAGACAAGGCTGCTATTCGACAACGGGCTGACAAATATATTCACTTAAAGCAAGGTGGCAGTAGAAAAACCTGCCAACATATTGTAGGTTTGCTGGCAAAGAACAGTCCGCAGCACACAATCACTTAAATATAGTCCACAAAGAAATATGAAAGTCATCGCAATAATACCATCACGTTTTGAATCCAAACGTTTTCCTGGAAAAGCCCTTGCCGATATCCAGGGGAAAACCATGATTCAGCGGGTTTACGAACAGGCACAAAAGAGCAATCTTATCGATGAGGTGTACGTTGCCACAGATAGTGACGCCATCCGGGAGGCCATAGAGGGAATCGACGGTAAAGTAATTATGACGTCGGGCAAGTGCAGTTCTGGAACTGACAGGGTTGCCGAAGCAGCAAGGACTCTGGCAATTGAAAAGGATGACATTCTGGTGAATATCCAGGGCGACCAACCATTTCTGCGCCCTGAATGCCTCAACGACCTGGTTCGGAATTTCCTGAAGGCTCCTGGACTCTCAATGGGCACCCTGGCCTACATCATGGATAATGATGAAGATATAGCCAACCCCAATAATGTAAAAGTTATATTTGACAGTAATAACTTTGCAATTTATTTCTCAAGGGCCCAAATACCTTTCAACAGAGACCTGACACCAGATGCCCGCTACCACAAACATATCGGTATCTATGTGTACTCCAATTCCTTTCTTCAGAAATTCACAAAACTCCCCTTTTCATCCCTGGAAAACATCGAAAAACTTGAGCAGTTACGGGTAATTGAGTGTGGGCAAAAGATCCAGGTCACGGTAACGGATTACGATTCTCCAAGCATTGATGACCCAGCGGATATCAGGAATAACACTCCTTCCTGAATCCAGGAGGACTTTTTGAATTTTACTGTTCACCATATTGGTCCGTCATGGTAAAAATCATATGACTTTTCAGCACTCATTAACTATGATGTGCAAACAACGAACAGACTCAAAATCCCTGTTTATCAGATCCATTATCCAGCCACTTTAATTCTATAGTATATGTCAAACAAAATAGTTCTCAAACGTCTCTATAATCTTATTCTGCCATACAAATATAAGTTTCTACTGGCCATGATTGCAGCCGTTATTGTTGCAGGTCTGAGTGCAACACAAGCCTGGATGGTCAAACCCCTGCTGGATAAAATCTTTTTTGAGAAAAATTCCTACTATCTAACCCTTCTTCCATTTGCACTCATTGCTCTCTTTGCCATCAAAGGTTTTTTCTATGGTCTGAATTTTTATCTGCTGGAAAGGATCGGCCAGACGGTTATTCGTGATATGCGCACCAAGGTCTTCAACCATGTTCACCAGCAATCCCTGTCTTTTTTTCACAAAACACCAACCGGTGAACTTATCTCAAGGGTTATTTCAGATATTAATCACATGCAGGGAGCTATCTCTTCAGTGGTCGTGGGCTTACTGCGTGATCTGTTGCAGGGTATCTTCCTTCTTATTGTCATCTTCAGCATGAACTGGCGTCTGGCCCTGCTTTCCCTTGTTTTTATACCAGCAGCAGCTGTACCCATCATCTATTTTGGCAAAGCTTTTCGTCGGGTCAGTACCAGGATGCAGGAAGAGACGGCAGAAGTGTCAAACATCATGCACGAATCTATCACAGGTGCCCCGGTTGTTAAGGCCTTTACCATGGAGCAGTATGAATCCAAACGCTTCTCCGGTCAGGTACAAAAGCTCTTCAACACCATGATGGAAAAAGCTAAATACCGCTGCATTCAGCACCCACTGATGGAAGTTATTGGTGGTATCGGCATGGCCCTGATTATCTGGTTTGGCGGCAAAGAAGTTATTGCCGGCAACTCCACCCCTGGAACTTTTTTTGCCTTTCTGGCCTCAGTTCTGATGATTTATGAACCGATAAAAGGAGTCAGTAAGCTTAACTCCACAATCCAGCAGGGACTCGCTGCGGCAGTCAGGGTTTTTGACCTGCTCGACAAGAAGCCATCCATTCTCACCAAAAAGGATGCCTTGGAGCTCCCTCCTTTCCAACGGGAAATCGCGTTTGAAAACCTGGAATTCGGTTATGACGACCATGTCCATGTGTTAAAAGATATCAACTTAACTGTACCCGCAGGGGAAATTCTGGCCGTTGTCGGCCCCAGCGGATCAGGTAAATCAACACTGACCAGTCTCATCCCACGTTTCTTTGACATCGAAAAGGGGGCTCTCCTCATTGATGGTATGGATATTCGAGACGTAACCATTGAATCCTTACGTAAACAGATCGCCATTGTTACCCAACAGACAATCCTCTTCAACGACACCATCTACAACAATATAGCCTATGGCTCTCCTGACTGCTCAGAAAAAGATTTGCGGAGTGCAGCAGATGCCGCACATGCCCTCAGCTTTATTGAAGAGCTTCCTGACGGTTTCGAGACCATCATTGGTGAATCCGGTGTCAAATTATCAGGTGGTGAAAGACAGCGACTTTCCATCGCCCGTGCCATTTTAAAAAATGCACCTATTCTTGTGCTTGACGAAGCAACCTCCTCGCTTGATACCGAATCTGAGCGTGAAGTTCAAAAAGCACTGGAGAACCTTATGAAAGATCGTACAACTCTGGTTATTGCCCACCGCCTCTCAACCATAAAAAATGCTGACAGGATTATCGTTATTAAGGATGGGATGATCGTGGAAGAAGGCACTCATGATGAGCTGCTGCGACGTAATGGGGAATATGAAACTCTGTACAATATGCAGTTTCAGAATTAACCCGGCATATAACCCCCACCCTCTCTTCAGCATAACGTTATTAAAACACATGAGTATATTCCGTCAGAAAGTATCAGAGCTAGCATCACCTCTCCTCATCATCTTTGCCTTTGGGCTCCCCCTTTCAACATCAGCGGGGTCAATATTGGCCATTCTCCTGATCCTCTGCTGGTTTATAATCGGAGGACAGAAGGAGAAGATCGCAGAGATATTCCACAATCCGGTAACCATCGCTGTTCTTGTTTATGTTCTCCTGCATATAATTGGACTGCTCTGGACAGATGATCTGGCATGGGGCCTGGAAATTTTAAGAAAGCAGTGGAAGCTTCTTCTCTTTCCGATTTTTCTGGGTATTGCCAGAAAAGAACACTCAAATTACTATATGGCTGCATTCACAGCAGCAATATTCCTCAAGGCAAGTAAAGCGTATATGGTGTGGCTGGGAATTATCACCCTGCCGCCATCTTCAATTTTCACCACCGTGGGAACCAGCCATGTTTCCTATAATCCAATGCTGGCACTTGTCTGCTACATCATTCTTCAAAAACTACTGTTTGGCAATGGTAGCAAGACCATTCATAAATGGCTCCTGGCAACGCTGCTGCTTTTTTTCTCTTTTAATATGTTCATAACAGCTGGCCGCACCGGACAGATAACCTTCTTTATCCTTCTCGGGGTTGCGCTGTTCCAATACTTCTACAACGTCTCAAAGGTCAAACTTATTACCGGCCTTATTTTGTTACCCGTTCTGGTGTTTGGGATTTATCAGAGTTCTCCCACGTTCAAAAACCGTGCTGATACCGCAATAGCAGAGATAAAAAATCATAAATTATGTGAAATCACCTCAGTAGGACTCAGACTCTGGTTCACCAAAAACACACTACTCTTGATAAAAGACAACCTGCTCACAGGGGTCGGAACTGGCGATTACCCAACTGAATATTCTAAAATCAATAAAAGGGAGTCACCGAAACTTCCTGATACGGTTAACCCCCACAATCAATACCTGCTCAGCACATCCCTATTCGGGCTGCTAGGCTTTTTCAGCCTTATCGCAATATTTATCAGCCAACTGATAATGGCCTTTACCAAAAAAGACAATCTGACTCCCATGCGACAAGCCTTTCCTGTCTTTTTCCTGGTTATAATGCTCGGTGAATCCTACCTGCTGTCCCATGGAACAGGCATGCTTTTTTCCCTGTTCAGTGCCTTCTTGTACAAAAAATTTCCTGAACAGGGCGAAGAACAAAGAGTATGACTGAACAAATAACCATTCGAAATACGACTCTCCATCGACTGGAATTTTATACTGCTTACTACGGGGAAGATTTACAGAATATCTTTGATGCCCCCGACTCATATCTCCACCCTGACAGGGGCATTGTTTTACAAAATAACTTCAAATCTACCATCGGAATCCTCAGCACCGCCATCGGAAAGATAGTTATAAAACGCCATAATTTCAAATCGCGCTGGCAACAGTTCAAACGACTATTCCGAAAAACAAAGTCTAGAAACAGTTGGAACTATTCTATAATCCTTAAAGAAAACGGCATATACGTCCCCAGTCCCATTGCCTGTCTTGAAAAATGTTACGGCCCATTTAAAGGAATGTCATACTTTCTATATGAGTATGTTGAAGGCATTCAGGGAGAAGAGTACTTCAGGCAAATTGCAGCATCACCTGTGCAGATACGTTCTGCAATGACTGAAATTCTGGACATAATTGACAGGATAACAAACCTGAGGCTCATCCACGGTGATATTCGCCTGGCCAATTTTCTTTTCAGCGATGGAAAAATCTATCTCATTGATTTTGACGATATGCGACCACGCAGGTGGTATCATACAGGCTCAGCCAGGGACCGTGACATCAGAGGATTTCGAAAAGATCTCTGCTACAATACCGAAGGTTCAGTACGGGATCAGTTACTCGAGCAACTCGAAACCTACTGCAAACAAAACAAGATCACCATAAGCGGACCGGACTACCGAAAATTAATCGAATAGCTCCCTCAACTCAAGTGCACTGGGTGCAATTGCCAATATGTTTATCCAGTCCATTCTCGCACCACTTTTTATTATTTTTGTGAGTCTCCAGAAGTAGTGTATCATTTTTTGCCAGAGAGGCTCTTGAATGTGTGGGATGATACAGGTGGAATGCCAGAGCATTAAATTTCACGTTCTGCCGTTGAATTCCTATCGCTAACAGCCGAGCTGCAAATTCTGTGTCTTCATGTCCCCAGCCGACAAAATCTTCGTTAAACCCATTCACCATCACCGCATCCTTTTTCCAGAAGGCAAAATTGCAGGTTTTAATACCACCAAGTTTCTTGTTTTTCACCGAAAATAAACGGGATAGTATTGCGGAACGAATACAGTTTTTACGGTTTCCAATTTTATAGTCAAACAGGCCCACCCTGGTATCTGCAGACCTAACGATTTCATAGGTTTTTTCTTTACTAAGGATAACCCTGGAACCCTGAACAAAAAAACCATGGCGTGCATGACGAATATGATCTTCGATGAAATGTACATCAAGAATAATATCACCATCAATCAGGATGCAGTATTCTGCGGAACTCCTGGCAATTGCCATATTCCGGCATCTTGCAGGCCGAAAACCGATATCCTCCTGCCAGCAATGATACAACGGTGTTTCAGTTCGTTCTGCCAGGTCATTAACCAGTCTGGCAGTATCCGGAGTTGAGCCGTCATCAGCAACAATGATTTCTGTAGGAGCTACAGTCTGATGAAGAGCAGTCTTCAGGGACAATCGCAATACTTCAATATTATTATACGTTGTAATTATAAGAACAACCTTCACAATAGCAAACCTTCATGCTGAGTGTTATTATCATGTAACCAAGCCCCCCACAACAGAAGCCAGGTGCTCCTGATGTTTTCAAAAGGGTTTTATATAACTATCCCAAGGAGGACAGGAATTTCACGAAACCGCCAGTGCCATGGAATTAGAGTAACTTCAGTGCATTCTCATACACATCATCCACAGAAATTGTTTCCATACAGGTTAGTTCACTGCAATATCTTTTCCGGCAGACAAGGCAATCAAGCGACTCGTTCCGCAGAACCCTGCCTGGTTTATTGTATGGACCAACAAGAACTGGATCCGTAGGGCCAAACAGTGCCACAACAGGGATACCGGCAAGTGATGCCATATGCATGGGTCCTGAATCAACTCCAATATACATGGAAGATACTCCGATGAGTGCAGCGGACTGAGGCAGCGTTAATCTGCCGCCGGAAACAAGGGGGACTGTCTTCATCCGTTTTTCAATTTCCTGTAAAACCAGGAGATCATCCCCGGAACCTGCCAGAACAACCCTTACCCTGTTTTTAAGCTGTAATGTATCAGCTAAAAGGGCCCAGCGCTCCACAGGCCAGGCCTTGCTCTCCCAACGCCCCACCGGATTAAAATAAATAAGGCGCTTCTCTTCGCCTTGGAGGAACTCTCTGCTGGTCCGCTTATCATCCTCACCTGTCTCCAGAAAAAAATCCTCTTTCTCGACAGTACACCCTAAAAAAGGTGCAAACAAAAAATTCTTTTCCTGAGCATGGATTTTAGTTTCAGGAACAGTTATCTTTTTGTGCTGAAACATGGTGTTCATTTCCTTGGCATCAGAGAAACCAATTCTGATCCCACCAGGATTACAGAGCATAAAAAGTCCACTACGAAATGAGGCATGGAGATCAAGCACAAGATCATAAGGCTGTTTTGCAAAAATCCTTCTCAGCTCGATAAGGGTCAGTACCATTCCTTTTGCGGCACGGTAATACACCCCCCTTGCGGCCCCAGGTTCACTGGTGGATGGTATGTCAACGGGGAAAACCCTGTTTACTGCAGAATCACAACGGATAATTGAATCAAGTCCCTTTCTAACCACCCAATCTATGGTAACCCCGGGAAAACATCTCTTTAAGGCATGCACCAAAGGAAAAGTGTGAATAATATCACCCAGTGAGCTCTGTTTGATAATCAAGATTTTCTGATTGTTCAATAAAATTTCACTCATTCTTATACCAGAGTCCCACACAAGTGGCGTCAAACATCCATTGCAGTTATTTGTTAACACAAAACTTCTATTGACAATCCCATAATTTATAATTCTAAATCAGGAGTTAAAAACGCCAGTAAGCAATACATGATTATATATTGATCGTCAATTTCTTTGTATGGTAACTTTTATAAGGAGATTTCAGGATTTGTTTTCCAAACTGATAACATAAAACCATCCAGTATCATGCAGCTAACAGAAAAGATCAAAAAAAGGCTCTTAGCACGGAAATACAAAAAATCCAAGATGCTCTTTTACCTCAAAGGCATGCTTAACGTGCTGATACCAGATATCTACTACCGGAATAGACGACGATCTCTGCTAGATACAATTTCACGTTACGATACAAACTACATCCAGAAACGAGTCGCCTATTACAACAAAAAGATCTCGTCTTTTACTCTTGGGACTGATGCCCTCCGGCTCAATGATCTGTCAGCCAGACAACAGTCTTCCTATTACTTTGACCTGCAGGAATATCTCCGCTACTTCAGCCCGAATCGTTCTTTCCATCGTGAATTTGGTGATGTTATGCAGGTACCTTCCCGTCCTACATTTGTAAAAAATCGTCCAATTTCCGGGAACAACGAGAACGCCATACTCTTAAAGTTCAATAAAATAAGGCACTTTAACTTTATCAATGACCACTTGAGCTTCACCGAAAAGAGCAATCGACTCGTCTGGCGTGGCAAAGCTGGAAAACCACACCGAATCGAGTTTATAAAAAAACATTTCAATAATCCCCTCTTCGATCTCGGTCAGTCCAATACACCGGAACCCGGAGGAGACCCGGCAAGACAAAAGGCATTCATGTCCATTGCGGAACAGTTGCGTTTTAAGTTTATCCTCTCCATCGAAGGAAATGACGTGGCCACCAACCTCAAATGGATAATGTCCTCCAACTCTCTCTGTTTTATGAGAAAGCCGCGTAATGAAACATGGTACATGGAAGGGACCTTACAGCCAGATATCCATTATGTCCTTTTGAAAGACGACTACTCAGATATTGAATCAAAGATGGAATATTATACCAGAAACGAGAATGCAGCCCTCGAAATCATCAAACAAGCCAACGAATACACAAAGCAGTTCCAGGATAAACAGAGAGAAACCCTGATTGGGCTTCTGGTCATACAGCAATACTTCCAGCAAAGTGGTCAGGACATACTGCCCTGAGTGATTATTTTCTAGCGGCTTTGCGTGGTGTACCCCCGGCAAGTTTCACAATAATCTGATTGGACTTATGAAGACGACTGGCCATGGCACGGAACAGATGCCCTGACACATCCGGATACTTGGCGATAATTTCATCCAGTTTATCACCGGGGTAACGTTTAATGGCTGAGCGGCCAAGGGACACAACCGATGCATTACGCGGTTCTCCGGAAAGTATTGCCATCTCACCAAAATATTCACCAGGTTCTGTGAGTTCCGCTATTTTTTTGCCATTTTTAACAATGGAGAGCCCACCTCTTAAAAGCTTGAAAAAATCCACATCTCTATTGCCTTCGCGAATAATAACATCTCCATCTTCATATTTTTCAATATCCGGATTTACAAGATATGCAGGAAGGCTCTCCTCATGGGCTACAGTGCGGCGCAAGGCCTCTTCAACACTGGTAACCCCCTGACGCACCTTTTCCAGGGCGGCATCACGCAGGGGAACCATTCCCTCCTGAACGGCAACCTTCCGCAGCTGATCTTCGGGCACTTCAGCACTGATCGCCTTAGAGACTTCATCAGTAACCTCCATAAGTTCAAAGAAACCAACTCGCCCCTTGTAGCCTAGCCCATTGCACTCCGGGCATCCAACAGGGCCATAGGTAACTACGTAATCCACCTCTTCTTCATTAAATCCCATGCTGAGTAGTTCCTGAGGATCACGCTGTTCCGGTTTTTTACACCTCTGGCAGAGACATCGTCCAAGTCGCTGTGATAGGACCATGGTAACAGATGAGGCGAGCATAAATGAGGGTATTCCAATATCGATCAAACGTCCGATGGTTGCCGCACTGTCATTAGTATGAAGGGTAGAAAAGACAAGGTGACCGGTCATAGCAGCTTTAATTGCAATCTCTGCAGTTTCAATATCTCGGATCTCACCAACCATGATTATATCAGGATCCTGACGCAAAAAGGCCTTCAAGGCTGCGGCAAAAGTCATCCCCACTTCTGCATGAACATTTACCTGGTTAATACCCTTAAAGTTAAACTCCACTGGATCCTCAGCAGTTAGGATCTTAATATCTTCAGCATTCAATGAGTTGAGCGCTGAATAAAGAGTAACTGTCTTACCAGATCCTGTGGGCCCGGTAACAAGAAGTAGTCCCTGAGGCCGTTTCAGACAGCGCTTCAAGGCATCAAAGGTGGATTGCTCGAAACCAAGCTTTGTGAGATTGACATTTAAAGATCCCTTATCAAGGATACGAAGAACAACAGATTCGCCAAAGAGGGTTGGAAGGGTGGAGACTCGAAAATCGACGGAACGGTTCCGCCCAAGTCGCATCTTGATACGTCCATCCTGAGGAACCCTGCGCTCTGTAATATCGAGATCAGAGAGAATCTTCAGGCGAGCAACCATGGCATTTTTAATGGAGAGCGGCAGATTCATGGATTTAAAAAGCGAACCATCCTTACGATAACGTACCTGCATGGTCTTTTCATAGGGCTCAACATGAATATCAGAGACGCCATCCTGAACAGCCTTTATCAAAATACCATTAACCAATTTGATAATAGGAGCATCGGTGGCCGCAAACTGGTCCCCCGCATCATCTTCTGCAATGGTCTCTATTTCAAATTCATCCGCAGCATCGGCCACAATGGAACCGAAGTCATCCACTTCAGTAACTGCCATTTCCTCTTCAAGTTCTTCACCTGAAAAGGAAAAAAAACTCTTGGCCTCCTCCTCGTCTATTCCATAATATTTTTTATAGGCCTCAACAAGATCATCCTCCATTGAGACACAAACCGCAAGATCCTTGCCAATCTCCTCCTGCAGCTTTTCAACCGCCTCAGTATCTGTGGGCTCTGCCATGGTGATCTGCAGAGTGTTTCCGGCAATACGAAGAGGAAAAGCCATGTACGTTTTGGCAAGATCATAGGACAATAATGCCACGGCATCTTTGGCAGGGGGTTCTTTACTAATGACAACCGGAGTGAAGTTATGCTGACGACTGAGAAAGTTGTAAATAGTATCCTTATCGATAAAATCAAATCGCCGGAGAATGGTGCCAAGACGACCGCCATTGACCTTTAATTCTTTTTTAGCACTCTCAAGCTGGGAGGGCGTAATATAACCAGCCTTACTTAAAAGCTCGCCAATCTTAATTTTCCCAGCACCAGACCTGTCTTTTACCGTTCCTTTAAGGGAACTTCTTCTCTTTACTTCTTTTTGTTTTACAGCCATATCATTAAATTCTATCTATAAATTGAGTGAATTAGATTCTTTTTTTGGGTACTGCCCCAAAACATCGACAGTTACTCTAACAGTACAACTTTTTATTTAAAAAAACAAACGGGTTAAGAAAAGTTCACTTTTCTTAACCCGTTATTAAACACTCCAGTATTTCTATCCGGAGCTATAATACAGCTTAGTAACTGTATTCACATACAATTAATCCTAAAATACACCCTTAACCTTTCCTGTTTCAACATCAACATCAACCCGACGATATGCAGGATCAGATGCAGTACCAGGCATAAGACTGATTGCACCGGCAACAGGTACAACAAAACCGGCACCTTTGTAGGTGAGAATATCACGGATTGGGAGAGTCCAGCCAGTGGGAGTACCTTTAAGGGCTGGATTGTGAGACAGTGAAAGGTGTGTTTTAACCATACAGGTTCCCATCTCTTTCATATCAGGATCATCAGCCAAACGTTTCAGTTTTGCTTGAGCCTCAGGTGTATAGGAAACACCATCTGCACCGTAAACCTCTTTAGCAATAAGATCAATGCGTTTATCAAGGGGATCAGAAAGATCATAGAGGAACTTGAAGTCATTAGGCTCTTCACATGCATCTACAACAGCATCGGCAAACTCAAGAGCACCATCACCACCATGCTCCCAATGACGGGACAGGGCAACACGGGCCCCTGCATCCTCGCAGATGCGACGGACAGCCTTAATCTCATTATCAGTATCAGTGTAAAAAGCGTTGATACAAACCACAGGATTAATACCAGCTTTTTTAACGGTCTTAATGTGGTGGAGGAGGTTTTTACAACCTTCCTCAACCCAACCAACATTCTCCTTGCCATACTCTTCCGGCATCGGTTTTCCTGGAATTGGAATCGGCGCGCCACCGTGACATTTAAGGGCACGAATGGTTGCAACGACAACGGCACAGTTAGGTTTATTACCGGAGAAACGGCATTTAAGATTCCAAAATTTCTCAAATCCGATATCAGCCCCAAATCCAGATTCGGTGACGTTGTAGTCGGCAATTTTAAGACCAACACGATCTGCAATTACTGAGGATTGACCAATGGCGATATTGGCAAAAGGTCCGGCATGGACGAGAACCGGCTGGCCTTCCAGGGTTTGCATAAGATTGGGATTTAGAGCCTGAACCATCCAAGCAGTCATCGCACCGTCCACTTCAAGATCTGCGGTGGTGACAGGTCTGTCCTGTTTGTCATAGGCAACAACGATTTTTCCAATACGACGACGCATATCGGCAAGATCATTGGCGATGGAAAGGATGGCCATAATCTCAGAGGATACGGCAATGGCAAAAGAGGACTGCATGGTAAAACCATCCATCTTTCCACCAATACCCATGGTGATATTTCTCAGTGCCTGGGCACAAAAATCCATGATCCAGTTAAACTCAACCTTTTTAGGATGGATATCAAGACGTTTCAGATTCCGCTGTGCAAGCTGCTCATCTGTGTAGTTGGACTCATGCTGCATACGAGAGGTGAGTGCCACCATACCCAAGTTATGGGCATTCATAATGGCATTAATGTCACCAGTAAGCCCAAGGGAGAACTCAGTAAGAGGGATACACTGGGCAAGACCACCACCGGCTGCAGAACCCTTAATGTTCATGGTGGGGCCACCGGAAGGCTGACGAATAGCACCAACAACTGATTTATTTCGTTTACCAAGTCCCTGGACAAGGCCCATGGCACAGGTAGATTTTCCTTCTCCAAGGGGAGTTGGACTGATGGCAGTTACATCAACATATTTTCCATCAGGCTTGTCACCAAGACGGCTCATGATTTTGTTGAAATCCAGTTTACCGACATAATGTCCGTAAGGAAGAACCTCCTCTTTATCAAGTCCCAGCTGCTCGCCGAGCTCATAAACAGTTTTCATTCTGGACTCTGCTTCTGCTGCAATTTCCCAGTCAGCATGTTTCGTTGGATCAAGAACCATATTGATCTCCTTTTACAATAAAAGTTAATGTGATTGGCCTGATTGTAGTCAGGACTATTTTTAGCTTCATCAGAATTGATACACTATATAACTAATTCTTAACAAAGTGTCAATACGAGACGGAGTGGCAAAAAAAAAGCTCCCGACCCTTAAACGGGGCGAGAGCATGGATTGACAATAAAAGGAAGGTTCCAATAATCAGAAAACAGCTGAATACCTTTCCTTCATTTCAGCGGCAAGTGGAATCATCACCTCCCGCATGGAAGGCTCGGCAGCCGGGGTGGTTCTCAACCTGAAAATATGTCTCCATTCTGCGAGGTTACAGTAGACAATTATTTCAGTTTTACAGGAATTTGGCAACACAGTTCTCGCTGCCTGTGGAGTCGAGGTCTCAAGGAGTTTAAGATAGATCTCCTCGGTATCCTCCATTGCTTTTTCCCAAAGAGCAAACTCATCGGTTCCCTCTTCGTAGAACATTGGGTTTATAAAAGTCACCTGATTATCAAATTTATCCTGACTGTATCTGCAATAACGCTGACTTTCCTGGAGAAATGAACAGGGTCGATGCCTTACAATTTCATGTGTTACAGCCCGATTTACAATAAATTTAACTCCCAAAAACCGATGTTTGGCCAACAGCTCTGAAGAAAGCGCATCTACCTCATCCAGGTCAAGTTTTCGCACTTCAACACCACTGGTTCCATCATCCCCCCCACCATCCCAGACGCCCTCAAAAAGATAGGGATGACCAGCCACCATAAAAGCAACCATAGCCTGCACCACAGGGTTATCAGATGCCCGCTGGTACAATTCCCGCAGACTGCGAATTGACGCGGTGACCAGAACCTCTGTCTCCAAACGATCCATAAAAAGATATTTTGGTTCAAGTGCCAGCAGAGAATCAAACTGTTCACCACTGCATTTGACCCCCATAGTAACCACGGCCATCTCCATCACAGAATTATGACCATGCTCAGCTATTTTTTTAACAAATGGCAGAGCAGAACTCTCAGAGATCAACCCCTCACTCTTGTAGCAGATACGACCACAGGCCTCAAGGCGGACAACCAAGGAAGCACGATCCAGATCATCCTGGATTGAGTATGACGGAGCAACAATTCGCATGACTAGTTTCCCTCCCAGAAGGGTGAAAGTTCACGAAGTTCAGCGATAATCGGTGGCATTTTCCCAAGGACAAAGTCCACTTCTTCATCCGTATTATAGATACTTAACGAAAATCTAATGGAACCGTGGGCAGCAGTAAAGGGAACCCCCATGGCCCGAAGAACGTGGGAAGGTTCAAGAGATCCTGAAGTACATGCCGACCCTGAAGAGGCACATATATTATAGAGGTTCATGTGCAGCAGAATTGCCTCACCTTCAACAAATTCAAAACTGATGTTGGTTGTATTGGGAAGCCGGTCAGTTTTATGGCCGTTGAGCATCGACTTGGGAACAGCTGCCAGCAATCCTTCTTCGAGGCGATCCCGCATTGCTCTCACCCGATCATTTTCCTCCTTCATCATCTCAGCTGCCAGATCACAGGCCCTGCCGAGCCCGACAATGGATGCAACATTTTCAGTTCCACCACGCCTGCCCTCTTCCTGGTGGCCACCAGTGAGATAGGGGACAAAGGGAGTACCCCTCTTAATATAAAGAACCCCCACACCTTTAGGTGCATGAAGCTTATGACCGGAGAGTGACAGGAAATCAATGTCAAGATCTTTAAGGTTTATGGGAATTTTGCCAACAGCCTGAACAGCGTCGGTGTGAAAGAGAATCCCATGCTCTTTGGCCATACTAGCCATCTTTTCAACCGGAAAAATAACTCCGGTTTCGTTATTTGCCCACATCACAGAGACAATGGCAGTATCATCGCTGAGCGCTTCCTGGTACCTGGCCATATCAAGAGTACCGTCTGACTCCACCGGGAGCCTGGTAACCCGGTACTTATGACCGGTGAGTCTGCCAAGATTCTCACAGAGATTCTTAATCGCAGGATGCTCAACCCTGGTCGTAACAATATGTCGTTTATCGGGAAAGGCCTGAAGGGCTGAGAGAATTGCTGTAGAATCACTTTCTGTTCCACAACTGGTAAAGGTGATTTCCGACACCTCTGAGCCTATCAGGTTAGAAACCTGTTGCCTGGCCTGCTCAACTGCCCCGGCTACCTGCCCTCCGAAGTTGTGCATACTGGAAGGATTACCGTAACATTCGGTCAAAAAAGGCATCATAGAATCAACCACCTCCGGTGCAATCCTAGTGGTGGCGTTATTATCCATATAAATTACTTTCTCCGCATCACACTTCATCACTTTGCCTCCTCCACAATCAGAGTATCTAGTACCAGCTCACGCAATTTCTTCTCGACATATTCCTTAAGGGTAGTTTGAGATTTAGCGCAACTGGTACATGCACCCCGGAGAGAGACCATGACAAAATCTCCATCGACATCCACAAGTTCAATGTCGCCACCATCTTTTTTAAGGGCAGGCTTTATTTCACGCTCAAGAACCTCTTCTATCTTTTTAATCTTCTGCAGGGTAGTCATACGTTTGGGACCTTCAATCTGCACAGGTTTGACAGCTGTATCGCTGATTGTTTCCTGGAGAATATCCCGCAGCTTGTCCTCACATTTACCACATCCCCCACCTGCCTTGGTGAAGTTTGTGATCTCCTCAACAGAGCGCAAATCTGACTCCTTTATGGCTCTGATCACATCAAGGTCAGTAACCCCGAAACACTCACAGACCACTTCACCCTCGGCCATCGGCAAAATAACTCCCCGATAGTCAGCAATTGCGGCTTCCAGGGCCTCGCGTCCCATCACAGAACAGTGCATTTTCTCCTTTGGAAGCCCTCCTAAAAAATCAGCGATGTCATCATTGGTGATTTTCTCAGCTTCTGAGACAGTCATCCCCTTCACCATGATGGTAAGGGCGGAAGAAGAAGCAATGGCTGAGGCACACCCAAATGTCTTGAATTTGGCATCAACAATACGTTCCTCATCATCAATTTTCAAGGTGAGCTTCAAGGCATCACCACAGGCCAGGGACCCGACATCACCTACCCCGCTCGGGTTTTCAATCTCACCTACATTCTGAGGATTCAAAAAATGCTCCTGAACCTTATCTGTATATTCCCACATAATTAACTCCTGATCAGTTTCAAACAAAGAAACTGGATTTAATATAGTAACAGTGCCTCCGCTCTGTGCAGAGTTGAAAAAAATGTTGCAATCGTTCAGCTACCTTAATGCTGACAATGCAAAAATCAATGGTAGCTGATTATTTTATAAAATCTGAACCCGTGACCGTTCGACGATCCACATCTTGACAACCTACTGAAATACAAACATAAAACACCTAGACAGATATGTTTTAACAAAACACCTGCCTCCATTCGGGCATTCACCGGAGATGCACCATACTTCCTTTTAACCCATTGATATATTAAGGGTAACCAATGGGTTTAAAAAAGCCAAACGGCACACCATCAGACGCTTACTGCTCAGGTAAAAGTCCAACCTCGTCGAGCATGGCGCGTGCCGCCTCAACAAGCGCGACAGTACCACTTTTAGTCCTTGACTCCACATAAAAACGGACCTTGGGCTCAGTTCCGGATGGTCGTATCATAAGCCAAGACCCGTCCTCAAAAATCATTTTTCTACCATCAATATCTACCACTTCAGTTATTCGTTGCCTAGTGCCACCAACCGTAACATCTTCTCCCACGCAATATTTTTCGAGTCTCGAAAGCGCCTCGGAGAGTGCAGCCCCCTGCAGGCTCACCGGCAAGCCATCCCGATCCGGATAGTAAGCACCATACTCTTTCTCTATCTCCGCAAGGTATTCGCCCAGGTTCTGCCTTCGATTAATCACCATTTCAAGGGCCAGGAGCAAACCTATATAAGCATCTTTCTCCGGAGTATGGCCAATGATGGTAATACCGTCTGATTCTTCAAAACAGACCAGAGCCCTGCCGATCACCGGCTTAAACTCTTTAAACCCTACACGCGGCTCAAAAATTTCTTCACCTAAGACATCTGCAAGCCGATTGGCGAGATTGGAGGTGGCAACAGTTTTGGCGACCATCCCCTTCTTTCCCTTCACTTCATGGAGAAAATGATACGCCATAGCACCAAACTGGTTCATACTGATTTCCACCTCGCCATCAGTAAATCTGATCCGGTCACCATCCGGATCAATGATGGCACCAAGTTTCAAAGATTCACTGCGGCCACGAAGGGTCCGGGTCACGCCCGCCATATTCACAGAAGATGGTTCGGGTGCGATACCATTAAAGGTCACATCAGAGGTATCACGCAACTGGATAAGACGTGTAGTTGTAACACCTTCAAAGAGTGAGGGGATATGTATCCTGCTGGCACCATGTACAGAATCGATGACCACCACGACATCGTTATCATTTTCAAAATCAGCCATGATCCTGTCATAATCAAGGTCATGGACTTTTTTATTCCGGCGAACCAGCTGTTTCCAACTTTCAAGGGCATCAAAAGGCAGCACATCATCACGTTCCGACGCCGAAACAACGGGCTTATCAAATGATACCAGAGGCGAGCTCTTAGCTCCTGTAATTTCCTGTGCCCGTCGGGTAATCCGGCTGGTTAACTCTGCTGCAGCAGGCCCTGCGTCAGCAGCATTGTATTTATACCCCGCATACTCAAGGGGATTATGTGATGGGGTTAGGTTTACAGAAAAAGCAGCATTCAATTCTAAAACGGCTGCTGAAAGAACACCTGTGGTCGACTCTCCAGCATAATGAACTATAAATCCGGCACTTCGCAACACCTCAGTCACAGCACCGGCGAATATTTCCCCACCAAAACGATTATCATACCCCAGAACACAACCGCGCTTCTGTGCTTCAGCAAGACTCGAAACCCTGAGAAACCCGGCAAGTTCTGTTTCCTCATCCACTGCAACGTAAAGCTCGACAATAGCGGCAGTCACCCAAGAGACAGAGCGAACGAAGAAATCCTTGCCTATTATTCCACGCCAACCGGAAGTTCCAAATTTGACTGCAGTCACAGGAGTATTGTCATTGCAAATAATCTCATCCATAATAAGACCATACACCTGATCTATATACCGCTGCCAATGTAATCCTTCCATATTTCGCAGGGCAACCAACTCTTTAACCAGGGAAAAATAATCACAGGCAGAGTGCTCCCTGCCAATATTACACTTCCGATACAACTCTTTTACTTTATCCACCTGTGACATACTTTCCACCTCCGGTTTTTCCCATTGAAATTCCATTTGGTATCGATCTGTGACGAATTATAAAACAGTATCATACTTCTATTTTCACTTCACCTTTTTCGTGGTATAAAAAGCTTTGAAAGCAATTTATGCCACTTGACGAAATGACAGTTTTATTTATAATACACATCAGATTTTTTTGACTTTACTGCACCTTCTCTTTATATAAAGGCTGAATTTTCACTTTTGGACACGTTCGTATCAGCGGATGCGTCACTTAACCAATCATTTCCAGTAGGAGAAATAACGATGGGCGATGGCCACGACAAAAAATTCATTCTATGGTTTGACGATATAGGGATAGAAGACGTCCCTCTGGTTGGAGGAAAAAACGCGTCACTGGGTGAAATGTACCAGCACCTCACCGCAAAAGGTGTTTCAGTTCCCCACGGCTTTGCCATCACCGCTTACGCTTACCGCTACCTCCTCAAAGAGGCCGGAATTGAGCAAGAGATTCGTGACGTTCTGGCTGATCTTGACACTGAAGACATGGCCAATCTTTCCGAACGTGGTGAAAAGTGCCGGAACATCATCCGCCATGCCGAATTCCCTGATGATCTTCGTGATGCTATCATTGAAGCATATCAGACTATGGAAAAGCAGTACGGCGATAACTGTGATGTTGCTGTTCGTTCTTCCGCTACAGCTGAAGATCTTCCGGATGCCTCTTTTGCCGGTCAGCAGGAAACCTATCTCAACATTCACGGCTACGAAAACATCATTGAAAACTGTCGGAAATGTTTTGCCTCACTTTTCACCAACCGCGCCATCTCCTACCGTAAACACCAGGGATTTGGTCAGTTTGATGTTTATCTCTCCATCACCATTCAGAAGATGGTTCGCTCCGACTCCTCATCTTCAGGTGTTCTTTTCTCCATCGACACAGAATCCGGTTTCAAAGATGCCGTTTTTATCACCGGTGCCTGGGGACTTGGAGAAAACGTGGTACAGGGTGCAGTCAATCCTGACGAATACTATGTCTTCAAGCCAACCCTTAAAGAAGGTAAACGTCCCATCGTGGGCAAGAAAGTTGGCTCCAAAGAAATCAAGATGGTCTATGACAATGACCCATCCACCGATGAGCCTGTCAAAAATATTGCTACCACAGAAGAAGAGCGTAGAAATTATGTCATCAGTGATGATGAGATCCTGAAACTTGCCGAATGGGCCTGCATAATAGAAGACCACTATGAAAAAGGCATGGACATTGAGTGGGCTAAAGATGGTGACGGCGTAAACGTCGGAACCGGTGAGCTCTTCATCGTCCAGGCCCGTCCTGAAACGGTTCATTCCCAGGCAAACCAGGGAATGATGGAGACCTATAAACTCCAAGAGACCGGTAAGGTCCTGGTTGAAGGTCTTGCAGTTGGTGCAAAAATCGGCCAGGGTGTTGCCCACTGCATCGATGATGTGAAAGATATTGGAACCTTCAAGAAAGGTGAAGTTCTTGTCACTGATATGACTGATCCCGACTGGGAACCAATCATGAAGATTGCCGGTGCCATTATTACCAACCGCGGCGGCAGAACCTGTCACGCAGCCATTATCTCCCGAGAGCTTGGAATTCCTTGCGTTATCGGAACAGGTGATGGTACTGAGCATATCAAAACCGGAATGGAAGTTACCGCATCTTCTGCTGAAGGCGAGACCGGATATGTGTACGAAGGGCTCCTTAAATTTGAAATCGAGAAAACTGACCTTGGTAATCTGCCGGAGACCAAAACCAAGATCATGATGAATCTTGCCATCCCGGAAAAAGCATTCACCGAATGCCAGATCCCCAATGATGGCGTTGGATTGGCCCGTGAGGAGTTTATCATCAACTCTCACATTGGCCTCCACCCTCTGGCACTCTACAACTACGAGGAACTCAAAAAATCTGACGATCCGGAGAAAAAGAGGATCGTGGGGCTGATTGACGCAAAAACTGGTGCCTATGAAGACAAAAAACAGTTCTTCATCGACAAGGTTGCAGAAGGTGTTGGACGTATCGCCGCAGGTTTCTACCCCAATGATGTTATTGTTCGTCTTTCTGACTTCAAGAGTAATGAATATGCCAACCTTGCGGGTGGAACCCTCTATGAGCCTGAAGAGGAGAACCCAATGATTGGCTGGCGTGGAGCTTCCCGCTACTACGACCCCAAATATCGCCCCGCCTTTGAGCTGGAATGCCAGGGACTCTTGAAAGCCCGTAACGACATGGGACTGAACAACATCAAGCTCATGGTTCCCTTCTGCCGAACTCCGGAAGAAGGCAGGAAAGTTATTGAGGTCATGAGAGACTGCGGCCTAGTGCAGGGTGAGAATGGCCTGGAAGTCTACGTTATGTGTGAGATTCCAAGTAACGTTATCTCAGCTGATGCCTTTGCAGATATTTTTGATGGCTTCTCAATCGGCTCAAATGATCTGACTCAGCTCACCTTTGGACTAGATCGTGACTCCGGACTCATAGCCGGTATTGCTGATGAACGTGATGAGGCAGTAAAAGATATGATCCGTATGGTCATAAAAACCGCCAAACGGCGTGGCAAAAAAATTGGAATCTGCGGACAAGGTCCATCTGATTTCCCCGAATTTGCCACATTCCTGGTAGAGCTTGGAATCGATTCCATGAGCCTTATTCCGGATACGGCAATCAAGACCCGCCTTGCCGTACATGAAAAAGAAAAAGAAATGGGTATTGCTCCCTGACAGATTTTCTTTTTTTGACTAACAAATAAGAAGGGCCGGGGTTTCTTCACTCCCCGGCCCTTTTTGGGTTGTTTATACGTTTCTTCCTTCCACGTTCATCAACCTTGGTAACAACCCTCTCTGTTTATCCTCTTTTCAGGCCCTGTTCCCTTATATACACATCACGCTGTGGGAACGGTATGGACACCCCATTCTCGTTAAAAACACGATACACCTCCTTCAGCAATAGATGTGTCTGGCGTCCTTTTTCACGAGGATCGCGGACCCAGAGTAGCAGCTGAAAGTTCAATGCAGAATCGCCAAAAGTGCGCAGTCGAACTCTGGGAGGCGGTTGCTTCACAACTTGATTATTTCCATCCGCCACCAGCAACAGCAGATCCTCCACCATATCAAGATCCGTCCCATAGGCTACACCGATATCAAGCCGTATCCGAAATCGCGGCTGCGGCGCAGATTCATTGATTATTTTAGAGTTGGCCATTATCCCGTTCGGGACTGTAATCATCACATCATCCCGAGTCAGGATTTTCGTGGAACGTATACCGACTTCAACTACTTCCCCACGCTCACCGGATTCCAGAATAATATACTCACCAACTTTATAGGCCCGATCCATAAAAACAGAAATCCCGCCAAAAAAGTTGGCAAGGGTATCTTTGGCCGCCAGGGCCACGGCAATACCCACAATCCCTGCTGAGGCAAAGAGAGGTGCAAGATTTACCTTCCAGATAAGAAGAATCCAGAGAATGGTGAAAAAGAGGAGAAGTATCCTTGAGACATTTTTAAAGAGAAGAAAAATGTCAGGGTCTATGGTTCGGCCACCAAAAATCCGGCTGGCTTCTTTAATATCTGTTTTACCTAGACTACTGGAGATAGCAGCCCACCAGACGATCAAAATCAGTGATTTACTGCCACTGGGAATGATCAAGGCCATCATTCCAGGAAGATCCGGTTTTACCCCACAGGCGTGAAGCACACCGAAGAGGACAATTGTTATGAGCAGCGGCCTGTGGAAGAAGCTAATCAGAAAATCATCAAAGTGCATCTTGGTCCTAGCAGCCACCCTGCGTAGAGAGCGGATCAGTACCAGATCAATTATTTTGGCCAATATCGCATAGACCAGAACAATGGCCAGTCGCTCAAGGAGATCATACTGCTGCAGCAGCGGCACCCCCTTGAGAAGAGTTTCAAGTTCCTGAAAAAAAGAGAATTCCATTGTGATCCGTCAACTGGCCCGATCGTCTGCATCCAGAGGTCTGGCCTCATCAATAAGCATCACCGGTATATCATCACGGATCTCATAGAGCAACCTGCATGTCTCACAGATCAATCCATCCTCACTGTCATTTATGACCACGGCCTCTTTGCACTTGGGGCAGGCCAGAATATCCAGCAGTGCTTGACTTATCATCTTATCCTCCTTGGGAACATCCTGAATCCATAACCGTTTCGTCATTTTTTTTAACAACCTACTGATTTAGCACACTATAATCAAGGTGTTCAAAAATAACCAGGTTCTATTACCATCGAACGGTTACGGATTCGGGATGATTTCTAACAGTAACCATTCCAGCACTACAGCAATTTCAACGATACCGCATATCAGTCCAGCAAGTCTCCGTCCTCCCATTCCCCCTCTTTCACCCTGCCATCGGGATAGCTGAGACGCCCCTGTCCATGGTGCATACCGTCCATCCACTCCCCTTCATACTTTCGACCATCAAGCCAGACCATGATTCCCTGACCATTCATCAGGTTATATTCCCACTCTCCGGTATACGTTTTTCCATCCGGAAATTGCATCACACCTTTACCACTTCTTTCACCAGCTTTCATTTCTCCCTTATACTCGCCACCATCGGCATAGAGCATGGTCCCCTCGCCATCTGGCGCTTTTTCTCTGATGCTACCGGTATAACGGCTCCCATCGGACCACTCATACGTTCCATGACCATTAACACAATTCCCCTCAATACAGCCACAAAATGCAGAAGAAGCAAACCCCAGGATCATACAAACACTCAACATAAGTTTTTTCATTTTCAACTCTCCCATTTAGAAATAATATTTTTTCATAATTTGTAGCTGAACCCACAACGACTTAGCGAGCATCTCCATTGATAACCTACTGAAATACAGGATCATTTTACACAGACAGACATGTTCAGACTAAACCTAGCTGCGTCCCCATCGAACAGTTGCGGGTTTTGGCTTATAGTTTTTTTAATTGAGAACCATTTACAGCTTAGCATGAATAATTTGAGATTTCACCTTGAATCAGAGACCTCTTTTTCCTCTGTAGACGGTTTCCCTGAGACATGGTACATTCCACAAAACTTTTCAGCTAAAAGGGTGTCTAAAATGAGTAACAAAATTGGCTTTATCGGTGGGGGCCAGATGGGTGAGGCTCTGATTCGTGGAATTATCGGTTCCGGGCTCTATTCCAAGAGCGACATTTCTGTGGCAGAACCCAGCACCGAGCGCAGGGAATACATGACCCAAACCTATGGAATTGAGGGTTTTGATAACAGTGACCAGATCTGGGCTACCTGTGATACAGTTCTTCTTGCTGTAAAACCCCAGATCATGGAGATTATCCTTGCTGCCTCCAGAGACCATATCAGCAGTGAACATCTCATTATCACCATCGCTGCAGGTCTGCCCATATCCTTCTATGAAGAGAGGCTTGGCCGTGATGACTATAAAATTATCCGGGTCATGCCAAACACCCCAGCGTTGATCCTTGAGGCAGCATCAGGCCTCAGTGGCAATAAAAATGTGAGCCGGGAAGAACTGCTCCGCTGTGAAGAAATTCTCAACAAAGTTGGTAAAGCGGTAATTCTTGACGAATCCGCACTCGATGCCGTAACCGGCCTTTCCGGATCAGGACCGGCTTACGTCTTCACCTTCGCTGATGCCATGATTGACGCCGGTATTAAAGCAGGTCTGCCTCGACCCACCGCTGAAACACTGGCCCTGCAAACCATACTTGGATCGGTTAAATTGCTCATTGAGAGTAAAAAACATCCAGCCGACCTTCGAGCAATGGTCACCTCTCCAGGAGGAACAACCATTGCCGCCCAACATGTACTCGAACGAAGTGGCTTTAAGGGGATCGTCATGGATGCCGTTGAAGCAGCAGTGCTACGTTCGAAAGAACTTGGAAACAACTGACATGCCGCATATCTCCGAAGTCTTCCGCAGCCATCTCAATTTATCACTGAAACATGCTGGAATCGTTAGGAAAAAGGGCGACACACCAGCCGCAGAGCTGGCAAAACTTCTCGCGGCAAGACTTGAGCAGCAACAGGTTACGACAACATTTGACAGGTTAAGCAAAGAGCTCGATGTCCTTATTGTGCTCGGTGGTGACGGAACCCTGCTGCATGTAGCCGATCAGGCCGCACGTTTTTCCATCCCGGTACTGGGGATCAACATGGGGAACCTCGGTTTCTTAACCGAACGAACCGAACAGGAGGCCATCGCTGCAGTCGATGAACTGGTTTCAGGAACCATCACTATTGAAAACAGGATGATGCTGAAAGCCTCCCTCAATTCCGAGGAAGATACGGGAGCTTCCCGCTATGCGCTCAATGAAGTAGTTATTTCCAAAGGAACCCTTGACCGGGTTCTACAACTCTCAACCAGTGCAGATGAGGAATATATTAATACCTACAAAGCTGATGGCCTCATTTTTTCAACGCCAACTGGTTCCACAGCCTACAATCTGTCGGCCGGAGGGCCACTGGTGTATCCGGGCCTGGCCTCCATCCTGGTGACCCCTATCTGTCCGTTCATGCTTGGTTCGCGCCCTGTCCTGCTGCCTGCCAACAGCAGATTACAAACAACCCTTGAGACAGGTCATAACCATAATGCTCAGATCATTGTGGATGGTCAGCCGGCATGGAATATGGACGACAGCTACACTCTGAAAATTGAAGCGGCTAAGCATCCGCTGCGGCTTATCATCTCGCCGGACCGCGACTATTTTGCTATTCTCAGAAACAAACTGCACTGGGGCATTGGAAAAACGACATCAGAATGATGCCGTCAACCGCTATTTTCCCTTCTTCTTTATCCCATATTTTTTCATTTTATACTGAAGCAGACTCTTGGTAATTCCAAGTTTTTCAGCAGCACGTGCCTGGACATAGGATGTCTCTTCCAATGCCTCGTTCAGCATTCTGTCTTCAATGGCATAGAGGACATCATTGAGTGCAGTATTTGCAGGAATAATCCTGCTGAGATCCAGATCAGCATTCAGAGCCTTCTGTTTATCGTTGCCAAGTGATTCCGGTTGAACATCCTCTCCCTTTATCTTTTTGTCATCACAAAGTATTGCTGCCCGCTCAATGGTGTTCTCAAGTTCTCTGACATTACCCTCCCAGGGTAGACCCACCAGAAGACGCATGGCCTCTTTATTTATTGAAAGCCCTGGTTTCCCAAGGCGATCCGCCATACTCTGTACAAAATAATCAACAAGTAGAGGAATGTCATCCTGACGTTCCCGGAGGGCTGGCAATACCAAGTGAATCACATTCAGGCGATAGTAGAGATCCTCACGGAAATTACCATTATTCACCTCTTCTTTCAGCTCCCGGTTTGTGGCACTGACAATACGTACATCCACACTCAAGGTCTTGCTTCCACCAACCCGCTCAAAACGTTTCTCCTGAATAGCACGCAGTAATTTTGACTGCAGAGGCAGCGGGATTTCTCCAATTTCATCAAGAAACAGGGTTCCACCATCAGCAAGCTCAAATCGGCCCTTACGCATTGCCACGGCCCCGGTAAAGGCCCCTTTTTCATGACCGAACAACTCACTTTCGAGAAGGTTCTCAGCCAATGCGGCACAATTTACGGTGATAAAAGGCTCGTCCACCCGAGGACTGTTAAAGTGAATAGCCTTGGCAACAAGTTCCTTGCCCGTACCGCTCTCACCTGTGATAAGAACCGATGACGGGGTTGGTGCCACCTTCTCAATCAGTTCATACACCTGCTGCATATGCTTACTCTTCCCGACCATTCCGGAATAGCCGGTACGTTCCAGCATTTCCTTTCGCAAACGACTGTTTTCACGAAGTAAAGAGTAGTGATGAACAGCTTGTTTAATATTTACCAGCAGCTCGTCATTGGAAAACGGTTTAGCCAGGTAATTATATGCACCGGCCTGCATCGCAGCGACGGCCTTATCAACTTCAGCAAAGGCGGTTATCATGATAACCGGCAGACTATCATTCTTCTCTTTAATCTTCTCAAGAAACTGAAGGCCATCCATACCGGGCATCTGCATGTCTGTTATAACAAGGTCAAGATCAGCAGCGGCAACCTGGGCCATTCCCTCCGTCCCAGAAGCAGCCGTAAAGACCTCAAACCCCTCATCACGAAGGAGTTCTGAAAGCACTATGAGATAATTGGGCTCATCATCAACTACAAGTATTGAATGCATTGTTTTTCCCTGAATCCGTGAAGGCGTCATGATTGTTTTCCGTTAATATCATGAGATATTAATACATTTTCCGCAACCAGGTATGCTCGAAAAACTCACCCGCCCCCCCTTTCGGGCGTTCATTGCCGATGCATCCTGTTCTCATTGAAGCCATTGCTGATATGCTACACTCTCATCAATAGCTTCAGGTTTTCCATATAGAGTTTTTGGCAGGCCTGTTTCAGCTATTTTCCCCTAGCCAGGTCTTCATCTTTTCCAGAAGTTCCGGAGGCACAAACACATTATTACCACCAGCCAGGCGGGTTCCAGGACGGATTTCCCCGTGATAATCACTGCCACCTGTAAGGAGCAGATCATTCTCTTCTGCAAATTTCCTGATCCGTTTCCGCATTTTTTTTGACTGGGTTGGATAAAATGTTTCAATGCCCACAAGACCGTATCCCTTCAAAACAGGAAGCAGAGAACCGAGGAGCGATAACGATCTGTCCACCTGTATGGGGTGAGCAAGAACTGCAATACCACCTGCATCACCTATTAGGGCAATAGCCTTTTCGGCAGAATAGGCAAACCTTGGCACATAGGCCTTTGCCCCTTTCCTCAGATAGTCATCAAAGGCCTGAGGAATGGAACGTACCATACCATGGTTCATCAGAAGCTTTGCAATATGGGGACGTCCGGTCTGACCATGCCCGGAAATTTCTTTCAGTTCCTGAACAGTTGCTGCAATCCCGAATTTTTTAAGCCTGCCAATAATTTCTTCATTCCTACCATCACGGGCTTCCTGCAGCACGGCAAGGGCAGCATTCAGGGTTTGATTATCAGGATCCATATAATAACCAAGTATGTGCAATGCCATTTTTTTGTGCATAACACTTACTTCAAGCCCGGGAACCACCTCCACCCCGTGTTCAACTCCGGCTGCAAGGGCCTCAGCAACGCCATCCATGGTGTCATGGTCAGTGATAGACAGGGCAGATACCCCGCTGCGCCTGGCAAGATCCACCAGTTCGGTGGGACTTTGAGTACCGTCTGAAAACCAGGAATGAGTGTGAAGGTCAATGGACATATTGGATAACTGGTATTTGATGAACTCGTAGAAAGCCTCAGGTGCGAGTCGCGTATTTGTTATTTAATTTCAACGTACCAGGGGACGTCGTAATTGAACAATAAAAATTCAGATCCAAAGCAGGAGAAGAGTTTTTACAACGCCATCATATTTGAAGATTCTCTGTTTACAACGAGATAAAAAAATAACAACAGCAACGGAGAGTATAAACACTGCACCCTGTTTGAGCAATAGTCAACTTCGATGGCTGATTTGACCAGCCATTCCTTGACAGAACATCCATTCATTCGCATTTTAAGAAAAGGAAAACTTGATGGCCTCGGCCTCCCGTCCTTTGCTTCATTGCTGATTTTTTTTCTTAGCCATCCGGTTTTCAAGATTTTTCACACGATCATCAAACCGAGATACCAACCGCATCCCAGACAGGTTTTCACGAAAGGAGATACCCATGAACAGTCTTATTATCCCATGTTCCTCATGTAATGCAAAAAACAGGATTCCTGCCGCCAAGCAGCATCTGTCCCCCAAGTGTGGTAAATGCGGGACTCTCCTCAACGTCAAGATAAACGCCGTTCCGGTAGAACTGACCGATTCCGATTTCCAACCCTTCGTCTCAGGAGCGCAACTTCCTGTAATGGTGGATTTTTACTCACCAACCTGCGGACCCTGCAAGGCAATCACACCGCTAATCACCTCCTTGTCAAAAGAGTACCTCGGAAAAGTCATCATCACAAAGATTGACACCTCGAGTAACCCCGGAACCGCTATGCACTATAAAATCCGGGGTGTACCCAGCCTGCTGTTCTTTAAAAACGGTCAGGTGGTGGATCAGGTTGTCGGGGCCCCACCGGAACAGCAGCTCCGCCAGAAGCTGGACAGTCTTTAAGGGATGCAGCTGTTTTAATCCTTTAGTTTTTCAGCTATCATCCGATACAGTTATGTCACTTTCATAAACAATCTGATAAAATTAAAGGTGTTTTACGATGCGCGCAGTCCCGATAGTTATCATCTTTGCACTCCTGCTCAGCAGTTGCTCCCGTATTCCTCAGCCGGCTTCCTATGCCTTCTCCGAACAGCAGAAGATGCAGGCAGCGCACCACTGGGATGTGCTGGCAGCAGACGTTGCCAACCAGATAAACAACCAGCTGATAATAAGCGATTATGTTGACAGGGCAGTCTATGTAAAAACTACCTGTGGTACAGATAGCGTACCGTGTGAACGCGGCCAGACAACACAGTTCAATGAAGGTTTCAGGGATCTGCTCATCACCCGACTGGTCAACTATGGTGTCCCCACAAGCAGTGATAAAAAAATGACAGACATAGCAGTTGACTACAAGGTGCAGGTTATTTACCATGCAAGCAACCGCTACACCATGGCTCCCGGCACACTGACCGCCTTAACAGCCATGATCTCAGTATTCAGAAATGCCCCTTCGACCCTGCAGGTCATGGCCCTGGCAGCCGGTATTGACATAATGAGCAGCGCCTCTCCCACAAATGGTCATTATGAGGTCATTATTACTACATCCATGGTCACAGAGAAGAAATATCTGTTCAGAACAAGTGATATTTATTATATAAACGACCCTGATTTCTGGCATTACCAGAACGCCCCCACAGGCAAAACCATTCAGATGGTCTCAACTGTTCAATGATAATCTGCCCATGAAAAACATCAGCCTGCTCCTCCTTCTGTTCGGAGTTACATTTTTAAACTCCAGCTGTTCATCACTGAACTGCACCCCCCTTGAAAACCTGCTCGGAGCAGATGTAAACCTGATCAGCCTAGGCGACAAAATTGCCGATGATCTCACCGGGCAGGCAATGCCCCCGCTTTTGCCGAGACATCCTGAAGATGCAGTGCTGACATCCACATTTGTGGATCTCAGTGATCTTGAAAAAACTTCACAGATGGGCAGACTTCTTCAGAGCCATATTGGAGCACGCCTGGTCCAACTCGGATACACGGTAAAAGAGATCAACCTCCGCAACACCATGAAAATCAATCCCGAAGATGGCGAAAAAATTCTATCCCGCAACCTTTCTGATATAAGCCCGGATCAACCGGTTCAAGCCGTCCTTATTGGAACCTATTCAACCAATAACCGGACACTGTACATCACTGCAAAACTCGTAAATCCGGTGAACAGAAATATCATTTCAGCCAGCAGTTACAGATTCTGCATGGATGACAACCTCCTTGCCATGTTTGGTCTGAAACGCCAAATTCACAGTCAGGATAACGGCATTGAACCACCATCAGAATCCATCATTGATAGAATCTTTTACTAATCTGAACCCGTAACCTCTTTATTTTCATGCTTACCCTCCGCTGCGCTGCCTGCAAACGAAAACTCTGGAGATACGACAAGATCGGTCCCGGAGAAGTTCTGCGCTGTCACAAAGATCGAATCAGCAAATTTTTCTCTTATCAAATGCGTGACAAAAAAATCCAGTGTCCCTGTGGCAAAAATATTGGGATAGATAAGGGGAAATTCTACAAAATGATCAGCAAAGCATTCACTTACAAGGGCAGCAAAAGAAATTAATCCTACCTGAACATTGCTATTTCCCTGGACTTTTCAACATTTCCTGCTTACAAAAACAACTTAACACGACCATTACAAATTGTCTCCATAACTTCAACCCACGTTAGAACAAACAATGCGTTTTGCCCTCTTCACACTGCTTCTGTTTTTTTCTCTAACCCTGACTGTATCCCAGGCCGTGGCAACAGGGAACACGATACCCTCCAGCAAAAAGTCACAGGCTGCCTACAGGCGGGTAGCCCCAAAACTCATCCGGGAAATGCAGAAAAAGGGGGTAAACCTTGGTGATCCGGTGTTTATCAGGCTATTTAAAAAGGAAAAACAGCTGGAAGTATGGCTTAAGCAGGGCCTCTCATATAATCTTTTCAAAACGTACACGATCTGTTACCACTCAGGAAAACTTGGTCCTAAAATTCGCGAAGGCGACAAACAGAGTCCTGAAGGTTTCTACACCGTGGGAGCACAGCAGCTTAACCCGAATTCCGACTACCATCTCTCGTTTAACCTTGGATTCCCAAACGAGTATGACAGAAGTCATAAACGGACAGGAAGTCTTTTGATGATCCATGGCCGCTGCTCTTCTGTCGGCTGTTTTGCCATGACCGACTTCCGCATGGATGAAATATACGCCATTGTGGAATCAGCAATTATTTCCGGACAATCCCAGGTACCTGTACATATTTTCCCCTTCAGGATGACATCCAAAAACATGGCTGCCCACAAAGACTCCAAATGGATCAACTTCTGGCAGAACCTTAAGGAAGGGTATGATTATTTTGAAGGGCATCGCTCACCTCCCCTCGTAACAGTTCAAGATAAACGATATCAGTTTTTCACCTTTCGATCGCTTCTCTTCGGAGGCACCCTCCCGCCTCCCATCCCACGACTCAAAGCTGTGAAAATGAAAAAGAAATTGACAATAAAACCTGGAAGGGTGGTTGTTTCTTTACAGGCAGAAACAAAACCTCAATATGTCACAAGGGCAAGAAAACAGCGTCAGCGCCTTACTCCTTCTGCGCAAGACCTTCTCGGTCAAGGAGACTGATACTTTTCCCCTCCACACTGATCAAGCCCTCTTCACTCATTTTGGCAAATATTCTGGATAATGTTTCAGGGATAGTTCCAAGTAAACTTGCTAGCTGTCCTTTTGAGATCTGCAATTCCACCTGTTCCGGGTTGCCTTGTTCCTCAGACAGGTAGAGAAGGTACCCAGCCAGCCTTGCAGGAACCTCCTTTAAAGAGAGGTTTTCAATCTGCATTGCAAAACGACGCAGACGTATGGACAGCACAGCCAGCATATTCATAACCAGAGAAGGCATGGTGTTCACAAGTTCGACAAAATCTTTTCGTGGAAAAAAGAGTAACGTGGTCTTCTCAAGAGTTGTCGCATTAGCAGGAAAAGGCTGATTGTGGAATACCGGCACTTCACCAAAAGGTTCACCTCCACCAAAAATATGCAAAATCTGTTCTTTCCCAGAAACGGACGTTTTGAAGATTTTCACCCTGCCGGATGCCACCATATAAAAACCGGCTGCCGGATCTCCTTCAAAAAAAATTGTTTCTCCTCTTCCATAATCTTTACTCACTGCTATTCTTTCTATCTCATCAAGGTGATCTGGTGCCAGACCGCCAAAGAGTTCACTGTTCGCTATGACCTTACGCATTCACACTTCTCCAGATATCCAAACTCCTTCCTGAACCCATGAGCATTCGAGGTGATACGGCCTGCTTTTTGTTTAAACTTATCTGATAACAAATTTTATACTTACATTTCTATCTATTATCAAAGAAAACAATCCCCAAGCCGTCACGGATTCAGATCCTTTAAAAACTTCGACATTAGAGGCACTGTAGCATAGTATAGCACTGTATATCACCTTCTTTTCACTCTGCCTACACGATCCATTAAATGATATCCTGCTGATGGGAACGTTCACCCCGCAGGAGGGCAAGTGATTTTCGTTAATATGAAGGACTTGTAAAAAAACCATCCTGTTTTTAACCATATTACCGGTCCATCAAATATTGAAACAAGCAACAAAAGTCAAAAGCAACGCAGGTAAATTGGTATGGTTTTGTCTGCAATCCAGTAAGCTATGAACCACAACCGCTACATACTCCATATTGATATGGATGCCTTTTTTGCATCTGTTGAACAAATGGACAATCCGAAACTGGCCGGCCGGCCTCTCATTGTTGGAGGGACTCCAGATGGCCGCGGGGTGGTGGCAGCCTGTTCCTATGAGGCCAGAAAATTTGGCATACGCTCTGCATTACCCGCTGCCAGAGCAATCCGTCTGTGCCCCCATGCAGTCTTTGTGCGTCCGCGAAAAGAGCGCTACAAAGAGATTTCAACACAGGTCAATGAGATATTCAGGGAGTATTCAGAGCAGGTAGAACCCCTCTCTCTTGATGAGGCCTTCATTGACATCACCACCAGTCATACCAATTTTACAAGCTGCATTGCTACCGCCGAAACAATCCGCTCCAGAATATTTCATGAGGTGGGAATTACCTGTTCTGCCGGAGTCTCCTTCAATAAATTTCTCGCAAAAGTGGCCTCGGATATGAACAAACCTGACGGCTTAACGGTTATCACCACAGATGATGCACCACATTTTCTCGCAAGTCTTGACATTGGCAGATTTTATGGTGTGGGAAAAGTAACCGAAAAAAAGATGCACTCACTTGGTATTCACTGTGGCAGAGACCTGCTCCGTTTTGAAAAGAATGTGCTGACAGGATTTTTTGGGAAAGCGGGAACTTTTTTTTACGATATTGTCCGGGGTATTGATAATCGCCGGGTGGAATCCAACCGGGAAAGAAAATCTATAGGCACCGAAACTACCTTTGACACCGACATCAGCGACCTCGATGAGATAAAAGAAACCCTCAATATTCTTGCACAAAAAGTTGCAAATGCCCTTACCACAAAAGGCTGTAAAGGCACTACTCTGACGCTGAAAGTCCGGTATCACGATTTCTCCACCGTCACTCGCTCCCAGTCGTTCCTGATGCCCTTTCAAACAAAAGAGGAGATCATGGAACATATCCCAAAACTTCTCGAAGCCACTGAAGCCGGCACTACCAGGGTCAGGTTACTGGGTATAACTGTTTCCAACCTCAGTTGTAACGCACAAAAGCCCCCTACGCAGATACCACTTCCATTTTTCTAAATATGCCTGAAAAGTCTGTTTACTTCCAGTGATACGCTTGCTATTATTTCCCTGACTCCAAAATAGAATTACAGAATTTCCAATCTTAGCCAAGCACATAAACAGTCAAATGACAGATCTGATACGTTCCATTTATAATATTTTTCGCTGGGTCGGGAAATTTCTCACCACTGTTCGGGTCTTTACCCTGAACATTGCATTCCTGGCCCTCCTCCTTTTTTTCATAACAGCCATCATCAGCCGCTCCCCTGGGAAAGATGCTAACGTTACCGACAGCGGCGCTCTGCTCCTAAGCCTCAGTGGTGATATCGTTGAAGAAAAGAAAACCAACGATCCCCTGTCAACCCTTATCAATGATAAACTCAGCCTTAACAGCCTACCCAGAGAAACATTATTCCAGGATATTCTCGATGCAATAACCTCAGCATCTGATGATGACAATGTACACTTTATTCTCCTTGATCTCAGTAACATGGGTTCCGTTGGGCTCAACCAACTCCAAGTCATAGGGACTGCCTTAACAGAATTTAAAAGTAGTGGCAAAAAAGTTATTGCCGCAGAGGATTTCTACCAGCAGAATGCCTATTATCTGGCAAGTTTTGCCGATGAAATCTATCTTAACCCCATGGGAGCTGTGGATCTGCACGGCATAGGAACCTACAGACTTTATTTTAAAGATGCCATTGACAGTCTCAAGATCAACTATAATATTTTCCGGGTTGGTGCCTTCAAATCTGCCTTGGAACCAGTGATGCGAAATTCCATGTCAGCTGCAGCACGATCACAAAACATGTCATGGCTCAGTGCACTCTGGAAAACTATCAGCAACGACATTATCCGCGAGCGAAAACTGGATAAGAACGCCATCACAACATATACAGAGAACATTGACCAGGAACTGATCCGGGCGGGTGGCAATACAGCAAAACTTGCACTTCAAACAGGCCTGGTAGATGGTCTGAAGAACCGTGAGGAACTGCGGAATTATCTCACAGGCATCAGTGGTAAAAATGATGCTGGAGATTTCAAACACATCAAATTCAACGATTACCTGAATAGCATCACCCGCTCCTTTTCGAACCCACCGGAGAACAAAGGATCCATTGGTATCATCATTGCCCAGGGTGCCATATTAAATGGTAAACAACCTGTGGGCCGCATTGGAGGAGACTCTCTCGCCAGCCAGATCCGCAAGGCTCGTGAAGCAAAGGACATTGACGGATTAGTAATCCGTATTGTGTCGGGCGGCGGGTCTGTTTTTGCCTCTGAAATTATCAGGCAGGAGATCCTTGAATTTAAAAAGAGTGGTAAACCCATCGTGATATCCATGGGGGCAGTTGCCGCATCCGGTGGGTATTGGATTGCGGCTGATGCTGATGAAATCTGGGCTTCTCCGGTTACACTCACCGGCTCCATAGGTATTTTTGCAGCAATCCCCACGTTTGAAAATTCTCTGTCTGAGCTTGGGATATATAGTGATGGAGTTGGCACCACAAGCCTTGCAGCAGCATTGAATCTAACCCGCCCCCTGTCACCGTTATTGAAAAAGGCCATCGACATCAACCTTCGCCATGGTTATGAGCAGTTTCTCGACATCGTTTCCAAAGGAAGATCCATTACTGATGGAGAAATGCAGACCGTGGCAGAGGGAAGAGTATTCGATGGAAAAAAGGCAGTTGAACTGGGACTGGTTGACAAACTGGGAACCCTTGAAGATGCCATCAGTTCAGCAGCAGCCCTGGCTCATCTTGATGACTACAGCGCAAGCTACATCCGTCGGCCACTCACAGTAAAAGAGGAGTTTTTTCAGATCTTTTCCAGTTCAATTATTAATATGCTGATATCTGCCAATATCCCACCGGTTTTGCTTAAAGCATTTGGTCAGCTGGTGGAACCGGTTAAAGAGATCATGCTGTTTAATGATCCCAAAGGACTGTATGCTCACTGTCTCATTAATAATTTTTCTTTCTGATGGTTTGCGCTTTCGACAAAATAGATTATCACTTATCAGTATCTGTCCGGTGATGGTGGCGTTTATCTCTAAATTGCGGCACAAAGATAACTTTATTGCGGATACCCCGCAGAAAATGCCCTTGGGATAGATAGAGTTGTTATTTTAAGGATAAAATTCTTTATAGCAACGAAGCAGGTGATGTGTTCTTACAAGCTCATCACATATTTTATGTATATCACTGATATTTCAATGATCAACCGAGGTGTTATGAAAAAGATTTCCCTGTTACTCTCCTGTCTTATTGTTTTGTGTCTACTGGTATCAAACAGTCAGGCAACAGATACCTTTGTCGTCTCCGGTAATCCTAAAGCACCTCCGGTTGTCTGGGAGGAGTACAACAAACTCACCGGCATCGGGCCGAATATTGCAACGGCGATCCTGTCAGAGCTTAAGCTTGATTACGACATCAGAATTGAAGGTAACTGGGAGGAAGTTCAACAAAAGTGTAGAAATGGCACCGTTGACATGATAGTTGCGGCATACAAGAATGACGAACGTGCTGCATACATGGAATACTCCCTGCCTTACCTGCCACAGCCCACAGTCATAATGGTTAAAAAAGGCAAGGAATTTCCCTTTGGCCGCTGGGAATCACTCATTGGCAAAAAAGGTGTCACTAATGTAGGAGAAAGTTATGGACAGGAGTTTGATTCCTTTATCAAAGAAAAACTTGACGTACAGTTCATTGCCTTTGAACGTGCGATTGAACTCCTTAGCCGTGGTGAGGCTGATTATCTCATTGTAGATCTCTACACAGCACTTATCTACGCAAGACTTCTTCGCGGCGAAGATGCCATTAGCATCCTTGAGCCCCCGGTAACAACTCAGACATATCACATAACCATCGCAAAAAGTTCCCCAATGGCAGTTCAGATGCCTGCTATTAACAAAAAACTTTATCGGATGGTCAAAGACGGGACAGTTGAAGAGCTCTTTTACAAACACTTTGACAACTGGAAAAGACTCATCGAGAAACGTTCAAGATTTTTCTACAAAGATTCCTCTATCCGTAACCAGGAACACCAGGACTACCTGGAAACTCAGGATATAAGAGCAAAAGAACGGATCGGCTCTCTATTGATGGGTAGCCGGGACGGCCTGCCTCCGATGGTTGAGTAATAGCGGCATGGTTTTTCCCAAACTCCGCCATAAACATCCAGCAACTACCCCACCTGCCAGAACTCCAATGAGCAAAGAGTTTGCTGGCAGGTCATATTTCTTTTTATTTACAAAATCCACTCAGCCACGCAGACACCCTGGCTCCCAAGTGTTTGACGTTGAATAACCACCCCCTCCAAATGCAATCAGCTGACATTATTTCACAACTCTGGCCCAGCCTCATATGGCCACTGATTCGATTGATTTTCTTTATCTCTGTGGGATTGCTTGTTGCAAATTTTATTGAATCGCTCAACTGGACCAGCAAAATCGCCACCCTGGCCCGGCCACTGATACGATTCGGAAACCTTTCTGAGACTGCCGGAGCTTCTTTTTCCATGGCTCTTTTTTCCGGAATTTCTGCTAACACTATGCTCTCAGAAGCCTATGAGCAAAAACGTATCCTGAAGAAAGAGCTGATACTTTCAAATCTCTTTAACAGCCTGCCCACCTATTTTCTACACCTGCCCACGGTTTTTTTCATCACTGCGCCCCTTATTAAAGGTGCAGCTGTTATCTATGTTGGTATTACCTTTGGTGCTGCCATCTTTCGCACCCTCTCCATTGTTATTCTCGGTCGCTTTCTCCTTCCTGTTCCCAAAAACACACCGGCCTTCGTTTCAGAAGAGGATAAACAACAGACTCAAAGAATCGACTGGCATGGTGCCCTGAAAAAAAGCTGGAAACGTTTTAAAAAACGGATCCGTAAAATAATCCGCTATACCGTCCCCATCTATCTTCTGATCTTTCTCATGCACCGGGTGGGAATATTTGAAACTCTTGAAAAAGGCATGGCTGAGCACCTATCCTTCCTGCCCTGGCTCACTCCACAGGCGATCGGAATTATCACTCTTCACATAGCGGCCGAGTTTACAGCAGGTCTTGCGGTAGCAGGTGCCCTACTTCAGGAAGGGAGCATGAACTACAGGGAGGTTGTACTGGCTCTTCTTGTGGGGAATGTTTTGTCCTCCCCAGTTCGGGCTATCCGCCATCAATTCCCGTACTACGCTGGAATATTTCAACCGAAGATGGCTGCTGAACTCATAGTTTACAATCAGATTTTCCGGGTTGGCAGTCTGATCCTGATGGGAAGCATTTATTTTATAACAACCGTCTGACTCCATAAGCTACAACTCGTAAGCTCGTAAAAGGATCAAAAACAGGGCCTCTGTGACCTTTTGTTCGTACTTGGAGGCGGAATAGACAGAGGCAATATCCTGGAACAGGATTTCTTCACTTCCACTGCCCTCAAAGATTGGAACTTCCGATGCAGCCATCACCGGCAGAACACCAAATGAAAAAGATAATCCGGCCAGCACCCCGATGAAATCGCGTGGGTTTCCCATATCAACTCACCAAGTCAGAGGATTTCCAAAGAGATTAATTATCACTAACAGCTTCACAGTAAATGATATGTAAAATCCTCAAAAAATGCAACTTATCGTGGTATATTATGCAGATGGCGTCGCGCTGCGCGCGACGCCATCTGCCCGAGCTGAGCGGAAACCGCTCCAACGCCATGATGGCTGACTTCTTTTAATGAACAATGGTGGGCAAAAAGAGCTCAGTCCCAATAGATGCCTGCTTGCTGATTCGCGGCCGCCATCAAGTCGCTGGAACGGAACCCAGCGAGAGATGTGGAAAGATAAATAAATCTTCCCACATCTCTCGCTGGCTCCGCTCAGCTCGGGCCGATCTCCTAGTTGTTTGTAACCATTAAGTGAAGGGGGGGAACTGAGGGGTATTCATAATATTAAAAGTTATCTGTCAATGTGTAATTCTTTTGGTTCACTATTTCTTCTCCGCGTTTCACTGCCGTGCTCACAGCAGGTTGAGAGATATCAAGTCTGTTTGCAAGTTGAATATGGCTTGTTCCCAGATTACAGTTTGCTCAATAACATAATAACTCAAGTTTCGGACTTAATCGACAGCAGCCATAAAAACATGACAACCACCTAAATTAATC
>Ga0256840_1000085_pt1 | contig 78623 bp, 72 predicted proteins | sample 355202metaG_FD_185969 | JGI IMG/M metagenome (GOLD analysis project Ga0256840, IMG submission 185969) | Hydrothermal vent microbial communities from Mid Atlantic Ridge, Atlantic Ocean - 355-202 | ecosystem: Environmental > Aquatic > Marine > Hydrothermal vents | place: Atlantic Ocean: Mid... | reverse complement strand
AAATAGGCTTTACATGCATCGTCATTTGGCAGTTCTTTTACAAAGTTTAGTAAGTTTTTACCTTTAAATTGTTCCATATCCTTAATTTTAAAGGGTAAATATACAGAAATTAAATTAATAAGTCAATCATAAAATTTGGGGGTAAATTCTTAAAACATAAATTTATGCAACAATTTTAAAAAATTAAATCTCGCGATTAATTACGTAATCTACCATTGTAATAAGGGATTTTTTATAATCGGAATCCGGATAAGTATCTAAAATCTTTAAGGCTTTTGTTTGGTAATTTTTCATTTGAGAAATCGTGTATTCTATACCGCCATTTGCTTTTACAAAAGCAATGACTTCTTTAACGCGTTTTTTGTCTTTGTTGTGATTTTTAACGGAGTTTATCAGCCATTTTTTTTCTTTTTCCGAACAATTATTTAAAGTATAAATAAGTGGCAAGGTCATTTTTTGTTCTTTAATATCAATACCTGTTGGTTTGCCTATTTTGGCATCGGTATAATCAAATAAATCGTCTTTTATCTGAAAAGCAATGCCTATGTATTCGCCAAATTGTCGCATTTTATCAATTTCCTCTTGTTCTGCTCCTACCGAAGCCGCTCCGATTCCGGTACAAGCAGAAATTAAAGTAGCGGTTTTCTGACGAATAATTTCAAAATACACCTTTTCGGTAATGTCTAATCTTCTGGCTTTTTCAATTTGTAACAGTTCGCCTTCACTCATTTCGCGAACTGCAATGGATATTAATTTTAGTAAATCAAAATCATCATTATCAATAGATAATAACAAACCTTTTGAGAGCAAATAATCACCAACCAAAACCGCAATTTTATTTTTCCATAAGGCGTTTATCGAAAAAAATCCGCGTCTGCGATTGCTGTCATCTACCACATCATCGTGTACCAATGTTGCGGTATGAATTAATTCGATTACCGAAGCTCCGCGATAAGTACGATCAATTACTTTACCGCCGGAAACCATTTTGGCAACCAAAAAAACAAACATCGGTCGCATTTGTTTTCCTTTTCTACGAACAATATAATGTGTAATTCGGTTTAACAGAGGTACTTTTGAAACCATCGCATCTTTAAAACGGGTTTCAAAAATTTCCATTTCTGTTAAAATGGGTTGTTTTATTTGTTCTACTATTTTCATACCTCAAAAAATAAAAACACCTAAAAAATTAATTTTTTAGGTGTTTTTATACTATAAAATTTCTTTTAATCGTTCTATAACGTGTGTGTTTTTATCAATTTTTGCCATTTCGGTTAATAATGGTAAATAGTGTTCTTTAATGTTGTACTTCCCAACGGCATCGGTTGCTTGAAAGCGAACATACGAATTTTTCATCTGTAAACCTTTTTCGATAAACGGAATTATTTTATCCTTATCGGAATCATTTAACGTTATTTTCATACTGTTTAGCAACATCAGATTTGCCAAAAATTCTTTATTACTATTGGCTTTTGAAATTTTATCAAACAAAACTTCCGGTTTAATTTTCTCGGCAAGTTCAAAAATATTTTTAATTAACATCAGGCGTTCATCCTCTTCTCTTGATTTTAGATATTTTCCGGCGTAAGCCATCACTTTATCTAAATTTTCGTCTTTTATTTGTTGTGTATTGGCTTGTGATTTTTTTTCTTTTTTTGCCCAAGAATCTTTAAGGGCAACTGTTCGGTTAAAAACCAAATTGTCTGCCGTACTGTCTTTATCTACCACAAAATATCCCAATCGTTGAAACTGAAAACGCTCTCCTTCGGTTGCTGATTTTAAACTCGGTTCTACCAAAGCATTTTTATTAATTACCAATGAATTTGGATTAATAAATTCGGTAAAATCTTTGTCTTTATGGCTATCAGGAGCTTCATCGGTAAATAAACGATCGTACAAACGTACCTCGGCAGGAACCGCGTGTTTTGCCGAAACCCAATGCAAAGTTCCTTTTACACGTCGTTTACTGGCTTCTGTACCGCTTCCGCTAAGAGAATCGGTATCATACGTACAATGAATTTCGGTAATATTACCATTTTTATCTTTTACTACATCGTTGGCTTTTATAATGTAAGCATTTTTTAAACGTACTTCTCCTCCTAATTTTAATCTAAAATATTTTTTATTGGCTTCTTCTCTAAAATCCTCTTTTTCGATATAAATTTCTTTTGAAAAAGGCACAATTCGGCTACCGAAACCTTCTTGATAATCATTGTAATTGGCATCGATCAGCTCCTCTTTATCTTCCGGATAATTGGTAATTATCACTTTAACCGGATTTAAAACCGCCATTACTCTTGGTGCGTTTTTATTTAAATCCTCGCGAATGCAATATTCCAATAAAGCAACATCGGTAACGTTATCGCGTTTGGTTATACCGGAAACTTCACTGAATTGCACAATAGATTCTGGCGTATAACCTCTTCGGCGAAGACCGGAAATAGTAGGCATCCTAGGATCATCCCAACCGTTTACAAAACCTTCCTGCACCAAACGGAGTAATTTTCGTTTACTCATAATGGTATAACTGAGGTTTCTACGTGCAAATTCGCGTTGTTTAGGTCGTAAACCGTTTGTATAAACTTGGTCTAAAAACCAATCATAAAGTTCGCGATGCGGTTTAAATTCCAAAGTACAAATAGAGTGTGAAATTTGCTCGATATAATCGGATTCACCGTGTGTCCAATCATACATAGGATAGATTTTCCAATCATTTCCTGTGCGATGGTGTTCTTTATGCAAAATACGATACATAATAGGATCACGCATTAGCATATTGGTGTGTTTCATATCAATTTTAGCTCGCAATACGTGAGATCCTTCGGGAAAATCACCATTTTTCATTTTATTAAAAAGAGTAAGATTTTCTTCTACAGAACGATTTCTATTTGGACTGTCCACTCCGGGTTCTGTTGGTGTTCCTTTTTGTTTCGCCATTTCTTCGGGTGACAAATCATCTACGTATGCCAAACCATCTTTTATCATCTGAACTGCCCAATCATACAATTTTTGAAAATAATCGGAAGAGTACAATTCTTTATCCCATTGAAATCCCAACCACTTTATATCGTGCTTTATGGCATCTACATATTCTTGCTCTTCCTTTGCCGGATTTGTATCATCAAAACGCAAGTTTACCGGAGCGTTGTATCTATTTCCTAATCCGAAATTTAAACAAATAGACGCAGCGTGCCCAATATGAAGATATCCATTTGGCTCAGGTGGAAACCGAAATCGCAATTTCTCTTTTGGTAATCCGTTTTTTAAATCTTCTTCTATAATTTGCTCAATAAAATTGAGTGATTTTTTTGCTTCGCTCATAATCAAAATTAGATGAACGGCAAATTTACGGATTTTTGATTAAACAAAATTAAAAGTTTATAAAACTAATAATATTTAACTGGTCGCGATTTGTATTTTCAAAAAATTGATTCATATAACCTATTTCTAATCTTAAATTCTGATTTATTTTATATCCAATACCTCCATAAAGTCTATTTCTATCATAAATATTTGTTTTAGTGTTTAAAAACACCTCATTATAAACTGATAAATAATAAGAATTAGTTTCCTTTTTTGTTAGGGGAACATTTAAGCTTAAAAAATATCGAAATCGTAATTTAAAATCATTTTCAATAAATCTCTGTTCAAACCTATATCTATGGCCGAGTTTTACAGTTCCAATTTTTTGATTTGATATAAATTGTTGAAAAATTCTATGCTCGTTAATTGTTTCTTTTTCATTTGAACTATCTAAATAATTTTCAGATAAAATATATCCATACCCAAATAAAACATTATTTTTATTATCATTAAAAGTGTAGCCTAATCCTGTTCTAATTAGTAATTGTTCTAGATCTCCTATTGCATTATAATTTCTATATTGAATTTCGCTATGTAAATTCCATTTAGAATTAATTTTTTTATTTCCTATATAAATTAACCAGTTCCCAAAATTACTATCTTGGGATCGCATTGTGAAGCTTGATAACATTAATATTACTAATGTTACCAAGCTAATTATTTTCTTTTTTTCTTTTCTATTCATAAAATGATACTTTTCCTGTATTAATATCATACATTGCTCCTATAATTTGTATTTTCCCATTGTTTTGCATTTCTGCTAACACATCACTTTCTTTCATTATTTGGTCTATGGTAAGTTCTACATTTTTCTTAGCTACATTGTTAACAAATTCAATATTAGAAGAATTTCTTAATTTTTGGTCTTTAGGTTCTACTACCGAATTAACTGCCGGTTTTATTTTACTTAGCATTGCTGTTAAATTTCCTAATTTAGCATCGTCACAAGCTCCTTTTACAGCTCCACAAGCAGTGTGTCCTAATACTACAATTAATTTTGTTCCTGCTAACTTACAAGCAAATTCCATACTACCAAGTATATCTTCATTGACAAAATTCCCTGCTATTCTTACACTAAAAACATCTCCTATTCCTTGGTCAAAAATTAATTCTGATGAAACTCTTGAATCGATACAACTTAAAATTGTGGCAAATGGAAATTGACCTTTTCCTGTCTGTTTTACTTGTTCTAAAAGATCTCTATTTGCTTTAAGATTATTTTGAAATCTCGCATTACCTTCCTTTAATAAATCTAATGATTTTTGAGGTGTCATTAACTCTTGTGTTTCTTTCGTTTGTACTTTCATATTTATCTATTTTTAATTATTATTTTGTTATGCTAATTTTGGCTTTAGTTTGAAAAAATCAATAAAACTTGAAGGATTTTCTACTATGCCTCGCTCAGAAATTAACTTTATAGTGATGTTTCTTTCTTTTGCTTTATATGCAAAATCTTCCAATATTTCAACTATATCATTATCTAAAAATCTTGTTTTTCTTATATCTAATTCTAAATAAGAGTTTTCCGGTATCCCATCAAGTTCTTTTAATATCGCTCCTTTATTAAAAAATGTAACTTCTTCAGCTAATGTCATTTTTATTTTACCATCATCAACATCTTCACCTTCTTTATGTAAAAAGTGAGAGTTTTTATAACTATTTCTTAAGACAATAACAATACCTGTTAATAAACCTATACCTAATCCATATAAAAGGTCAATAAAAACAATACCTAATACAGTAATTATAAATGGAATAAATTGTTTCCATCCTAAATCATACATTTTTTTAAATAACTCCGGCTTTGCTAACTTCCAACCAACCATTAGTAGTATTGCAGCAAGAACTGATAACGGAATCATGTTTAAAAGCGTAGGAATAAGAATAATAGAAATTAATAGTAAAAACCCGTGAATTATTGCAGACATTTTAGTTCGCCCTCCAGATTGGATATTAGCAGAACTACGTACAATAACTTGTGTAATTGGTAAACCTCCTATTAATCCTGAAATAATATTTCCGGTTCCTTGTGCTAATAATTCTCGATTAGTTGGTGTAACGTTTTTATGAGGATCTAATTTATCCGTAGCTTCTACACACAATAATGTTTCTAAACTTGCCACTAAAGCAATAGTAAATGCCACTATCCAAACATCTGTATTAGTTATAACATTAAAATTAGGGAAAGTAAATTGACCTAAGAAAGAAGACATATCTTCCGGTACAGGAACACTTACTAAATGAGAACCGGCTATTGACAAACTTTTATTATCCTTAGTAATTACGTAAAAAATAATGGAAAAAACCACAGCAACTAAAGGCCCTTGCACAAGTTTAAATATCTTTCCTTTTTTAGATAATATTTTATCCCATAGTAATAAAATGGCCAAACCTATCACACCAACAATAAAAGAACCTAATTGCACAGAGTTTATTGTGTTTAAAATTTCTGAAAAAGTATTTTCTCCATCAACTTGAAAAAAAGAAAAATCGCCCTCAGGATCGGGATCATAACCTAAAAAATGAGGTATTTGTTTTAAAATAATTATAATACCAATACCTGTAAGCATCCCTTTAATAACAGAAGAAGGAAAATAATATCCAATAACTCCTGCTTTAAGAATACCAAATAATATTTGTATTATCCCTCCTAAAACCACAGCAACTAAGAAGTTTTCATAACCTCCTAAAGCTCCTATTGCTGTTAAAACTATAGCTGCTAAACCCGCAGCAGGACCGCTTACCCCTACATTAGAGCCACTTAAAGCTCCTACAACAATACCTCCTACGATACCTGCAATTATTCCTGAAAATAAAGGTGCTCCACTCGCTAAAGCAATACCAAGACATAACGGAAGAGCAACGAAGAATACTACTATACTCGCCGGAATATCATTTTTTAAATGTGAAAAAGTGTTTTTAATCATTTTAAATTATTTTTAATTATCGCCAAAAATAGTAAAACTTTTTTAAATGATAGTTATACTTTCATAATTAATAGTTATATTTTATATATTTGTAAAAAATTAAGAGCTTTTTAACATAATTTACCTAAAAAAATGTCTGTACAAATAAAATTTAATTTAAACGAGGGGTTATATATTAAAAACCCTCAAGAATCAAAACTTGGAAAGAAAATAATACAATTTAGTATTATTCTAATTAGTGAAATTGGATTTGAAACCTTTAATTTTAAAAAACTCGCTACAAAAATTAATTCAACAGAAGCATCTATTTATAGATATTTTGAAAACAAACATTTATTATTACTATACCTTGTTAATTGGTATTGGGAGTGGGTTAATTATTTAATTAATTTTTACTCGATGAATATTACAAATACTGAAAAGAAACTGGAAATCATCGTACACTCATTAATTTTTGCAACAGAAAATAATTCACTTGTTGAGTTTATTGATGAAAGTAAATTACATAAGATTATTGTTTTTGAAGGTACCAAGGCTTATCATACTATTGAAGTAGATAAAGAAAATTCAATAGGTTTATTTAAAAGCTACAAAAAATTAACTGCTAATATTGCTTCAATAATTAAAGAATATAATCCAGATTTTAAATACCCAAAATCATTAGCCTCAACTGTTTTTGAAATGACTAATAATCAGCTATTTTTCGCAAAATATCTACCAAATCTTACAGATGTGAAAAAACCTAATAACTCTGAAAAAGAAATTGAAATCATGTTAAACTTCTACTTAAAAAAGTTATTATCATAACATTTTTTATAAAATAACCATGCTAAAATAAATTTAAGATTTAATTTTATCATAAAGTAAACTTCCTTTTTTAAATTACTTATTTAATCAGCAATTTTTTAATCCTTGGTATGGGTCCTGTACAAGTAGTTTGATGGCAAGCAATACAAGATTGAATTGCAATATTAAAATCTTTTTTAGCATTTTCTTTAGTAGAATTATTTAATCTATCTATATTTTTAAAATATAAATTTGTGAAATTCTGAAAAGATTTATCGTGCTCAAATTGATCAGAAAGTTCGGCAGTGTGTATTTTTTTAAATTTTTCGGGAAAATCCAATGGTAGCTCTCCGTTTTCAATTTGTTTTTTAGACTTTTCTTGAAAAAGATACATCTCACGCATTAATTTTGTCATTTCAGACGGTTGGTACATTACCAATTTTTCTTTTTTAACCGTTTGAAGTGTTTCCTTTTTTTCTTTATTTGAACAAGAAAAAAAGGAAATGCTTAAAATTATAATGATAAAGTATTTCATTTTTATTCAACTAATAAAACACCGTCTGATAAGACCGCATAAGTAACCTCTTCTTCACTTATTTTATTGATTTCGTCTTCCGAAAGACCTTCATCCTTAGCATAATGACGTAATTCATCTACTGTAACAATATCTAAATAAGCTTTTCCGTTTACAATTACATCTTTTCCTTGAGCGTTTAACGGCACAAAAAAACCATAATCTTTAAAACGCACCAAAGTTTCATTATTATTGCCTAAATCCAAACGCATCCAACATCCTTTCTTTTTACAAGAAGAATTAATTTTAGTTTTAAATTTTATGGCAACGGTATCTCCTTTTTTTAAGGAGTTGAAAATTTGCTGAGCTTTTTCTTTGGAAACAGCACCGTCTGCTGAAATTTTTTCACCAAAAGAAGCATAAGAAACTTGATTTTCTTCTTTCTGTTGATTTTTTTCTTTGGCTTCCGGTTTACAAGATAGCAATACTGTAGATACTAAAATAGTAAATATTAATTTTTTCATAATTAAGGTTTTTAAGATAAGTTTGGCTTGCAAATATAGCTTTTATTTTAAAATATAAATTGATAAAAATCAGGTATTAAGCAAAAAACCACTTAACTAAAATTAAGTGGTTTTCTTTTAAAATTTTCTTAACCCAACCATTGTCCCCAAGGGATTCTTGATAAAATTAATAACAAAGCCGCTCCATACAAAAAAGCTATTTTTTTAAATTTACCTTGACTAGTGCTTTCTTTTTTTGCTTTTGAAAAACCAACAGTTATTAAAACAATCGCTAAAATCATCATTAAAGGATGTTCTACTGCCAGTAATCTTACGTGACTGTCTTTCATAGCCGCTCCCATACCGTGTTCCTTAATAAATTTAAATGCCGGCGAACTAAAATAAACGCCCAACCCTAAAAGCAACTGAATATGACTAACAATTAACGTGAAAAGAGCCAATCTTAAATCTGTATTTGTAAACGATTTAGTAAAACTAGTAAACGATTTTACCACTACAATTACTAACATAATCAGCACTATAAAAGCCCAAATAGAATGTAACATTACCATCATAATATTTTTAATTTTTAGTTATTTGACAAATATACGCAAAAAGAAACCTTTTTAAGAAAGCTTTCTTAAAAAGGTTGGTTGAATATGTTATAATTTAGGAGTTATTTTTTCTCTTTTAACAAATAGATGTAAACAGGATAGTGATCACTATATCCTCCGGTAAATTTTCCACCTCCCCAACTTCTGTATGCATATCCTTTATAACGTCCTTTTTTTTGGGTTAAAAATCTAGGATTAAAAATATTTGCTTTATATAATTTATAAGTAGAAAAATCTTTTTTAGTGGTTAATAAAGGATACGTTACCATTATTTGATCAAATAAATTAATATTATCGCGATACCCTAAAGTACTTAAACCACGTCTAAACATATCATCCATCGGATTGTAAATACCTCCTTTTTGTACAGCAGATTTTTTTCCTTTGGCGTGTAAAATTTGACGCAAACTTGTATTGATAGGATCATCATTTAAATCACCCATAATAATTATTTTAGGATTGGGATATTCTTTCTCTATATCTTTTATAATTTTTAAATTTAATGCTGCCGCTTTTTCACGAGAAGGTCGGCTTTTTTGCTCACCTCCTCTCCTTGACGGCCAGTGATTTACAATAATATGAATAATCTCGTCATCTAACATTCCGGTTACAAGCAATTGATCTCTTGTTGCATACGGCTTTCCTTCATCACTAAATAATTTCAATTCGTATGTTTTACTGTCTATTGGTTTAAAATATCTTTTTTGATATAATAATGCAACGTCAATCCCTCTGGCGTCTGGCGAATCGTAATGAATAATACCGTAATGTTTCTTTTTAAGTTTCTCGTTATGGATTAAATCCTCTAAAACTTGGCGATTCTCTACCTCAGCAACACCAATAATTGCAGGACTATTCTTTGCTTTTTCTTTACCGATTTCCGAAATAACTTTTGCCATATTGTCTAACTTGGCAAGATATGCTTTCCCTCTTTTTTTGGCATTCATTTCCATTATAGGACTACGTTCGTCTAATTTTTGAGGATCATTTATCGTATCAAATAAATTTTCTAAATTATAAAAAGCAACCGTGCGTATTTTAAATTTTTTTTGTTGGCTAAAAGCCGAAATTGTTGCTAAAAATATAACAACAAACATTAATTTAATAAATCTCATCTTTGTATTTTTAATAGGTTGCTAAATTAAAAACAATAATCGAACCAAAAAATAATTTAACGTTGTATTTATCAAAAAATCGCTTAACAATTCCTTAATATTACTTTTCTGTTAAATTAACAAAAGATATGTTTATAAATTCGTATTTTTGTTGCGTTAAACATAAATTAATTTTAAACTCACTTATGAAAAAATATTTTATTGCAACCTTACTTGGTATTTTTTCTTTTTTCACAATGCAAGCACAACAGTCTGTTAAAGGTAAAGTGCTCGATGCGGAAACAGAAAAAGCAATTGCCAATGTTAAGGTTTCTGTTCAAGGAACAAACATTATGGTAAAAACTCCGTTTAATGGTGTTTTTGTACTAAAAAATGTTCCTAAAGGAAAACAAATTATCGAAATCTATTTAAATGGATACGAAAAACAATTGTTTCCTGTTGTAATTGCGGATAAACCTATTGATTTAGGTGAAATTTCGCTGTATGAAGACTATAATGAAGAATCTGATATTAGTGAAATTACACTTTCCGATGATGAATTATCTGATGACGAAGGTGGTGCCGATAACACTTCAGGATTATTACAATCTTCAAGAGATGTCTTTGTAAGAGCTGCGGCTTTTAATTTTTCTTGGTTTAGAAGTCGTGGTTATGACTCTGAAAATGCTACGGTTTTAATTAACGGTATTAAAATGAACAAAGTTGCAACCGGAAGACCTCAGTGGTCTAATTGGGGAGGATTAAATGACATTACTAGAAATCAAGAATTTTCTTACGGATTAGCTCCTTCCGATATAACTTTTGGAGGTGTTTTAGGAGCAACGGCAATTAATACCAGAGCATCTACTCAAAGAAAAGGAAACAGAATTTCTGCATCATCATCTAACAGAAGTTATCAAGGAAGGTTTATGGCAACTCACAACTCCGGCTTAAACGAAAAAGGCTGGGCTTATAGTGTTTCCGCTTCTAGAAGATACGCAAAAGAAGGTTATTTTGAAGGCTCTACTTACAACGCTTGGTCTGCTTATTTAGCTGTTGAAAAAAAGCTAAATGATAAACACAGTTTAAATTTAAGTGCTTTATACACGCCAAATCGTAGAGGGAAATCTTCACCAAATACACAAGAAGTTTACGATTTAAAAGGGTTGACCTACAACTCATATTGGGGTTATCAAGGTGTTGAAAAAAGAAATTCCAGAATTAAAGATTTAAAAGAACCTATTTTTATTTTAAGTCATTATTTTACTATTAGCGATAAAACTTCGTTAAACACAAATATCGGTTACCAAACCGGAAGTGTTGGTAACAGTAGAATTGGTTATTACAGAGCTTTAAATCCGGATCCTACTTATTACCAAAAATTACCTAGTTATGCTTTAGCTCATAACTCAGGGCCTGATTATACCGAGTTTTATGATAATTTAACCGAATTTAAAAATAACGGACAAATAAATTGGGCAGATTTATATGACGCTAATACGACCATTGGTGGAAATGCCGCTTATTATCAATACGAAGACCGTAATGATGAAACAACTATTTCGGTAAACACAAACTTAGTAACCGAATTAACCGACAATATTACCTTAAACGGAAGAATTAATTACAGTAAATTTGATTCCGATAATTTCGGAAATATGTTAGATTTATTAGGTGCACAATATTTTACCGATTTAGACCAATACGCTCCGGAAGGTAGTACACAAGAACAAAACGATATGTTACATCCTAATAGACAGGTAACAGTTGGTGATAAATTCTTATATAATTATAAATTATACTCCAACACAATGGATGCCTTTTTACAAGCTCAATTTTCATACGATAAAGTAGATTTCTTTGTTGCCGGTAAATATGCAAGCACTTCACATCAACGTGAAGGTTTGTTTCAAAATGGTTCATATCCTACCACATCTCTTGGTAAAAGCGAAAAATTAACTTTTAACGACCCAAGTTTTAAAGCAGGTATTACGTATAAAATTACCGGTCGCCATTTAATTAATGTAAACGGAGGCTATCTATCAATTGCTCCTACACTAAGAAATACTTTTGCAAATGCAAGAATGAACAACCAAATAATACCAAATGTTACTTCTCAAAAAATAATGAGTGCAGATGCAAGTTATATTTTAAGAGCACCGGGAATTAAAGGTCGTTTAACAGGATATTATACCAAATTTAGCGACGCTATCGAAACCTCGTTTTACTTTGCACAAGGTTTGGGTTTACAAGGTGGTGATGACGAAGATTTTGTTGGCGAAAGCGTTACCGGAATTGAAAAAACACACAAAGGAATGGAACTTGGTTTTGAAGTACAAGCAACTCCTACAATCAAGTTAACGGCTGTTGCGGCTGTTGGGGAATACAAATACAGTAACAATCCTAATTTGTATTTAACTTCCGAAAATGAAAATGAATTTAGAGATTTTGGTACAACTTATTTAAAAGGAGTAAATGTTGCCGGAACACCAAGACAAGCGTATTCCTTAGGATTTGAATACCGTGACCCTAAATATTGGTGGTTTGGTGTTAATGCAAATTATCAAATGCAAAATTATTTAGATATTTCTCCGGTATTGCGTACCAATAACTTTTGGCAAGATACCGATGGTTTGCCTTTAATTAACCCGGAGACCGGAAATCCGGTAACCCAAGATGAAGTAGATTCTTTGTTGGTACAAGAAGAATTTGACGGAGCCTTTTTATTAAACGCAATTGGTGGTAAATCTTGGAAAGTAGGCAACAAATACATTGGATTTTTTGCTAGTATAAGCAACATCTTAGGCGAAGAATTTAAAACCGGCGGTTTTGAACAAGCAAGAAATGCTAACTTTGTAAGACTACAACAACAACGCAATTTAGAAACTCCAACTTTTGGCCCTAAATACTGGTATGGTAATAAAACAACATACTTTTTTAATCTATATTTAAGATTCTAATAACTAAAAAACAAAAATTAAAAAATATAAAATTATGTATAAAACAAAAAATATTTTAAAGTTTGCAGTAAGTATGCTTTTTGTAGTTGCTACTTTTACTGCCTGTGTTAAAGATAGTAATTTTGACACGCCGCAAATTCAATATGAAGATAATGATATTTCAAATTCTACCATCACTGCTGTAAAGAATAACATTATACAAAATTACAATAATGCCACTAATCCGGGAGCTGCTCAATTAATATATACGTTTCCTGATGATAGTCCGGTTGTTATTTCCGGTTATGTTGTTAGTAATGATAAGGATGGTAATTTTTACAAAAAATTAGTTATTCAAGATAATTTTGAAAATCCAACTGCAGGTATTGAAATTGATATTGATTTAAGATCCATGTACACCAAATACAATTTTGGAAGAAAAATTTATATAAAAATGGCAGGACTAAGTGTTACTTATTTAGATGGCCAACATGAACAAGATCCTCCTTTTCTAAACACAAGTAACCCAACAGATAATATTCTCGGAGTTTATAAAATAGGGATAAGAGATGTAGATTTTAAATTAAAAAGAATATCCGGAACAAGAGCTGATGAAATAATTACACGATCAGGAGTTACAAAAGAAATTGTACCACAAATTATTACAACAAGTGATTTTAATGATGATACAATGAATACTTATGTGCAAATGAATAACATTCAATTTGAACTAAGTGAATTAGGTAAAACTTTTGCAGGAGAACCTAATGATGAATATGATGCAATAAGAACATTATTAAGTTGTGAAACGCAACAAAGTTTCGGATTAATGACAAGCACTTTCTCTACTTTTAAATCACTTAATATACCTGAGAAAAAAGGTACTTTAGAGGCTGTTTTGATGAAAAACTATAGGGAAGCCAGCCCTGTTGTTGTACTTAACTCTTCTACAGATTTGGAGTTTTTAGATACTGAAAGATGCGACCCTATAATCTTAGACTGTGGTTTGGCTGATACACCTGGGAGTCAAATTCTTTTAGAACAAAATTTTGATTCCGGTACAATTGATAATGGTTGGACAAACTATACAGAGGCAGGAACTAGAAGCTGGGAGCTGTTTAATAGCTCATCTGCATTATCAGGTTATTCAGCTAAAATAGGTTCATACTCATCTGAAGATGACAGTACAATTGCTTGGTTAATAAGTCCAGCTTTAAATATGAATACCCAAACAGGAGAAACTTTAGAATTTATGACCTCTAATAGTTGGTCTGATGGATCTAAATTAGAACTTTTATTCTCAACAGATTGGGATGGTACCGAAGCTGGTATTTCCTCTGCTAACTGGGGTATTATACCATCGGCTAACATAGTAAGCGATGATGAATTTTATCAAAATTGGGTTTCTTCAGGGATTGTAGATTTATCTTGTGCGGAAGGAGAAAATTTTTATATTGCATTTAAATATACAGGCTCCGGTAATCTAGATTTCGATGGAACTTATGAATTAGACAATATCGAGATAAAATATTAAAAAATTAAATCTTTTTATTAAAACCTCACAAAAATATTTTTGTGAGGTTTTTTTTATGTAAAATAGAAACCTTTTATAAAAACTGTCGTCTATACAAATAGAAACACTTAAAAAGAGAATTGAAAGTTATAAAACTACATAAAAATCCGGTTTTAAACGATCGGCAAGTTGTAAAGAAACTTAAAGCCGAAAACCGTGAAATGCAACACTTTGTGTATCAATATTACGCTCCTAAAATGTTATCTGTTTGCAGACAGTACATAAAAGATTTACAGCATGCCGAAGATGTTTTATTAAACGGATTTCTAAAAGTGTTTACCAAAATAAACACCTATAACCAAAAAGGAAGTTTTGAAGGCTGGATACGAAAAATTATGATAAACGAATGTATTTCGTATTTACGCATTAAAAAAAACACATTTATAACAGATGAATTTAAAGACAAACCAATAGCCGAAGAAGAAACACAAAAGAGAATAAATACCGATAAAATACAAGTGGCAATAGACGCTTTAAAACCTGAATTACGATTTGTATTTAACTTATTTGTTATCGAAGAATACAAACATAAAGAAATTGCCGAAATTTTAAACATTACCGAAAATGCTTCAAAATTACGTTACCGAAAGGCTAAACAGCAAATAAAGAAATCCCTCAAAAATAAAAAATCACAATATGGAAAATAATATCGAAAAAAAGGTAAAAGAACATTTCCGTAATAGAGAAATTACGCCAAATCCGTTATTATGGGAGGTTTTAAATGCAAAATTGGAACAAAAACAAAATACTAAAAAAAGTACTTTTTATAGATATTTTGCCATTACCGGTATGCTTATCGGTTTTTTAATTGCATTGACAATCTTTTTTAGACAACATAGTAATATAAAACAAAAAGAAAATTTAATTACAGTTGATAAAAAACAACCTAAGACACTTATACCTAAAACAAAAAAGAAGCTTGCATTACCTATTAAGCAAAAACCTATTATTGGTAAAAATAAAAAATATGTTGCATCAAAAAATACGGTTAAACCGGAAAAATATTCCGTTAAAAAAACGGTGAAATTAACAGAAAACTTTCCTGAAAATGATACACATGATGTTTCTAAAAACAATTCCGATAAGGAAAAAATAATCGTTGCGAATAACCCACAAAAAACACCTTTGTCGGATGCCGAAATGAATAAACTTTTAGTTGCTTCACTTAGAAATTTAATACAAGAAGACACTACGAATCTTAAAATTAAAATTAAGACCGGTGAAATTCTTTATACGCTGGAAAACGAAGAAGATAATACCTTAAAAAATAAAATTATTAAAAAATTAATTGCCGGTGCACAGGCAGTTGAAAACCATATTTCTAACAATTAAATTATAAAAAATGACACGAATAATAATTAGTACCGTATTGCTTTTATTTGGATTGGTTCAAAGCGTATTAAGTCAAGATTTAGAGTCTAAAACCAAAGAAATTTCGTATAAAATTGATTCCATTACCACAAGCGAACGAGCGTTAATGAAAAAAGAAATTAGAGAGATTGAAAAAAATTATAACAAAGATCTTATTACCGAAGAAGAATACGAAACTTTAAAGAAAGAAGCCGTAACCAAACATGCAAAAAACATCAAAACACAGGTAGATGCATTAGAAAAAGAATTGCATACTGCCATGGAAAATCGCGTACACAAAAAATTAATCGAAACTAAACAAGAACAAGAATACCGTACAATAAGCATTAGATTAGGTAAAGAAAAAGGCAAAAAATACGAGTACAAAAACAAACGTACCTACTCTTATTTTGTTTACGCTTTCGGATTAAACAATGTAATGCAAGGCAATAATATAAATTCGATGCAAGACATGCCTTTTTATTTTGGGAAATCATATTTCTTTGAACTGGGAACAAATTATAAAACACGGATTTTTAAAAAAAATCCGATTTTTTATATCGACTACGGATTTTCGGTTAGATACAACAACCTTAGATTGAAAGACAATCTATACTACGTAAGTTCGGGTAACACAACAACATTACAGTCTTTTACTTATGATTTAAAAAAATCGCGTTTTAAAAATGTACAATTGGTGGTTCCGATAATGGTAGAAACTGATTTTAGTAAACCGGAAATTAAAAACGGTAAAAAAATATTTTATCGTAATAGAACTTTTCGTTTTAGTTTTGGTGGATTTGCCGGAATTAATCTAAAATCCAAACAAATTCTCAAATATAAATTAAACGGAAAAACCATTAGAGATAAACGAAAAGGAGATTACAACGTAAACAAGTTTGTTTATGGTGTACAAGGATTAATTGGTTATAAAGACACCAGTTTTTATGTAAAATACGATTTAAACGATTTGTTTAGACATAATTACAACGGACAACACAATGTTTCTTTTGGTTTACGATTTGATTTGTAGCTCAAAAATAAAAAACAATAGATGTTACTAAAAGCAACTCTTAAGTTTTAAAAAATTAGACTTTATTTTAAAGATCTAATGTAATTTACCAAATCCCAACGTTGCTTTTCGGTTAAAATTGGTTCCCATTTAATCATGTCATTTCTACCTTTTGATATTTTCCAGAAAATTTCTCCATCGGTTTGATTTTGAATCAAAGGCAAAGTCAAATCTTTTGGTTTTGGTGTTAATGCTTTTGCTCCGGGACCGTTTCCGTGACCGTTTAGATCATGACAGACAGCACATCTACTACGAAAGATTCTTTTTCCTCTTTCAATAGAATTGGCATCTTTAGGAATTGGATTTTTTAATTTTTTGGCAGCTTCAGGAGCTTTCCAAATATCATCTTGCATACCAATAAATCCAAAAAGAAAACCGGATAAAATAATTGTTAGCAGTACTTTTTTCATTTTAATTTATTTTTTGGGAGTACAATATAGACATTTTTAATTAAAACACCTATTTCCCATATTTTAATAGACTAAAAATCAATTATTATGCCAAATCAGATGCTGATTTTACTGTTCCTCAGGTAAAATTTTAATTTTTGGTTCTATAAAAGTCTTTTTATTGGCTATTTTTTGTTCAAAAGAAAGTAATAAAGCAGGCAATAACAACAAATTAGAAACCATGGCAAATAATAATGTTATTGAAACCAAACCACCAAGAGCAATGGTGCCGCCAAAACTGGATAATGTAAAAATTAAAAACCCAAAAAACAACACGATAGATGTATAAAACATACTAACGCCTGTTTCACGTAAAGCTTTAAAAACAGATTTTCTAACTTTCCAGTTATTAGCTTTTAATTCTTGACGATATTTTGCCAAAAAATGAATAGTATCATCTACTGAAATCCCAAAAGCGATACTAAATACTAAAATTGTGGATGGTTTTATTGGTACACCAAGATAACCCATAAGTCCGGCAGTTAAAAGTAATGGTAAAACATTAGGAATTAATGATATTAAAATCATTTTAAAGGAGCGAAACATCCAAGCCATAAATAAGGATATAAGCAAAATAGCTATTGCCAATGAAATAAATAGATTTTTAACCAAATACGTAGTACCTTTCATAAAAACCAACGCTTTTCCGGTTAACGAAATATCAAATCCTTTTTTATTGAATTTTTTTACTTTACTTGCTAATCGCTCCTCAATAACATCCATTTTTTCGGTACCGACATCTTTCATATAAGTTGTCATTCTGGCATATCTTCCGGTAGAATCTACTAAACTCTTTAACATATTTTTGTTTGTTTTAGAGTTTTTAGTGTATGAAAGTAAAAATGTTTTTTCTTGTTTTGATGGTAATTGATAATACTTCGGATTGCCGTTATAATAAGCTTGTTTGGAATATTTAACCAAATTTAAAACTGAAAATGTTGGCGAAAGTTCGGGTATTTCTTCAATTTCATCTTCAATTTGTTGCATTTTTTTTAGGGTAGAAAGCTTCATTACTCCTTTTGGTATCTTGGTATCTACCAAAACTTCCAAAGCCATAATACCTCCAAATTCATCCTCAAAAAACTTTATATCTTTATAAAATTGTTTTCCTTTTGGCATATCTTCAATTAAACTTCCGGAAACACGTATTTGATAAACTCCAATAATGCTAATAATCACTAGAATAAACGTAACAATATAGATTGTAATTTGGTGGTGTTTTACTGTATGAATCATCCAATCTACAATTTTATTTATCCATTTCTTTTCTAAATGTTTTAAATGTCTCTTTTTAGGAATTGGCATAAAACTGTAAATAATTGGAATTAATAATAATGAGAGTAAGAAAATTCCCATAATATTAATTGACGCCACAATTCCAAATTCATTTAAAGTCTTGCTTTTTGTAAAAATAAACGTTGCAAAACCTGCTGCTGTAGTTAAATTAGTCATTAAAGTAGCATTCCCAATTTTAGAAATAACACGAATTAATGATTTTGCTTGATTACCATGATTTTTGATTTCTTGTTGGTATTTATGAATCAAGAAAACAGCATTAGGCACACCTATGATAATAATAAGAGGCGGAATTAACGCCGTTAAAATCGTTATTTTGTAACCTAATAATCCAATCGTTCCAAACGACCAAATTACACCAATTACAACGGTAAGTAATGTGATAAAAGTAGCTCTATACGATCTAAAAAAGAAGAAGAAAATTAAAGCTGTAATAAAAAGAGCACCAAAAACAAAATATTTCATTTCATCTTTTATACTCTTGGCATTAAGTGTACGTACATAAGGCATCCCGGAAACATACACATTAACTTTATTTTCTTTTTCAAATTTTTTAATTTCCGGAATTAATTTATCCAAGACAAACGTAATTCGTTTTTTGGTGTTTACAATATCTTTTTTAAGGTAAATTATTCCTCTAATCGTTCCGGTTTCTTTATTAAATAGTAAATTTTCGTAAAATGGTAAATTATTAAATAGCTCCTTTTTTATAGCTAGTATTTCTTTTTTAGACTTTGGCTTGTCATCAAATAAATCTTTGGTAATAAATTTTTTATTTTTTTTATCTTTTACCAACTCCTTGATATCAGCAATCGATTTAGCGGTTTCTACCTCAGGATATTTTGCTAATCTATGGATAAGTTTGTTCCAGTTATAAAATTTTTCAGGCTCAAAAATTGTAGAATCTTTAACTGCGAGAATAATTAAATTACCTTCCTCTCCAAAAATTTTAAGAAACTTATCATACTCAAGATTTGCAGGATGATCGCTTGGTAATAAATTTGCCTCGGAATTTGAAAACTTAACATTCTTTATTTGACTTGCTAAAAAATACGTAATTGCAATTAGAATGGCTAATATAATATATTTACCTCTTAAAATTCCTCTTGCTACAACAGTCCAAAAATTCATTTAATCTAAATTTAGATTACAAAGATATTATTTTAAAATAGAATACGTTTTCTATGTTACTTATTTTCCTGCAAAAACAACCAATAAAGTTTAAATCTTACTCTAATTATTAAAAACAAACCGCTCAACTTAAAAAAAAGACAATTAGCACTTGTCAAATAAATAAATATACGTAATTTTGCAAACTCTTTAGAGTAAAGAGGAATGTTTAATTAAAAATATACGTGTGAACACATTAAGTTACAAAACAGTATCTGCAAACAAAGCAACCGTTAATAAAGAATGGTTAGTTGTAGATGCCGAAGGCGAAGTGTTAGGTAGATTAGCATCTAAAGTTGCAAAACTAATTAGAGGCAAACACAAACCTAACTTTACCCCTCACGTAGATTGCGGAGACAATGTAGTCGTAATCAACGCTGAGAAGATTCAATTAACTGGAAAAAAATGGACGGACAAAACATATGTACGCCATACAGGTTATCCAGGAGGACAAAGAACATTATCTGCTACCGAGGTTTTTCAAAAAGATCCAATTCGTTTAGTAGAAAATGCTGTTAAAGGAATGTTACCTAAAAACAAATTAGGAAGAGCAATTTATAAAAACTTGCATGTTTTTACAGGTGCAGAACACAATAAAGAAGCTCAAAAACCTAAAGCAATTAATTTAAACGACATTAAATAATATGGATACAATTCATAAAATAGGTAGAAGAAAAACAGCAGTTGCTCGTATGTATATGAGTGACGGATCCGGTAAAATTACCGTAAATGGTAAAGATATGGAAAACTACTTTACTACCGGAACTTTACAGTACAAAGTAAACCAACCATTAACATTAACCGATAATGTTGGTAAATTTGATATTAAAGTTACAGTTGTAGGTGGTGGTATTACAGGTCAAGCCGAAGCAACTCGTTTGGCAATTTCACGTGCATTATGTGAATTAGATGAAGAAAACAGAGGTGTTTTAAAACCGGAAGGCTTATTAACAAGAGACCCAAGAATGGTGGAACGTAAGAAATACGGACAAAAGAAAGCTCGTAAGAAATTCCAATTCTCTAAACGTTAATATTTTAGTTTTAGTAAAATTATTAAAAAGTTATTGTTTGAGTTTAGCATCCAAATTTTTAAGATTTTCTTTTTTTGAGACTACTTAAATATTGCTAATTCATACGGAACGTAAACTTAACAAAAAATGAAAAAACCAGAAGTAAAAGAATTGTTAGACGCAGGTGTACACTTTGGACATCTAACAAGAAAGTGGAATCCTAATATGGCTCCTTACATCTATACAGAACGTAAAGGAATTCATATTATCGATTTATATAAAACCGCTGCAAAAATTGAAGAAGCTCAAAAAGCTCTTAAAAAAATTGCAGCCTCAGGTAGAAAAGTACTCTATGTAGCTACCAAAAAACAAGCAAAAGAAATCGTTGCAAATCAAGCAAGTTCTGTTAATATGCCTTACATCACCGAAAGATGGCCGGGCGGAATGTTAACAAACTTTGCAACTATCAAAAAAGCCGTTAAAAAAATGGCAGTTATCGATAGAATGAAACAAGATGGTTCTTTTGACGCTTTATCAAAAAGAGAAAAATTACAAATTAATCGTACCAGAGCAAAATTAGAAAAGAATTTAGGTTCTATCCGTGATATGACGCGTTTACCTGGTGCCTTAATCGTTGTGGATATTAAAAGAGAGCATATCGCTGTTGCGGAAGCACGTAAATTAAACATTCCTATTTTTGCAATGGTAGATACCAATTCAGATCCACGATTAGTAGATTTTGTAATTCCATCTAATGATGATGCTTCTAAATCTATCGAAAAAGTGCTATCTTACCTTACAGACGCTATTGCGGAAGGTCTTGAAGAAAGACAAACCGGTAAAGATAAAGAACCAAAAAAAGCAGAAGCAAAAAAATAATTATTAATTAGAAAATTTTATTAAAATGGCAAAAATAACTGCTGCAGAAGTAAATAAATTAAGAAAAACTACCGGTGCCGGAATGATGGATTGTAAAAATGCATTAGTTGAGGCTGAAGGTGATTTTGATAAAGCAATTGAAATCCTTAGAAAAAAAGGACAAAAAGTTGCTGCAAAAAGAGCAGACAGAGCTTCTACGGAAGGTGCTGCTATCGCTAAAGTAAACGATAACAATACTGTTGGTGTTGCTATTGTTTTAGGTTGTGAAACCGATTTTGTAGGTAAAAATGATTCTTTTGTAAAATTAGCAAATGACTTTGCTGATATTGCACTAAATTTTGCAGATAAAGATGCTTTTTTAGCAGCTGATTTTGGCGGAATTACTGTTGCCGAGAAACTAATTGAACAAACCGGTGTTATCGGTGAAAAATTAGAAATTACAGCTTTCGAAAAAATTGAAGCTCCTTTTGTTGGATCTTATATCCATGCAGGAAACAAAATCGCTACCTTAGTAGGTTTGTCTTCAGATGCCGAAGGTGCTGCTACTGTTGCAAAAGATGTTGCTATGCAAGCTGCTGCAATGAATCCAATAGCTTTAAACGAAGATGCTGTAGATGCATCTGTAATCGAAAAAGAAATTGAAATTGCAAAAGATCAATTACGTGCAGAAGGTAAACCGGAAGCTATGTTAGATAATATTGCAAAAGGTAAATTAAGACGTTTCTTTAAAGACAATACTTTAGTAAATCAAGCATTTATTAAAGATTCTAAAAAGAGCGTTGACCAATATGTAAAAGAATCTTTAGGTAAAGATGTTAATGTAACCGATTTTAAACGTGTTGCATTAGGATAATTACTAAAATATAATACATAACAAAAAAACCTTATTCTTTATTGAATAAGGTTTTTTTTTGTATTGATAGAAATCAATGCATATATTTTAATATAGTAATACTTTTGTTAAAACAATTTTTTATGAAAACAAGCATCTTTACATTCTTTTTATTTTTAGTGATTTCAGCTTTTTCGCAAGTTGGCATTGGAAATACAAATCCTACAGAGTCTTTAGATGTAACAGGTAATATTAAATTTTCGGGTGCTATTATGCCAAATAACAATCCGGGAACAGCAGGTAAAATACTAACTTCTAACGGACCTAATACAGCTCCTAGTTGGAGTACTTCCATGCTAAATCAAAGCCAAACTACTGCTATGGGTAAGTTTTTTTCCGGACTTATAAATATTCCATCAGGTTCTTCTACATTAGCTTTAACCGATTCAAATTGTATTACAACCAGTACTTGCATAATGACTTGGATTGGTCCCTTACCATCAGGAATAAATTACGGAAATTTAGTGACAACAATAGAAGCACAAAATGGACAATGGAAATTTCATTTTACTAATAACACCGGTTTTAATTTATCTAATTTCCAATTTTCTTTTTTTGCTTTTTACTAGATATCCAATAATAGGTTAATTTAACTATCCATTAAAATTTAATATATTTGTTGTTTAACAAAACAACATGCAAAAAGAATTTAAAATTACACCTGATTTATATGCAAGTTCCGGACAACGTTTGGCTAATTTGTTTATTGACACCATAATGTATTATATCCTTTTAATCGTTGTTAGTGCAATTTTAGGTGTTGTCCTTGCCTTAATCGGCGGAATGGCTTTGGTTAACACTATAGTAGATTCCTCTTTTTTTAATATCGCTGTTACTTACGGCACAATATTACTTTATTTTATTGTCTTTGAATTTTTCTTACAAAAATCTATTGGCAAATACTTATCTAAAACCATCGTAGTAAATGAAAATGGCGAAAAACCAACGTTAAAACAAATCGTTGGTAGAACTTTTTCTCGTTTTATACCATTTGATGCTTTTTCTTATTTAGGTAGCAGTGTAAGAGGTTGGCACGATACTTTACCTAATGTCTATGTTGTAGATGAAAAATTATTTCAACAAAAAAAGAGAAATTTCTATGATTTTAAAGAATTAGGCAAAAATGAAGAGGAATTTACCACAACAAAAGATACTGATTTAGAAGTGCGATTTTAATTTATACAAAACCGGCTTGCTTAAAGTTGCATTATTTTCAATGGATGCTATTTGTAGATTTAACAAATACAAATCATCTTTAATTGTATTATCTACAAAAATAAATTCTGTTATGGTAGCGTCTAACCTTGGATTAGAACCAAAATTCCAAAATGCCTTGTGTGCAACTAATTTTCCGTCATCTTTTTCTTTATCTACCGAAGGCAAGTCGATTAAAAGATGTTTAATTCCGATTTCTTTTAAATAAACAGCAGTCTCTTCTAACAAAAACGGCGGATTGCTATTAGAATAATTTTTATTTAATTTCTCTTTTGTATTTGGTAATGTTCTAATAATTAAGGCTTCTAAATTTTCATGCTTTATCGCTTCTTTTACTTGAAATTTGGTAATAACACAATCGCTTCCCTTCTTTTTAGGTGCAACGCTAATTAATTCTGCTAAAAAAAAGAATTTTTTTAATAAACGGTTAATACTATAAAATTCTTTGGTTATGTGACCTACGCATTCGGTATGTGTTGCATTTGCATGCGGATAAAATGTAATTTTATTAAAATTGGTAGAAGCTCCTTTTTTAACCGAACCTACAAAATCATCGATTACCACAGGTTCAATTATCGGATTTTTAACATACCAAGCCAAAGTACCCTTTTTATTTTCTAATGGAATTGAAATATCTAACGGATTGGATAAATCGGTTTGATACTCTTTTCCTTTTATGTGAATTGTTGTTTTCAAAATTTAAAATTCATCATTTTCAAAAGCCGTTCCGATAACAACAACAGTTGCTCCGGCATCAAAAACAGCACGTATCTGTTTTTTTGTTTTTATTCCTCCTCCTATAATTAAAGGTAAATTTACATTCTCGGAAACCATTTTTATCATATTTAACGAAATTGGATGTAAAGCACCACTTCCTCCGTCAAGGTAAATTAATTTATTGCCAATAAATTCGCCTGCCAAAGCTGTTGCAACGGCAATTTCGGGCTTATGTGACGGTAATGGTTTGGTATTGCTAATATATGATGCCGTAGTTTCTCTACCGCTTTCCACCAATAAATAACCGGTAGAAATAACCTCTAAATCAGTTTGCTTTAATAAAGGAGCAGCAATCACTTGATTACCAATTAAATAATCCGGATTTCTACCTGACAATAATTGTAAAAACAAAATAGCATCTGCTTGATTGGAAATTTGCATTGCCGAACCCGGAAAAAGCACAACAGGTAAATCGGTTAACTGTTTTATATGCAAAATAAATTCATCGATAATATTTTTAAACAATAAACTGCCTCCAACAAAAATACAATTGGTATTTAATTGGTGTATTCTTTTAACGATATCCGGTAAATCAGCTATTTGAGTTTTGTCAGGATCTAAAAGGATAACCAACTTTTTTTGATGATTTCGATATGCTTTTTGTATGTCTTTTAATACTTTATCTTTCATTTTCTAATAAACTAAACCGATGTTCATCTAAAAAGACACCATCTTTATAAGCCGATTTCCGACTAATGCCTTCAAATATAAAATTATTTTTAAGTAAAACACGTTGCGAAGCAATATTTGTTTCCAAAGTACTTGCAAAAATGCGGTTAATATCCAGATTTTGAAATCCGTATTGTATCATTTTTTTTACCGCAACCGAAGCAATTCCTTTATTCCAAAAAGGTTCGCCAATCCAGTAACCCAATTCAGCGGTAAAACGATTTATATCATCCATTCTGTGTAAACCTATAGCACCTGCCAATTTTCCTTTATAAAATATAGCAAATACATTATTGTTAGAGCTGCTTGTCATTTTTTTAATAAAATCGATAGCATATTTTTCTTTATAAGGAAATGGAAAAACATCACGCATATTTTTCTGAATAGCTTTATTATTTGCCAATTTAGCAAAATCTTTGGCATAAAATAATTCCATTGTTTTTAATTGTACTGTTTTTTCCATTTTAACAATTTTAATTCAAGGCATAAACCAAACTGTAATTTTCAATTTTTTTAAAATGTATCTGATAAACCTCATAAAAATCCTCTTTTTTAATCCAACCTCTTGCCTGTCTATCTTCTAATTTAAAAGCTTCAATCGGTAAATGTTCTTTAAACAACAAGCCTCCGTTTGGATGAATTTTATACAAACTTTCTTTTGCTCCCCAAATTACAGTTAAATGTTCAACTAAGTTATCTTTATCTAAAAACTTAAATTCAGATGCTATAAATTTAGGAGCGATTTTAATGATTTTCTCTCTGTTTTTTTCTATATCAATTCCCACAACATTATCACTTACAATAATTGCCGAGAAAGCAAAAGAATGCGTAATTGAAATCCGTTTCCCATCTTTTAAATGTGGTTTTCCGTCTTTAGTATAAAATAAATCAGAGTCACCATATCCTAATTCCTTTAATAAATGGCGAACACTTAAAAACCCTTTTTGATGCACCTCTGATTTCATATTTTCCAATCGGTTTAAACTGTTTTGGGCTAAATTGATATTTTTAAAAAAATCTAAATCTTCGGTAATTTTCCAAATCAACACCTTGGTATTATCTTTTGGTTCTATCGTTTGGTATAAAGGCATAAAATAATAAAATTTTTTGTACTTTTGCAATTCTTAAAATACAAAGATACAATTATGAGTGCAAATACCGATACTTACGTAAAATATAAAGTAAAAGACATTAGTCTAGCTGATTGGGGAAGAAAAGAAATTAAATTAGCTGAAGCAGAAATGCCGGGATTAATGAGCTTACGCGAAGAATATAAAGATGAACAACCTCTAAAAGGAGCAAGAATTGCCGGATGTCTACACATGACCATCCAAACGGCTGTTTTAATTGAAACTTTAAAAGAATTAGGAGCAGAAGTAACTTGGAGTTCTTGTAATATTTTTTCTACACAAGACCAAGCTGCGGCTGCAATTGCAGATGCAGGAATTTCAGTTTATGCTTGGAAAGGAATGAACGAAGAAGAATTTGACTGGGCGATTGAACAAACATTATTCTTCGGCGAAGACCGTAAACCACTTAATATGATTTTAGATGACGGAGGAGATTTAACCAATATGGTGTTAGATAAATATCCGCATCTGGCCAAAGATATCAAAGGTTTATCCGAAGAAACCACCACAGGTGTACATCGTTTATACGAAAGAGTAAAAAATGGCACATTGCCAATGCCTGCCATTAATGTAAACGATTCGGTAACCAAATCTAAATTTGATAATAAATACGGTTGTAGAGAGTCTGCTGTTGATGCCATTAGAAGAGCAACCGATATTATGCTTGCCGGAAAACGTGTTGTAGTTTGTGGTTATGGTGATGTTGGTAAAGGTACAGCTGCCAGTTTTAAAGGAACAGGTGCCATTGTTACTGTAACCGAAATTGATCCTATCTGTGCTTTACAAGCTGCAATGGATGGTTTTGAAGTAAAAAAATTAGAAAACGTTGTAGATAAAGCCGATATTATTATCACTACTACCGGAAATAAAGATATCGTTAGACCGGAACATTTCTTAAAAATGAAAGATAAAACTATTGTGTGTAATATTGGTCATTTTGATAATGAAATTGATGTGGCTTGGTTAAACGAAAATTATGGTGACACCAAAGATACCATAAAACCACAAGTAGATAAATATACCATAAACGGAAAAGAAATTATTTTACTTGCCGAAGGTCGTTTAGTAAATTTAGGTTGTGCTACCGGACACCCAAGTTTTGTTATGAGTAACTCGTTTACCAATCAAACTTTGGCACAAATTGAATTGTGGAATAATTCCGATAAATACGAAAATAAAGTTTATATGCTACCAAAACATTTAGATGAAAAAGTAGCAAAATTACACTTGGAAAAAATAGGTATCGAATTAACAGAACTAACACCTGAACAAGCCGAATATATTGGTGTAACTGTTGAAGGACCTTACAAACCGGAACATTATAGATATTAATTTTAAACAACATAAAATTATTTATAAAAGTGCCGATTTTAAGATCGGCATTTTTTTGTGCATTTTATCCAAATTTATATGTAAATTTGTAACAGATTAAGGTACGAGTAAAATCGTTTAAAAGGGAATGCCGTGAAAATCGGCAACAGTTCCCGCTGCTGTAATCTCTAAAAAGCTTTAAACATTTTGCCACTGTTTGCATAAAACGGGAAGGCGTTTAAAGTAAAAGAGTAAGTCAGAATACCTGCCTTTTCTAAAAACATCCAACAGCTTTCGGGATAAAAGCAATGGGTGAAAATATGCCTTTGCATATAATCATCTATACTATTTTTCCGGTTGTTTTTGGAATAAATTATTAATTAACAAATTTATTATCATGAAAAAACAACTACTTTTATTTACCTATTTTATCGCAAATTTTATTTTTGCACAAACTACCGTTACTTTTGAGGGCTTAACTGTTCCTAATTCCGGTTATTTTAACGGCGAAACCGAATATACTGCAACCGATGGTTCCGGTCAAATTATTTCTTACGAAGACCAAATGGCTAATTTTTACGTAAATTACACTAATACAGGTGTTTATGATTACTGGAATGGTTTTGCCTATTCCAACCAAACCGATCTAAACACGGCAAGCTATACAAATTATTCTGCTTATTCATCAAATGGCGGCGGAGCAAACGGTTCTTCAAACTACGCATTTGTTTATACGTACAGTGGTGATGCCATGACTTTTGACCAAACGGTAAATGTACAATCCGTACAAATAACCAATAGTGTTTGGGCGTACAAATTTATGGATGGATCTGATGGAACCGGTCACGATTTTCAATCAGGAGATTATTTTAAATTAACCATTACAGCCGTTTTAGATGACAACGGAACGCTTGGTGTTTCAGGAGATGATACACTGGGAAATTCAATTGATTTCTATTTAGCAGATTTTACTAACGGAAATGCAATTATTGTTGGTGACTGGACTAACGTAGATTTATCTTCCCTTGGCAATGTAAAAGGTCTAAAATTTGAAATGAGTGCAAGCGATTCATACACTCCTTATTATTTTGCAATGGATGATTTAGTATATTCTACCACACTTTCCACTACCGAAAATGATTTAATTTCCAATATTAATATGTATCCAAATCCGGTAAACGATGTATTAAACATTCAAAATTGTAAAGATGCTTCCATTACAATTAATGACCTTAACGGAAAACAAATCTATTCCAATACCAATTGCAATGAAACAGAACAAATGGATTTAAGCAATTTTGCAACCGGTGTTTATTTTATTAAAATTCAACAAGATAATAAAATAGCTATTAAAAAAATCATCAAAAAATAAGATTTTGAAAACAAAACTCACTAGCATATTTTTATTATTTGTCTTGTTTTTACAAGCTCAAAGTTTTCCGCCTCAAGTTGGCATTTCCGGTACTACGGCAATTTATAAAGACGATACGCGTTTTATTGATTGGGCAAATTCGGTTAGCGTTACAAGAGGTTATCTCGATATTGCCTTTCCGGATAACGGTTTTGCAGATTACGGTGCAGAAAACAACGCTGTTGGACAACCAAATAATAATGTTGTGAGTTTAGGTGATGGTGGAATGGCAATTCTAACTTTTAACCATCCTATTACCAACGGACAAGGAGCAGATTTTGCTATTTTTGAAAACGGCTTTTTACAAGAAGACGGCTCCGAAATGGCATTTTTAGAATTTGCTTTTGTTGAAGTCAGTACCGATGGCGTTGAATATGTACGATTTCCGGCAATTTCCGAAATGCCAAGCAATACACAAATAGACAGTTTCGGATTTATAAATGCACGAAACATACATGATTTAGCAGGAAAATACATTGCTAATTACGGAACACCTTTTGATTTATCCGATTTAAACAACCTTATTCAAGGCACAACAGTAAACTTAAACAACATCAATTATATTAAATTAATTGATGTTGTTGGTACTGTTAATCCTTCGTTTGCAACATATGACAATCAAAATAATATCGTAAACGATCCTTATCCTACGGCTTTCAGTTCCGGCGGATTTGACCTAGATGCTGTTGGCGTAATTCACAATAGCACAACTACCAATATTAATGATGAGTATTTAACTCGGATTTCCATTTATCCTAATCCTGTAAAAGATATTGTTAAAGTATCAAGTAAGCAAAAAATAATCTCATTGGAATTAATTTCCCTTAACGGGAAACGGTTACAGGTTGTAAGAAACAGTACTGTTTTAAATACCGACAATTTAATGAAAGGTGTTTATTTTTTACGAGTTAAAACCGAAAGTAAAACCAATACTTTTAAACTGGTAAAACGATAAAAATTTCTTTCGGTAAACGAATTTAAAAAATAATTGTACTTTTACAGTCCTTTAAACAATAAAATTAAGGGATTTTAGTTATTTTAGCAACAAAAAATATCTTTTGAAAGGCATAAAAATTCTATATTCGATACTAACCGCTTTTGCTTTGGTTTTCTGGAGTTGTTCTACCAATAAAGATACTATTGTAAGTAGAACTCTACACTCCACTGCTGCAAAATACAACGTTTTGTACAACGGTAATTTGGCATTTGACAAAGCGAAAAAAGAAATAGACGATGCTTATGAAGATGATTTCAGCAAAATTTTACCAATAGAACCATTAAAAATTAAAGAAAAAGATGTCTTGGCCTTACCAAAAACTCCGGGTTCTAAACTTTCGGTTGAATCAAGTTCTAAATCCAATGCACAAGGTTTTGAACGGGCTGAAGAAAAAGCTGTAAAAGCCATCCAAAAACATTCGATAAATATCGGAACAAAAGAAAAAAACAAACAAATTGATGATGCATATTTTTTATTAGGGAAGTCTAGATATTACGACCAACGTTTTGTTCCTGCTCTGGAAACCTTTAAATACATGATTAAAAAATATCCTAAATCCGATTTGTTTCAAACAGCCAGAGTTTGGGAAGCCAAATCACTCATTCGACTTGGACAAGAAGAAGATGCCATCTATAAATTAGACAAATATTTAACCAAGAATAAAGATTTAGAAGACAATATTAAAGATGATGCTCATACCGCTTTGGCAATGGCTTATATGCAAATGGACAGCACACAACAAGTGATTAATCACTTAAACCAAGCCTTAAAATACACGCATAAAAACTACAACCAAGCAACGAGAAATGCTTTTATTTTAGGACAATTATTCCGAAATCAAGGAAAAATCGATTCCTCTAATATGGCTTTTGATAAAATAAAAAACAATAAAAAAGCACCTTATCGTTTTCGTATTTATGCACAACTGGAAAGAGCAAAAAATTATAACAAAGCAACCGATAATACAGATGCTTTATTGGAAAATCTTAAAAAACTAACCAAAAATCGAGATAATAGACCATATTTAGATGGTATCTTTTATCAAATCGGTAAAATTGAATCTGTCAACAATCACACAAATCAAGCAATTGCGTATTTTAAAAAATCATTAAGAACAAAATTAGCAAAAGACGTCCAAAAAGATAAAGCATACGAAGCTTTGGGAGATATTTATTTTGATAAAGCAAAATTTGTAACATCAGGTGCGTATTACGACAGTGTGATTAACCTCTCTATACTTCCAAAATCAAAACGCTTTAGAAAAATAAAACGTCTTCGCAAAAGCTTGGATTACGTTATTCGCTTAGAAAACGATATCAAACAAAACGATAGTATTCTTAATTTGATAGCAATGAGCATTCCGGAAAGAGAAGCTTATTTTAAAGATTATATTAAAAAATTAAAGCAAAAAGATAAAGAAGCCGAAATTATAGCTAAAAACAAAAAAGGAAAAAATTTTAGTGGGTTTGGAAGTTTAAATTCCGGTAACGCTTTAAAAAAAGGAAGCAAGTTTTATTTCTACAATACGCAAACCGTAAGTTTTGGAGAAGAAGAATTTAAAAAAACTTGGGGAAACAGACCTTTAGAAGATAATTGGCGATTATCAGATAAAACCACAGCAAATGAAGAAGAAATTAAAGAAAAAGAAGCCGAAAATAACGAAGAAAAAGACACAAAAAAATATGAATTAGCAACTTATTTAGATAAAATACCAAGTGAACAAACTAAAATAGACAGCATTAACAAAATTAGAAATAAATCCTATTATAATTTAGGTGTTTTATATAAAGAACAGTTTAAAAAACCAAAGCTAGCCATAACACAATTGGAAAAGCTATTACAGTTCAACTTAAAAGATTCTAATCTAACATTACCTGCCTACTATCATTTATACAAAGCATATGCACAAATAGGTAATGATGCTAAAAGTACATTTTACAAAGATAAAATTACTACAGAATATCCGGATTCTAAATATGCACAATTAATTTTACACCCTGAAAAGAAGGATACATCAGATGATGCAGATTCACCTGAAAATAAATATAAAAAGATATATGAACGATATCAAAATAAAGAATACCAACAAGTAATAGAAGATTGCAATAACAACTTGGTAAGTTTAGAAGAATCCCCAATAAAAGCAAAATTTGAGCTCTTAAAAGCACAAGCAATTGCAAAAACATTAGGAAAAAAGGAATATCTTAAATCTCTTAATTTTATTGTAAACAACTACCCAAACACTGTAGAAGCAAAAAGAGCACAAGAAATTATTGACTTTTTAACCGGAAAAAAGAAAAAGAAAGAAAAAAAACAAAAAAAAGAACAAGCTAATACAGGAAAAGAAAATATAAAACGAAAAGGAAGACTTCCCTCAAACCAAGAAATGCTCAAAAAGATTAAAGAGCGGAAATCTATGGGTCCTCCAACAAACAAAAGACCAAAAAAATAATAAACCTTTTAAAAATAAATAATATGTTTTCTGAGAAAAAAAATACTAAAAATACAACTAACACAATGAACGAACGAAATATCATTGGAGCAAATACTACTTTTAAAGGTGATATTATCTCTGAAGGCGATTTTAGAATCGATGGTAAAATAGAAGGTACTATAAAAACTAAAGCAAGAATAATTTTAGGAAAACAAGGCGTAATTAAAGGAGATGCTATCTGCCACAATGCAGACATAGAAGGAACAATTATAGGTACACTAAAAGTTGATGACATGCTAACTCTTAAAAGCTCCGCAAAAGTTCAAGGAGAAGTTGTTATGGGTAAATTAGCCGTAGAACCTGGAGCTGAATTTAACGTTACTTGCTCTATGAAAGGTTCTGTTAAAGAATTAAAACATGGCAAAAAATCAGAAAAAACAGCTTAACAAACTGTTATTTTTTTCCGGCCTTGGGTTAGAGTTGGGATTAACTATTTTTCTTTCTGCAAAATTAGGAAAATGGTTAGACCAAAAATATCCTAATGATAATAATTACTATACTTTAATAATTGTGGTTATTGCTTTTATTGGCTCAATGTTTTTACTCATAAAAAAACTACAAAAAATTCAAGATTAAAAAATCACCTCTGTTCATTGCACAGGTGATTCTTTATTTTGAGTTAAATCTATACCAAATGTTTCAAAAAAAAACAGCAAAATATCTAATTCTAATAATACTACTACTATCCTCTTATACTATACAACTAAAAATTTCTGATAAATATCAAATAAATGCAGAACATAATTTAATTAAAACAGCATACATTTTAAATAGTAGTTTGGTAATTTTATTTTTTCTCTTTGTCGATTTTTTTAAAAATAAATATAAAGATCAAATCGGGTTTGCCTTTATGACCTCAAGTTTATTGAAATTTGCACTTTTTTTCATCTTTATCTATCCAACTTATAAAAAAGATGGCATTCTTACAAAAGCGGAAATAATCACCTTTTTCATTCCGTACACTATTTGTTTAATTTACGAATCGCTTATCGTAAGTAAAATACTAAACAACTTAAAATTTTAACCATTTTTTATTTTCCGGTTAAGCATTTATGTTATACATTTGCAAAAATTTAAAAATCTCAAATTTAAGAGTTTAAAATGTTGAAAAGAGCACTACACATCCTAACAATAATTACTTTATTTTCAATAAGTAATCTTGTTGCACAAGAGCATCATGAAGAAGCAAAACATGAAACTACATCACATCAAACGGAAAACCATAGTTCCGAACACAACCAACATGGAGAAGAAAACTTAAGTTTAAAAGACAAAATAAAAAAAGACATCAAGCATCACTTGCAAGATACACATGGATTTCACATTACAAAGGGAATAGAATTTCCTTTACCTGTTATTTTATGGGATGAAGGTTTACATATCTTTTCTTCTTCAAAATTTCACGAAGGAAATGGTGTTGTAGAAAGCAATGGTAAATATTATGCTATTTCTCATGGAAACGGCCATATTTACAGAACTGATGCAAGTGGAAAAATAGAACACAACGAAAAAGGATTTGAAACAAACAAAAAACCTATAGATTTTTCCATTACAAAAAATGTGTTTATGATTATGATAACCGGATTATTAATGTTTTTATTGTTTTCCGGATTAGCAAAATCTTATAGCAAAAATGGCGGAATCGCAAAGGGACCCGGTCGTTTCTTAGAGCCAATTATACTTTATATTAGGGATGATATTGCAATTCCAAATATTGGTGAAAAACACTATAAAAAATACATGCCATATTTATTAACCATATTTTTCTTTATTTGGTTTTTAAATTTATTTGGTTTAACTCCTCTAGGGGTAAATGTAACCGGTAACATTGCTATTACAGTAGCATTAGCGTTATTAACATATCTTATCACAACTTTTACGGCAAAAAAAGATTACTGGAAACACATTTTTTGGATGCCGGGAGTACCGGTTTTACTTAGACCATTTTTAGCATTAATCGAATTATTAGGTACTATTATTAAGCCTTTTGCTCTGACAATACGTCTTTATGCAAACATGTTTGCCGGTCACGTAGTGCTTATGAGTATAATTGGTTTAATCTTTTTATATAAAAATCTAGTTGGTGGTGGTTTATCGTTTTTATTAGCGTTTGCCCTATCCTTATTAGAATTATTAGTAGCTGCATTACAAGCATATATTTTTACCATGCTTTCTGCTCTATATTTTGGAGCCGCAGTAGAAGAACATGAACATGAAGAAGCACATTAAAAACAAGAATATTATTAATCATTAAATATATTTATTATGACAATTCCAAGTATTATTGGTGGAGGTTTAATCGTTATTGGTGCCGGTTTAGGTATTGGTAAAATTGGTGGTTCTGCAATGGATGCAATTGCAAGACAACCTGAAGCTTCCGGAAAAATTCAAACAGCAATGCTTATTGCAGCAGCGCTTATTGAAGGTATTGGTTTCGCAGCATTATTTGCTAGCTAGACCCAAAATTTGAACCCGATGGTAACGGTTGGTTATCATCGGTTTTATTAAAAAATTAGATTACTTTAAAAATAGATAAATAAATGGATAAATTATTAAATGAATTTTCAGTAGGACTATTCTTTTGGCAAATCTTACTTTTTGTAGGATTATTATTGCTTTTAAGAAAATTTGCATGGAAACCAATTTTAGATGCAGTTAACGAAAGAGAAGATAATATTAAAAATGCTTTAGAAGGAGCCGAACGTGCTAAGCAAGAAATGCTTAACTTACAAGCAGATAACGAAAAAATCTTAAAAGAAGCTAGAGCCGAAAGAGATGCTTTATTAAAAGATGCTAGAGAAATGAAAGATAATATCATTAATCAAGCTAAAGAAGAAGCTCAAATTCAAGCAAATAAACTAATGGAGCAAACTAAAGTTGCAATTCAAAACGAAAAAGCAAAAGCGATTTCAGATATGAAAAAACAAATGGGTGAATTATCTGTTGCAATTGCCGAAAAAGTTGTGAAAAAAGAATTATCCGATAAGGAAAAACAATTGCAATTAGTTGATCAATTACTAAACGAAGTGACTTTAAACTAAAAGGATGAACAGAGCAGCATTACGTTACGCAAAAGCAGCTTTAAGCTTAGCTAAAAAACAAAATAAAGAAGCCGTTGTAAATAAAGACATGCAATTAATTGAAAATACAATTGCAGAAAGTAAAGAATTACAATCGTTTTTAAACAATCCTGTTTTTAAGGCAGAGCAAAAGTTAAAAGCAATAAATGCCGTTTTTGGAGGTAAAATTGATGAAATAACAAAAAATGTGATTCAATTATTACTAAAAAACAAAAGACTTTCTTTGCTTCCTTTTGTAGCAAAACAATATCAATATCTATTTAAAAAAGCACAAAATGTTGCTTCTGCTATTGTAACAACAGCAGTGCCTTTAACAGACGATTTAAAAGAAAAAGTTTTAAATAAAATAAAACAAGAAACCGGCAAAGAAGTTAGTTTGCAAAACATTGTAGATGATTCTGTGATTGGTGGATTTATTTTACAAATAGGAGATAAACAAATAGACGCTAGTATTTCAGGTAAATTAAACAATTTATCAAGAAATTTTGAAAAAATAGAAAAATAATAAAATGAATGATAACCTCTTTTAAGTATAAAAAAGGTTAAAAACTCAATAATAACGAATATGGCAACAATAAAACCAGCTGAAGTATCAGCAATATTAAAAGAACAATTAGCCAACTTTAATGATGAAGCTTCATTAAATGAAGTTGGATCCGTTTTGCAAGTAGGTGATGGTATTGCACGTGTTTTCGGATTAGAAAACGTACAATACGGAGAACTTGTAGAATTTGATGGAGGTACCGAAGGTATCGTATTAAACTTAGAAGAAGACAACGTTGGTGTGGTGATTTTAGGTCACTCTACTGAAATTAAAGAAGGTACTACCGTAAAACGTACAAACCGAATTTCATCATTAAAAGTAGGTGATGGTATTATAGGTCGTGTCGTAAATACATTAGGGCAACCTATTGACGGAAAAGGACCTATCGTTGGAGAAACTTTTGAAATGCCTTTAGAGCGTAAAGCTCCAGGAGTTATCTTTAGACAACCTGTAACAGAGCCTTTACAAACCGGATTAAAAGCAGTTGATGCAATGATTCCTATTGGTAGAGGTCAACGTGAGTTGATTATTGGCGATAGACAAACCGGTAAATCAACCGTTGCTATTGATACCATTATCAACCAAAAAGAATTTTATGATGCAGGTGAACCTGTATATTGTATATACGTAGCAATTGGGCAAAAAGCATCTACTGTAGCTGCTATTGTTCAAAATTTTGAAGAAAAAGGAGCTATGGCTTATACAACTGTTGTTGCTGCTAACGCATCAGATCCTGCTGCAATGCAAGTATATGCTCCATTTGCAGGTGCCGCTATTGGTGAATATTTTAGAGACCAAGGAAAACCTGCTTTAATTGTTTATGACGATTTATCTAAACAAGCAGTTGCTTATCGTGAGATCTCGTTGTTATTAAGACGTCCACCGGGACGTGAAGCGTATCCGGGAGATGTATTCTATTTACACTCTAGATTATTAGAAAGAGCTGCAAAAATTGTAAATGATGATGAGATTGCAAAACGTATGAATGACGTACCAAACTCCATTAAAGACAAAATAAAAGGTGGAGGTTCTTTAACCGCTCTTCCAATTATTGAAACACAAGCAGGAGACGTATCGGCATATATCCCTACAAACGTAATTTCTATTACAGACGGACAAATATTTTTAGATATTGATTTATTTAACTCTGGTGTTAAACCTGCAATTAACGTTGGTATTTCGGTATCTCGTGTTGGTGGTAATGCACAAATTAAATCGATGAAAAAAGTATCCGGAACTTTAAAATTAGATCAAGCTCAATACCGTGAATTAGAGGCGTTTGCAAAATTTGGTTCCGATTTAGATGCTGCAACATTAAGTGTTATTGAAAAAGGAAGACGTAATGTTGAAATCCTTAAACAAGCACAAAATGACCCGATGCCTGTAGAACAACAAATCGCAATTATTTTTGCAGGTACAAAAAATTTATTAAAAGATGTTCCTGTTGATAAAGTAAAAGAATTTGAAAAAGATTATTTGGCTTATTTAACAGCAAAACATCAAGATGTTTTAAATACTTTAAAAGCCGGAAAATTAACCGACGAAGCATTAGAAGTATTAACAAATGCAGCTAAAGAAATAGCATCAAAATACAAACAATAGTAAAATTTTATAAACTGATGAGAAATAATTATTTCTCATCAGTTTATAAATAATAGATTTAGATAATATGGCAAATTTAAAAGAAATACGTAACCGAATTACATCTATTGGTTCAACCATGCAGATTACCAGTGCCATGAAAATGGTATCTGCCGCTAAATTGAAAAAAGCACAAGATGCAATCACGGCTATGCGTCCGTATGCTAATAAATTAACCGAACTATTACAAAACCTAAGTGCTACTCTAGATGGTGAAGTTGGTGGAGAATTTACTCAAAGTCGGAACGTTGAAAAAGTTCTATTAGTAGTTATTTCTTCCAACAGAGGTCTTTGTGGAGGATTTAATTCGAACATTGTAAAGGAAACGACTAAAATCATTCAAAACAAGTATTCAGATAAAGATGTTTCTCTTTTGACCATTGGTAAAAAAGCAGATGATATTTTACGTAAAACCTTTCCGGTTATCGAAAATAATAATGCCATTTTTGACAAATTAACCTTTGATAATGTTGCTGATATTGCAGAGAAGTTAATGCAGTTTTATGTAGAAGGAAAATTCGATAAAATCGAATTGGTTTACAACAAATTTAAAAATGCTGCTACACAAATTATAACCAATGAAGCATATTTACCTATTGTTCAAGAAAAAGGAGATGGTAATAATGCTGTAAAAGATTATATTTTTGAACCTTCAAAAGAAGAAATTATTGAAGCATTAATTCCTAAATCCTTAAAAACACAATTGTATAAAGCATTACGTGACTCTTTTGCTGCAGAACATGGAGCTAGAATGACAGCAATGCATAAAGCTACAGATAATGCAAGTGAATTGCGAGATGAATTATTATTACAATACAATAAAGCCAGACAAGCTGCTATTACCAATGAAATCTTGGAAATTGTTGGTGGTGCTGAAGCGTTAAACGGTTAAAAAAGACTACTATATGCTATTAAAAACTAAAGCTCAATTTACGTAAGTAAATTGAGCTTTTAAATTATAGTAATATTCCCCTCAAAATAGTTACTATAATTCCTTTATACTTTGTAAAAATAATAAAAAAAATAGACTTTTTTAACTAATTCTATAATAAATTATGAAAAATAAAATGAAAATTTTAATAATCGATAACAATCATAAATACCTATTAAATAAACTGGAAGAATTACAAATAAATGTAGATATCGATGAGAAATCCTCAAAAAGTGAAATAGAAAATATCATTAAACGATACGATGGTATAATTATACGTAGTCGATTTAAAATTGATAAGAGATTTATAGATAAAGTTACAAATTTAAAATTTATAGCACGTGTTGGTGCGGGATTAGAAAGTATCGATACTACTTATGCAAAAGAAAAAGGAATACATCTAATTTCAGCTCCGGAAGGAAATCGGAATGCCGTAGGAGAGCATGCTCTTGGTATGATTTTATCGTTATTTAACAATCTTAAAAAAGCAGATTTAGAAATCCGACAAGGAAAATGGCTTAGAGAAGAAAATAGAGGAATCGAATTAGAAGGTAAAACCATTGGATTAATTGGTTATGGAAATATGGGAAATGCTTTTGCAAAAGTATTAAGCGGATTTGATGTTAACGTAATTTGTTATGATATTAAAGATAATGTTGGCAACCAAAATGCAAAACAAGTAACACTAGACGAATTGTTTGAAAAAACCGATGTTTTAAGTCTTCATACACCACATACCAAACTTACAAATCAAATGGTTAATAAAAAGTTTATTGCCAAATTTAAAAAACCTTTTTATATCATCAATACAGCAAGAGGTACGGCTATTAAAACAGATGATTTGGTAGAAGCTCTTAAAAGTAAAAAAATATTAGGAGCTTGTTTAGATGTACTGGAATATGAAAAATTATCTTTTGAAAACTTTTTTACCGATAATAATCTTCCAAAAGCATTTGAATATTTAATCCAAGCAGAAAATGTTTTATTAACACCTCATGTTGCAGGATGGACGGTAGAATCAAAATACAAATTAGCCAAAACAATTGCCGATAAAATTGAACGGTTTATAAAAAAACAAATGTTATCCAAATAAATTCTTAATATCATCAACACTTAAATTTTTAATCATATTTTCATCTGTGTGGATAATATCTGAAGCCAATTTTCTTTTTTTTGATTGCAGATTTAATATTTTTTCTTCTATAGAATTTTTACAAATCATCCTGTACGCAAAAACTGTTTTATTTTGACCAATACGATAGCACCTATCTATTGCTTGGTTTTCAACAGCAGGATTCCACCAAGGGTCAATAATATAAACATAATCAGCTGCCGTTAAGTTTAAACCTGTTCCTCCTGCCTTCAAACTTATTAGAAAAACTCTTAAATCCGGATTATTTTGAAAATTAAAAACTGAATTTTCTCGTTGTTTGCTATTGCTTTTACCATCTAAATATTCATACTTAATATTTAAAATGTCCAATTCATCTTTAATTAAATTTAACATCCCTACAAATTGAGAAAATAATAAAATTTTATGTTTAGCAGTTTTTTGGGTAATATGATTTATAATTTCTTGAATTTTAACGGCTCTACTAGTATAATTAACGTCTTCTATTAATTTTGGAGAGTCGCAAATTTGTCTTAAACGAGTTAATGCCTTTAACACCATCAGTTTGGATTTACCAATCCCTTTTTGTTCTATGTTTTTGAGTAATTTATTTCTGTAATTATTCTTATAAACATCATAAATTTTTTGTTGTTCCGGTTCCATTTCACAATAAAGCACATCTTCTGTTTTTGGAGGTAATTCTTTTGCCACTTTTTCTTTCGTTCTTCTTAAAATGAAGGGATTTATTATACGCCGTAGTTCATTTGCGACAATATCATTTCCTTCTTTATCAATAGGGTTAGAATAATTTATTTTAAAATTATTCATACTTCCAAAAATACCGGGATTTACAAAATTCATTTGAGCAAAAAGATCAAAAGTAGAATTTTCTATAGGTGTTCCTGTTAGAGCAATTCTATTTTTTGCTTTAATTAAATTTACCGCTTTGTATCTTCTGGAAGTAGGATTTTTTATAGCTTGTGATTCATCTAAAATTACATAATTAAATTGAAATTTATTTAAAAACTCGATATCCCTAAGCAAGGTTCCGTAAGTTGTAAAAATGATGTGATTTTTGTTAAATTTTTTTGTTGATTTACTTCTGTCACTTCCATAATGAAAATAATATCTAATTTTAGGAGCAAATTTTTCTATCTCTGCTTTCCAATTAAACAATAATGAAGTTGGTAAAACAATTAAATTAGGGGTTTTATTTTTTTTAATAATATACTGTATAAAAGTCAGTATTTGAAGTGTTTTACCTAATCCCATATCGTCTGCCAGAATTCCTCCCCAACCCATTTCGTCTAAAAAATTAAGCCAGTTAAGACCTTCTTTTTGATAGTCTCTAAGAGTTGCTTTTATTTCTACTGGAACTTTAGTTTTGGAAATTTCTTTAAAATTTGCTATTTTCTTTCGTTTGTTAGCTATTTCTTCTAAAATTTCGGTTTCGTTAATATTATCAAATAATTCGTCAATAATATTATATTTTAATTTTGATATTGCTAGCTTGTTGTCTTTTATTTCGCCGTTTCTAAAATATTTTTCAAGTTTATGTAACCATTTTTCGGGTAAAATCCCAACAGAACCATCTTTTAATTGAATGTATTTTTTTTGATTTATTACAGCTCTTTTAATATCGGAAATACTTACACTATTGTTGCCAAACGACACATCAACAGACACGTCAAACCAATCTTCACCTGATTTAATAGATGTAGTAACTTTACCTTTATAAGGTGAGTATTTAAAATTTTTTAATTCTTTTAATCCGAAAATTTCAATACCAAGAGCATTTAATTTATCGAAAAAATTATAAAACCAAAAATCTTTGGTAAAGTCATCATAAGATAGATAAAAATATTTTTCATTTTTTTGTTCTTCAAAATCAGAGTGCAATTCTGCTATTTGATTTATAAAATCGGTTTCTAGTTCATAATTTCTTTCGTACTCAATAATGGTATTTGTTTTGGCGTCTTGGTAAATATAATTTCCATTATTTGTTAAAACTACAGAGGTTTCGTTGTCATATACCACTTGTGGCTGAATGATAATGTAATCTTCTTTTTCAGATAAAAAAACTTGTTCTTTTTTATAATCAAGTTTAATTTTTTGGTGGTTAAACGTATTGTCTTCAAAAATTAATTTATAATTTTTTGATAACGGCTGAATAATATTTTTAAAAAATAAATCTTTACGTTCTTTTACAATTTTAAAACCTTCTGAAAAATTATGATATAGTATAACATCTTTATAGTTTTCCAAATGAATCAAAAATTTGTCATGATAAAAGATAAAATCACTTGAATTATCAATGTCCATTTCGTTTAAAAGATATTTTTTATTACCAATTTTTAAAACTAAATTTGCCATGATAAAAGTATCATCACTACTAATATTTAAGACAAATGTAGCTGGTGTTTTTTCAATATAAATTTCTTTAATGCTGTTTTTTCCTATATAATAATGATTTTCGTTTAATAAAAATACAAATTGTTCTTTTGCAAGTTTCTTAAAAATTTTTTTGGATAGATTAAAATAATATTGGTCAAAAGCAAAGCATTCATTCAATTCTTTAATTAAGCCAATTATTTGATTTTGATTTTTTGTTATTAGAACATCATTGTTGTTATATCCGGTTTCAAATTTAGAAAGTAATTTTGTTTTTGCCTTATTTGGTTTTGCTGCAAATACAATATATTTATATTGATTATCATCATCTTTTTTTAAAGCAAAACCTATAATTTTTTCTTGTGTAATTGGTTTACTTAGATATAGTGCGGGTTTTTTTGGCTCAGTTAGCTTATTAAATACATCTTTGTATTCGGTTTCAATATCATCTAATGGCAATAAACCTTGTGCTTTGTTTCTTTTAAGTATTTGAAATCCGTCATCTATATCGTAATTAAAGTAAAAATATTCGTCAAATTCTTGTGGTTTCAATCCGTATTTTGTTGTACACTCTTGTTTTATTTTTTCATAATTATTAAATACTTTATCAAACATTTTATTAGATTTTGTATTAATAATATGTAATAAACAGGTTATTTCAGCTTTTTTTAATTGTCCGTCATAGGCTCTTGAATTGTCATCTGTGTTGATATATAATTTATTGTTTTTGTGTTCAAAATTTACCTCAAAAACTTTATAATTATAAAAAGAGTCTTTTATTACTTTAAAAACGATCTGGTGTTTAAAAATTTCAACACTATCAATATCATAATTACTACATAGTACTTTTATATTATCTAATGAAGTATTTTCTTTAATTAAATCTATTGTAATATTTTTATAATCTTTAATGATAACCGGTTGGACTTTTTTTCTGATACTTTTAGGTTTTGGTTTGAACTTTGATTTGGTTTTTTGTACGTTTATGAGATTTTTATTTTTTAATGCCAATAAGGCCGCTACGGTATGTTTGCAAATTACACCATAAGTAAAAGGACAAGTACAGCTTGTAGAGAGATTTTGAATTCTTAAGTTCACAATCTTAGTTTGATATAATGATGTTCCTTGAATATGAAAAATATAGGTGTCAAAATCTTTTTCGTATTCATATTGTTTTATTGCATTGTTTTTATACAATAATTTTCCTCTTTCTTGTGTTTTTTCGTTTGCATAAAATTTAATAAAACGATCTATATAATCTGATTTTGTTGCCATATAATAATTTTATTCTAAATAAAACTTTAATACCTCATCATAAAATTGTTTGGGGTTTTCGGCATGTAACCAATGACCGGAATTTTTTATGGTAATTATTTTACTATTTGGAAAATGTGCTTGAATCAGAGGAATATCCTCTTCAGTGATATAGCCTGAATTTTCTCCTTTTAAGAATAAGGTTGGACCTTCATACATTGTAAAAACCGGTAAGGCTTCTCCTACTTCTTGATTGTTTTCGGTTAGCGATTCTAAATTAAAACGATAATCAAGTTTTCCTTTTTCTTTCCAATACACGTTTTTTAATAAAAATTGCCGTATTCCTTCTTCATCAATATATTTTTTTAAAACTTGCTCTACTTCTCTCCTACTATTAATTTTATTAAAATCAACTGCATTTAAAGCTTCTAAAATAAACTGATGATGTGGTGGATAATATTTTGGAGCAATATCAGCTATGATTAATTTTTTAACGATTTCGGGATAATTAACAGCAAAAAGCATGGCAGTTTTTCCTCCCATGGAATGTCCTAAAAGGTAAATTTTATCTAAATTATAATGTGAAATATAATTTTTAAGATCATCTACCATCAACTCGTACGTAAAATCATCTGAATGAAAACTACGGCCGTGATTTCGTTGGTCTATTAGATGTACTTCAAAAAATTCTGAAAATTTGTTAGCAAGTGATTTCCAATTATCTCCCATACCAAAATAACCATGTAAAATTATTAATGGTTCTCTTTTCCCTAAGATTTTTGAGTGTAATAACATAAATTTTAAACTATTTTTTTAGCTGTGATGCTACTTTCTCTAATTCTGCATACCAATCTTCACCGAATTTTCGTATTAATGCCTGTTTTACAAATTTGTATATTGGCACTTGTAATTCTTTTCCTAAGACACAAGCATCATCACAAATAGACCATTTATCATAATTTACACCATAAAATTCAGTATATTCTCTAACTCTTACAGGATATAAATGACAAGAAACCGGTTTTTTCCATGAAATTTCTCCTTGATTATAAGCCTCTTCAATTGCACATAAAGCCACTTTTTTATCATCATAAATTACGTATGCACAATCTGCTCCATTGATTAAAGTTGTTTCGTGTTCACCATCTTCATTTGTGGTGTAAATTCCTTGTTCTTCAATTGCTTTTAGACCTTCGGGTCTTAAAAATGGCTTTACTTTAGGAAAAATATCTTTCATTATTTGCAATTCATCTTCTTCTAACGGAGCTCCGGCATCGCCATCAATACAGCATTGCCCTTTACAAGCACTTAAATTACACACAAAATCGGTGTCAATTATTTCTTCTGAAACGAGTGTTTTTCCTATTTGAATCATGATGCAAAAATACCATTTTTAAATAAAAAACCACTCTAAAAAGAGTGGTTTCACAAATAATATTAAGTTTGGTTAATTATTTGTTTTCTTCTACCTCATATCCTAAAACATCCGGATTTAAAATTACAAATTCCGTTCTACGATTTTGTTGGTGTTCTTCTTCGGTACATTTTACCGTACCGTCACAATGGTTGGTTAATTGTGTCTCACCATAACCTTTTGCTGTCAATCTCGATGCGTCAATTCCTTTACTTACAATATAATCAACAGTAGATTTTGCTCTACGTTCCGATAAGATTTGGTTATATTCTGCCGGACCTCTGGAATCTGTATGTGATCCTGCTTCAATTTTTAAATCAGGATATTTATTCATTATCGCAACAACTTTATCTAATTCTACTTTAGCATCCGGACGAATATTTGCCTTATCAAAATCAAAATAAATCGGATTAATATTTACAATAACTTTTTTACGAACTTTAACTACTTCCGGAATTGGTTCTAAGTTTAATGTTACATTAACTATCTCATCCGGATTTTCTTCTGTTGTGAAGGAATGTGAATCCTTTTCAAATTTTTCTTTTGCCGCAACTACTTTATAATTTTTATCACAAACCATTTCTAATTTAAAAACACCATTTGCATCTGATGTAGTACTATCAACCTCATTATCTTTATCATCAAATAATACAACTACTGCATTAGGTAAAACTTCGCCTGTTTTCTTATTCTTAGTAACACCGTTTAACCATTGTTTACATTCAATTTTAAGCGGTGGTGATGAAGTAAAATGGTAAATATCATCATCTCCTTTTCCGCCTGGTCTATTTGATGAAAAATAACCTTCGTGTGTATCATTTTTAAGAATATACGCAAAATCATCTTGCTCACTATTTACCGGAGGACCTAAATGCAATGCATCTGAAATCGCCTTTGAATAAATCTTAACAGCATACACATCTAAACCTCCCATGCCGTCTTTTCTACTATCGGAAGAAAAATATAAAATATCTTCTTTATCGATATGAGGGAACATTTCTTTACCTAAAGTATTCACCTTTTTTCCCAAATTTCTAGGAATACCATACGTGCCATTTGGTAAAATATCTACCACAAAGATATCTGTTCCACCAATTGTTCCCGGCATATCGGAAGTAAAATATAGTTTTGTACCATCTTTATTAACCGAAGGGTGGCCACAAGAATAAGCAGCATTATTAAAAGGCAAAGGCTCAATATCTGTCCATTGTCCATCAGGACTAACATTTGCCTTCATTATTGCCAAATTTGTAATACCTGTATCGTCTTTTTGTAATTTTTTATCTACAAAAAAATCTCTAGTAAAATATACTGTTTTTTGATCCGGAGTAAAAGAAACAGAAGCTTCATGAAACTTGGTATTTAATGTTTTTGAAAACAATTTCACATTAGATATTGTTCCATCTCCATTGATTGTCCCTTCATATAAATCTAAAAAAGGCTGACCGTTTTCTTTCCATTTAGATTGTAATATCGTTCCTGGTTTTGGTCTTGAAGAAGAGAAGATTACTTTATCTTTACCATAAAATGTAGTTCCGAAATCTTGATATTTTGTATTGATATCTAAGTTATCTACTTTATATTCACCTGCTGTTGTCTGAGAGTAACTAACTATAAAACTAAATATAGCTATTACAAATAATCTTATTTTTTTCATAATAAATTAAGTTGTTGTTAAAAGAATCTTGGGGATTTTAAATTCTTTCTGGATAGATTAACATCATATTGTAAAAATATCTCGTGTGAACCACTGTTAAAATCACCTAAGCTGGTTAAAGTGTAATCGTATGCATAACCTACACGTAAATCATCGGTTACTAAAAAGCTAACCAAGGCATCTATAGAATCACCAAATCGGTAACCTAAGCCTAATTCAAAGGTATCGTTTATCATAAAATTACCGGTTAAGTCTATTGATAATGGCGAACCGGGAACGGCTTTTAATATCGTTGCAGGTTTAAATTGCACGTTATCGCTTAAATCAAATACGTAACCTGCCGTAAAAAAGGCATGCATCTTCTCGGATGCTTCTAAGGTTACTGTGCTGGATGTCACATCTTTAAAATGTGGGGTTTCTAAAAAGTTTGGTATCGAAAAGCCTAAGTAATAATCATCGGTATGATAATAAATACCGGCTCCTATATTTGGAAAAGTTCCTTTTCCGTCATTTTGAAACAACACATCTGCCGAGCTTCCGCCGGTAGTTCCGTCAGGTAATAAAATAGAACTTAAGGCTGCATTAAAAAAGGTAACACCTCCTTTTAATCCGAAAGATAATTTCCCGTCTTCGGAAGTTTCTATCGTATAAGAAACATCTGCATACGCGTTTTGCTCTTTTACCGGTCCTATCTTATCGGCTATAATAGACAATCCTAATCCTAAATTTCTGCCAACCGGGGCGTGAATATTAGCAGTAATTGTCTGTGGTGCTCCATCGATTCCAACCCATTGGGTTCTTCCTAATAATCCGATACTTAATGTTTCTCTACTTCCTGCATAAGCAGGGTTTACCACATTCATATTATACATATAATGTGTGTACTGAGGGTCTTGTTGTGCAAATATTGAGGGTATAGAAATCAATAATGTAAACACAATTAAAAGTAAATTTTTTTTCATATAAAGTTTCTTAAAAAAATATTGGTTAGTTGCATTTTTTTAATACGATTGCGACAAATTTATATTAATTTATCCAATTATTCAAATAAATGTGTTAATTTTTAAACAGATAGGTTATTTAAAAATGAATATTTACCTCGTTTTTTTCTTATTCTTAACATTTAATTGCCGAAACTTTACCTATATTTGCACTTATTTAGAATCAATCTATATTATTATGATAAAAGTAAGCGAAATTGCAAAAAAGAAAATCTCAAACATGATGGAGGAAGAAGGATATAATCCGCAATCTGACTTTGTACGTGTTGGCGTAAAAAGTGGTGGTTGCTCCGGTTTATCTTATGAATTAAAATTTGACAATAAAAAAAACGAAAATGATTCTATCTTTGAGGATAATGATATTAAAATTGTTGTTGAAAAAAAAAGCATCCTATATTTAGCAGGAACAACGCTTGAATATGAAGGTGGACTTAACGGAAAAGGTTTTGTTTTTAATAACCCAAACGCACAACGAACTTGTGGTTGTGGCGAATCCTTTTCTTTATAAAATGATTCCTTATTAATAAGGAAAAAAAGATAAATATTATGAGTAAATATACAGAAGAAGATTTAAAAAAGGAATTAGAAAATCAAGAATATGAATATGGATTTTATTCTGATTTAAATGCCGAAACTTTCCCTAAAGGATTGAACGAAGAAGTAATTATTGCTATTTCTAAAAAGAAAAATGAGCCACAATGGATGACCGAATGGAGATTGGATGCATATCGTATCTGGAAAAATATGGAAGAACCGGATTGGGCAAATGTAAATTATCCTAAACCGGATTTTCAAGCTATTTCTTACTATTCTGCTCCTAAACCAAAAAAGCAATTAGACAGTTTAGACGAAGTAGATGATGAGTTGCTTAAAATGTACGAAAAATTAGGCATTTCCATCAATGAACAAAAACGTTTAGCCGGAGTTGCAATGGATATTGTAGTTGATTCCGTTTCGGTTGCAACCACATTTAAAAAAACACTTGCCGAAAAAGGAATTTTATTTATGCCTATTTCCGAAGCTATTCAAAAACATCCGGATTTGGTAAAAAAATATTTAGGTACTATTGTCCCTAAAACAGATAATTTTTACGCCGCATTAAATTCCGCGGTTTTTACCGATGGTTCTTTTTGCTATATTCCAAAAGGCGTTAAATGTCCGATGGAACTTTCTACCTATTTTCGTATAAACGAAGGCGGAACCGGTCAATTTGAACGAACACTTTTAATTGCCGATAAAGGAAGTTATGTAAGTTATCTTGAAGGCTGCACCGCTCCACAACGTGATGAAAACCAATTACACGCAGCAGTAGTAGAATTAATCGCACTAGATGATGCCGAAATTAAATATTCTACCGTTCAAAATTGGTATCCCGGAGATAAAAACGGAAAAGGTGGCGTTTTTAACTTTGTTACCAAAAGAGGATTGTGTGAAACTAATGCAAAAATTTCTTGGACACAAGTAGAAACCGGAAGTGCCGTTACTTGGAAATATCCTAGTTGCATCTTAAAAGGAGATAATTCGGTTGGCGAATTTTATTCTATCGCAGTAACCAATAATTACCAACAAGCAGATACCGGAACAAAAATGATTCATTTAGGTAAAAACACCAAAAGTACCATTATATCAAAAGGTGTATCTGCCGGAAAATCCCAAAATTCATATCGCGGATTGGTTCAAGTACATAATAAAGCCGAAAATGCTCGTAATTTTTCGCAATGTGACTCTCTATTAATGGGCGATAAATGTGGAGCACACACTTTTCCGTATATTGAATGTAAAAACAACACAGCACAAATAGAACACGAAGCAACTACCAGTAAAATTGGTGAAGATCAAATTTTCTATTGTAACCAAAGAGGTATTGACACCGATAAAGCCATCGCTCTTATCGTAAACGGATTTAGTAAAGAGGTTTTAAATAAATTACCAATGGAATTCGCTGTAGAAGCCAGAAAATTATTGGAAATTTCTTTGGAAGGAAGTGTTGGATAGATAAAAATAAATAATCATATTAAAAAAGAAAAACCAATTCTATTTTTTTAGGAAAGTTAGATTGAAAAAAATATTATAAAATGAGTAAACCAATATTAGAAGTAAAAGATTTACACGCAGGAATCGAAAATAATGAAATCTTAAAAGGAATTAATTTAACGATAAAACCCGGAGAAGTCCACGCAATAATGGGCCCAAACGGCTCAGGAAAAAGTACTTTGTCTTCCGTTATCGCCGGTAACGAAACGTATGATGTAATCAAAGGTGATATCTTATTTGAAGGAGAAAGTATCTTAGATTTATCACCGGAAGAACGTGCTCATAAAGGAATTTTTATGTCCTTTCAATATCCTGTCGAAATTCCGGGTGTTACAACCACAAACTTTATAAAAGCAGCAATCAATGCAAAACGTAAATCACAAGGATTAGAAGATTTACCGGCAAAAGATATGCTTAAAATGATTAAAGAAAAATCCGAATTACTAGAAATGGATCGCAAATTTTTATCCAGATCTTTAAATCAAGGGTTTTCAGGTGGTGAAAAAAAACGAAACGAAATTTTTCAGATGGCAATGTTAGAACCTAAATTGGCAATTTTAGATGAAACAGATTCCGGTTTGGATATCGATGCTCTAAAAATTGTAGCAAACGGTGTAAATAAACTCAAAAATAAGGACAACGCCGTATTGGTTATTACGCACTATCAACGTCTTTTAGATTATATTGTACCGGATTTTGTGCATGTTTTACACAACGGAAAAATCATTAAATCCGGCGGTAAAGAATTGGCACACGAGCTAGAAGAAAAAGGATACGACTGGTTAAAATAAAAATGAGCATTTAGACATAGATAAAATGAATTTAAAAGATAAATTAACTACCGGTTTTTTTGAATTGGAAAATAAAGGAGAACTTCATATTGACGACTCCATACATCCAATACGAACAAAGGCATTTGAGGCTTTTGAAAACAAAGGTTTTCCTACAAAAAAAGAAGAAGAATGGAAATACACCCCTCTTAAAGCAATTATAAATAAGGACTATGAAATTACAAACTCTTATGAAGCAGCTGTAGAACTTAATGATGTAAAAAAATATTTTATTCAAGATGTAGATACTTATAAAATCGTTTTTATCAATGGCGTTTACAGCTCTTTCTTGTCGGAAACTACACATTCCGGAATTGATGTTTGCCTATTATCATCGGCTATAAAAAAACCGAAATACAAGCTAATTTTAGATCATTATTTTAATAAAATAGCTAAAAATAACGAAAGCTTAACGCATTTAAATACTGCTTTTACACAACAAGGTGCATTCATCCATATTCCTAAAAATACGGTTGTATCAAAACCAATTCAAATCATTTATTTTTCTTTAAATGGGAATCAATTTTTACAACCAAGAAATTTAGTTGTTGTTGATGAAAATTCGCATGTACAAATTCTAGAAAGACATCAAACAATAGATGATTCCTCTAATTTTACTAATTCAGTTACCGAAATATTTGCCGCTAAAAGAGCCATTGTAGATTATAATAAAATTCAAAATGACACCGAAAAAGCATCGCTTATCGATCAAACTTTTGTACAACAAAAAGACAATAGTATTGTTTCGGTAAACACCTTTAGTTTTGGTGGAAAATTCACTAGAAACAATCTGGAATTCTATCAAGAAGGCGAGCGTTTAGAATCTAATTTAAACGGATTTTCCCTTTTAGGAAACAAACAATACGTAGATAATCACACAGTGGTTTACCACAACCAACCAAATTGCGAAAGCCATGAGCTTTATAAAGGAATTTACGCAGATAAAGCAACCGGTGTTTTTAACGGAAAAGTAATCGTTCATCAAAAAGCACAATTAACTAATGCTTTTCAGCAAAACAATTCCATTTTAATTGGTGATAAATCTACTATTTATGCTAAACCTCAATTGGAAATATTTGCAGATGATGTAAAATGTTCGCATGGTTGTACTATCGGACAATTAGATGAAACTGCCTTATTTTATATGCAACAACGCGGAATCCCCAAAAAAGAAGCACACGCTTTATTACTTTATGCTTTTGGAAATGATGTTATCGAAAAAATTAAATTCCCGAAACTTAAAGAACGTATCACTAAATTAATGGCTAAAAAATTAGGTGTTGAATTAGGTTTTTAATCCATAAAATTTTTACAGAAAAATCTTATATAAAAAAAGCTTCATTTATAAATGAAGCTTTTTTTATAATACTTTAACCAATTTTGTTTATTCTACCAAGTAACGCCATCCAAAAGGATCTTCGTCACGGTTGTATTGAATATCGGTTAATTTCTTTTTAAACATATCGGAATAACGATTTTCTAATTTAGGCAATTCAAATTCCTCATCGCGATGCGAGAATTTAGCTATTGGCGTAATAACCGCTGCTGTTCCGGCTCCAAACATTTCTTTTAACTCACCGTTTCTTGCAGCATCTTTAATTTCTTGTACCGAAATTTTTCTAACCTCTACAGGAATTCCCATATTTTCAGCTAAAGCGATAATGCTTTTTCTGGTAACACCGTCTAATATACGTTCGGATGTTGGTGCTGTGACCAATGTATCGTTTATTCTAAAAAATACATTCATCGTACCTGCTTCTTCTAAATAAGTGTGTGTGGAATCTGTCCAAATTATTTGATCAAATCCTTTTTTTATTGCCTGTTGTGTAGGATAAAACTGTGCTCCGTAATTACCTGCTGCTTTTGCAGCTCCAACGCCTCCATTTGCAGCACGACTGTAATGCTCAGCAATAACAACATTAACATCTTTACTATAATACTTACCTGATGGCGAAGCTATAATCATAAAAAAATATTCATCTGATGGTGCTGCATAAATACCTCTACCGCTGGCAATCATAAAAGGTCTAATATAAAGTGAGTTTCCATCTGCTGTTGGAATCCAATCTTTTTCTAATTTTAGCAATTCAGTTAAACCGTTCATAAAAATTTCCTTTGGTAATTCAGGCATTTGCATACGAACAGCAGATTTATTTAAACGCTCTTGATTGTCTAATGGCCTAAACAACCAAGTTTTATTGTTGGTATCTTTATATGCTTTCATGCCTTCAAAAATAGCTTGTCCGTAATGAAAAACACGTGTCGAAGGATCTAATTCTAACGGCTGATAAGGCATAATTTTTGGCTCTTGCCATTTGCCGTCTTTATACTGTACAATAAACATATGATCGGTAAAAGTACTACCAAATTTTAAATCATTTATACCATCTTTTGGCAATTTAGATTGTGTTGTTTTTTCAATTTTTATGCTGTTTAAAATGTCCGTATCCATAAATCGTTTATTTTTGCAAAAATACAACTTAATACTTGTTCAAAAAAATATTATCCTTTTTAGTTATTAACTAAAATTAATGCGATATATTTTAGTATTCATAAAATAAATAAGCTAAATTAACAATCTTATAAATTTGGAAAAAAAAGTTTTTATTACCGGTGATGGCTCCACTAGTTTTCACTTACCAAAATGGAAAGAGCAATACCATTCTAAACACGGTGCTATCCAAGAAGCTTATCACGTTTTTATACATTCGGGATTGGATTTATTTAAAGATAATAGTACGGTTTCTATTTTAGAAATCGGATTTGGTACCGGTTTAAATGCCTTTATTACTTATTTGGAAAGTAAAAAAAGGAATTTATCCATCTATTATGATGGTATTGAAAAATTTCCGTTATCCGAAAAAGAAATCACTCTATTAAACTATCCGAAAACCTTAAATGCCAAAAACCATAAAGCAATTTTTGAAAAATTACACCTTTCAAAATGGGATGAATTATCTGAAATTGACAAACAATTCCGTTTAACGAAAAGGAAAAAAGATTTTAGAGATATTAATGATATTGCTAAATTCGATTTAATTTATTACGACGCTTTTGGAGCAAGAGTACAACCGGAATTATGGACGGAAGAACTGTTTAAAAAAATGTTTCTGTCTTTAAAAAACAACGGTGTTTTAGTTACTTATTCGGCTAAAGGCTCGGTTCGCAGAGCGATGTTAGCAGTCGGTTTTAATGTAGAGAAAATTCCGGGTCCAAAAGGAAAACGCGAAATGTTAAGAGCTTTTAAAAAAAGTTAATCCATATTCTTTATAGCTTTTCGTTTTAAAGCTATTTTACTTTTCTTAAATCTTATCACTTAAGTTAACTATTTACTTTTCGTAAAATTATCTGACTAAATCTATAAAATAGAAGTCCAATAGTTATCCCTAAAAGCATTCCCATAAAAATATCAATCGGAAAATGCACACCACAATAAATCCTGCTATATGCAAAAAGCATTGGCCATAAAAATAAAAATACGATGTATTTGTAATGTTTCCGCAACAGCGAAACCATAAAAACAGTTACTGCAAACGAAGTTGTAGAATGCCCGGAAACGAAACTAAATCCGTGTGGATGTTTTAAGGCTCTAATAATTGTTTTTAATTCCAAATCATTATTTGGTCGCAAACGCATGACGCTATTTTTAATCAAATTAACCAATTGATCGGAAAAAGTAACTAACAATGCCGCTATTAAAACCAAGACAATTCCTTTTTTCCAACCATAAGCTTTAAACAACAAAAAAAACAGGAATAAAAATAACGGAATCCAATTAAATTGATTGGTAACCAACAGCCAAAAAGCATCCCATTTATCAGATCCTAATGCGTTTAATTGCACCAATAACTCACGGTCTTGCCTAATTAATTCATCCCAAATATTCTGTTGTACAAAAAGCATTAACGTTTGCGTTTAATAGGACCGGTAATATCATCAAAATTTTCGGTAACATCTTTTTTAATATCGTTTACCGTATTTTTTAAATCGCCAAGCAATTCGGTATCTAAACCGCTTTCTTTTGCCGATTCGGTAATTTCTCTTTTGATGTCGTTTGTAGCATGTTTTATCTGGCGTAATCCCTTACCTAAACCTCGAGCAATCTCCGGGATTTTATCGGCACCAAAAATCATTACCACTAAAACGGCAATAAAAAACATTTCGGAACCACCAATAAATAAAATCATGTTGCAAAGATAGTTTATTTGATAAATAAGTTTGAACAATTTGGCACAAAAAGATTAAAATTTTCTTAAAAAAGGAAAAAAAAGGAAGAATTACATACGTATTTGAAATAATGGCATTATTTTAGTGAACTATTTCAAAGAAATGATAAAAATAACAAGATTTATGAAAGCTAACTATAAAATTATACTAATACTAACTTTGGTTATTGGTAGTATGTGGAGTTGCACTTTATTTTCGCAAACCGATACCGAAAAAGATAAAGTTTTAATTTCATTAACCAGAGATGCTCTAAAACAATACCATTACAATCCAAATAAATTTGATGATGCTTTTTCCAATAAAGTTTTTAATAAATATATTGAGGTTTTAGACCCAACGAAACGGTTTTTCTTAAAAAAAGACATCAACCAATTTGAAACATACAAAAATGAAATTGACAACCAAATAAATGCCGAAGACATTACTTTTTTTAGAGTAGTTACCGATCGTTTTTTAAAGCGAAATAATGAAACAAAAGAATTTTATAAAGAGCTTTTAAAAAAACCTTTTAATTTTGACAAAAACGAAACCCTAAGTTTGGATTATGATAAAAAACAGTTTCCTAAAAACGAAAAAGAAAGAAAAGAGTTATGGCGAAAACAACTAAAATTAAACGTACTTAGTAGATTACACGACAAAATTGAAGATGAAAATCAAAAAGAAAAAGACAGTGTAAATTACAAAAAGAAATCGTTTAAAGAATTGGAAAAAGAATCTAGAGAGGATGCTTTAAAAAGTATGGATGAATATTACACCAGAATGGACGAATTAAATGATGATGATTGGTTTGCTATGTACTTAAACACCATTACCGGAACTTTTGATCCACACACTACTTATTTCTCACCAAAAATTAAAAAGAAATTCGACCAAGAAATGTCGGGTAAACTAGAAGGAATAGGAGCCAGATTACAAAAAAAAGGCGACTACACAAAAATTGTTGAGCTGATTTCAGGAGGTCCTGCTTGGCGACAAGGCGATTTAGAAGTTGGTGATATCATCTTAAAAGTTGCACAAGGTGACAAAGAACCATTAGATATCGTTGGGATGCGTTTAGATGATGCAATTGAATTTATCAAAGGAAAAAAAGGTACCGAAGTACGATTAACTGTTAAAAAAATTGACGGATCTATTAAAGTAATTCCTATTGTTAGAGATGTAGTAGAATTAGAAGAAACTTTTGCAAAATCCGGTAAAGTGAATTTTAATGGCAAAAAATACGGTATTATCCATTTACCCGGATTTTATATCGATTTTAACAATACCAAAGATTATCGTAATTCTTACTCCGATATGAAAAAAGAAATTGAAGAACTCAAAAAAGACGGTATCGAAGGCTTAATTATAGATTTAAGAAATAATGGTGGAGGTTCTTTAAAAACTGCCATAGAAATTGCTGGTTTATTTATTAAAGACGGCCCTGTTGTACAAGTAAAATATACAAACAGCAAACCGAGAATTGATAAAGATACCGATAAAAAAATTCAATGGAACGGACCATTAGTTATTTTAGTTAACGAATTATCTGCTTCTGCTTCCGAAATTTTTGCAGCCGCAATGCAAGATTATAATCGAGCTGTAATCATAGGTTCCAAACAAACTTTCGGTAAAGGAACCGTACAAAATATTGTACCTTTAAATCGTGTTATCCACTACGGTAAACCTCTTGGAGCTCTAAAAATGACTATTCAAAAATTTTACCGTATCAATGGTGGCTCCACGCAATTAAAAGGTGTTTCATCTGACATTGCCGTACCGGATAAATATACCTATATGGGAATTGGAGAACGCGAAGAAGAAAACCCTTTAAAATGGGACAAAATTGAACCTGCAAAATACCATCCATTAGATTTCTATGAAAATAAAAAACAAGTTGTAAACGAAAGTAATCAACGTGTTAACAATAATCCGCAATTCCAATTAATTGATGAAAATGCAAAATGGTTAAAGAAAAATCAAGATGATAAATTGGTTTACCTAAAATTAGAGGAATATAAAAAGGATATTGAAAAACACCAAAAAGAATCTAAAAAATTCGATAAAATTAAAGACTACGATAATGGTCTTACTTTTGAATCACCAAGTTATGAGTTACCTTTAATCAAACAAGATTCTACACTGGCAAAAAAACGAGAAGTTTGGCATAAAAATCTAAAAAAAGATCCTTATGTAGAAGAAGCTTTAAGAGTATTATCCGAGCTAAAAGTTAAAAAATCAGAGGTTGCAATGAAGCAATAAGACAGATTTACAAATAAATTTAAAGAAACGAGTTAAAAGTAACAAAGTCCTTTTAACTCGTTTTTATTTTACTAAAACAACAGATTTGCTAATATAATTTTATATTTGTAAAAAACATTCAAATGAATTATATTGATATTATCCTTGCCATTTTCTTGGTTTATGGTTTAGTTAAAGGTTTTAACAAAGGCCTTTTTGTTGAAATTGCTTCACTGGTTTCTTTACTTACCGGACTCTATGGTGCCATTCACTTTTCATATTTTATTGCAGGTTGGCTTAAACAAAAAGTAAATTGGCAACCAAATATACTACAAGTTGTTGCTTTTGCTCTTACCTTTTTAGTCATTCTTTTTGGTATTTCTCTTATCGGAAAACTGGTTACAAAAATGGTTAACGCTGCACAATTAGGTTTTTTAAATAAAATTGCCGGCGGAATTTTCGGTGCAGCCAAAATAGGATTAATTTTAAGTGTTATAATAAGTATGTTTGGTAAATTAAACGACACCATTCCGTTTGTTTCTCAAGAAATACTAAATAGTTCTGTTTTATACACTCCGGTAAAAAACTTCGCTCCAACAGTTTTCCCTTCCATTTTAGAAAAAGTAGAAGAAATTAAAGATTCCGATTTTATTAAAAAAACCCAAGATAAAATAGATAATCTATAAAAACAATCCATTTTATCGATACAAAACTTATATTATTTTTACCTTTACAAACTTTTAAAACGATACATTTAATAAACAATAATGTCAACAGCAAAAAAACAATACAAACGAATTACGGTAAAATCATTACACGAAATGAAGCAAAACGGCGAAAAAATTGCCATGCTCACAGCTTATGATTATACCATGGCAAAAATCGTAGATCATGCCGGAATAGATATTATTCTTGTTGGTGATTCTGCTTCAAATGTAATGGCAGGTCACGAAACTACATTACCCATAACATTAGATCAAATGATTTATCATGCTGCTTCGGTTGTAAGAGCAATAGAAAGATGTTTGGTTGTAGTAGATTTACCTTTTGGAACCTATCAAGGGAATTCACGTAGAGCCTTAGAATCCGCTATACGAATTATGAAAGAAACCGGTGGTCACTCGGTTAAATTAGAAGGTGGTTCGGAAATATCAGAATCGATCTCCAGAATTTTAACTGCCGGAATTCCGGTAATGGGTCACCTAGGTTTAACACCACAATCTATTTATAAATTTGGAACTTACACCGTAAGAGCTAAAGAAGAGGAAGAAGCAAAAAAATTAAAAGAAGATGCTTTATTACTCCAAAAATTAGGTTGCTTTGCCTTAGTATTAGAGAAAGTTCCTGCTAAATTAGCAAAAGAAGTTGCTGATAGTTTATATATTCCTGTAATCGGAATTGGAGCCGGAGTAGATGTCGATGGTCAAGTACTCGTTATGCACGATATGCTTGGTATGACACATGAATTTAATCCGCGTTTTTTAAGAAGATATCTTAACTTATATGACGAAATGACCGGTGCTTTTAAAAATTATATTTTAGATGTTAAATCCAAAGATTTCCCAAATGAAAATGAACAATATTAAATAATTAACATGAGTATAGAACGATTATTAAAAAAACGTAGCAATGAATCTTGTGAGTTATGCGGACATAAAGAAAAATTAAGTATCTTTAAAGTACCTCCTGTAACAGATGATATAACTGAGAAAAATACCATTCTTGTTTGCGAAACGTGTAAAAACCAATTAGAAGGTAAAACCGAATTAGATGCAAATCATTGGCGATGTTTAAATGACAGCATGTGGTCTGAGCATACTCCGGTACAAGTTACTGCTTGGCGAATGCTTAATAAATTAAAATATTCTTCACAAGATTGGGCATCCGATTTAATCGATATGATGTATTTTGAAGACGATGTCTTAAAATGGGCGGAAGCCACCGGAGACCATGTAGATCCAAGCACTAAAATCATCCACAAAGATTGTAATGGAAACATCCTACAAAATGGTGATTCTGTAGTCTTAATTCAGGATTTAAAAGTAAAAGGCGGCGGATTTACAGCAAAACGTGGTGAAGCCGTTCATCGTATTTCTTTAGTCCACGATAATGCCGAACATATTGAAGGTCGCGTAGGCGATCAACACATTGTTATCTTAACAAAATACGTTAAAAAAACAAAATAAAGGCAATAAAAAAACCATTACTAAAAAAGTAACGGTTTTTAAAAACACTTTATTATGAAAAATTTAATGCTACAATAGTTGTTAGATTGCTGCATTCTGCCAAGCACCACCATTAATAGCGTCGATACCGGCATTTTTTAGGTAGTTTAAGGCTGTACCTGCTCTACCACCACTTCTACAAACCACTACTACCGGTTTGTTCCATGATTTAATTTCTTGTACTTTGTTTGGTATGTCGTTTAAAGTAATCAATTTTGATCCTTCTACTTTTCCTTCAGCCCATTCAGCAGGTGTTCTTACATCTAACACTACTGCTCCTTTGTCTAAATACTCTTTAATTTGATTGGTGTCTGAACCACCTCCAAAAAATCCAAATAATCCCATTTTATATACTTTTTTAGTTAATATTATTTTATAATTAATTGTGGTGCAAAGATAACACCAAATCACATCATTTATTTGTAACTTATGTTACAATTATTAACCTTATCCCAAATATAAGAAAATATACATAATTAATAAAATTATTTTTTAAAAGAAGTATCTTTGCAATCTCATTTACAGATTATAGTTTCCATGATAAAAATTAAAACACCAGAAGAAATTGAATTAATTCGCGAAAGTGCCTTATTAGTTTCTAAAACATTAGGTATGGTTGCCTCCGAAATAAAATCCGGAGTTACCACATTACACCTTGATAAACTTGCAGAAGAATTTATACGAGATCACGATGCAATTCCTGGTTTTTTAGGTTTATATGATTTCCCAAATACACTTTGTATGAGTCCAAACGCACAAGTAGTACACGGAATTCCTACAGATAAACCTCTTGAAGAAGGCGATATTATTTCGGTAGATTGCGGTGTTTTAAAAAACGGATTTTACGGCGATCATGCATATACTTTTGAGGTTGGCGAAGTGGCTCCGGAAACCAAAAAATTACTCCAAGTAACCAAAGAAAGCCTATACGAAGGTATTAGACAGCTAAAAGCCGGAAATCGCGTTGGTGATGCGGGTTTTGCAATACAAAATTATTGTGAAAAACACGGTTATGGTATTGTGCGTGAACTTGTTGGGCACGGACTAGGAAGAAAAATGCACGAAGATCCTGAAATGCCAAATTACGGTCGTAGAGGGCGTGGTAAAAAATTTAAGGAAGGTATGGTTGTTGCCATAGAACCAATGGTAAATATGGGAACACATCAAATTATTCAATTAAAAGACGGTTGGACAATCTTAACTGCCGATAAAAAACCTTCTGCTCATTTTGAACATGATGTGGCAATTGTTAACGGTAAACCGGAATTGCTATCTACTTTTAAATACATTTACGATGCATTAGGAATAAAATCTAACGAAGAAGACGAATTTCATCAAAAATAATGACCCTTTTTAAAAGCATTTTAAACACTATTCCAAGACCTTATCTTATCAAAATAAGTTATTTGGTAAGACCTTTTTTAAATTTATACTATAAAGGAAACACCTACGAAGATCCAATCGACGGAAAAACATTTCGAAAATTATTACCTTACGGCTACGGCAAACAACGTGAAAATGCCTTGTCGCCAAGTACACTCTCATTAGAAAGACATCGCCTGCTTTGGTTGTATTTAAAAAATGAAACCGATTTTTTTATAAAACCAAAAAAAGTTTTACATATAGCACCGGAGCAATGCTTTATAAATCGATTTAAAAAATTAAAAAACTTAGATTACATTACTGCCGATTTACACTCGCCAATAGTCGATGTAAAAGCTAATATTTTAAACTTGCCATTTAAGGATAATCAATTTGATGTCGTTTTATGCAATCACGTTTTAGAACATATTGAAGATGATAAAAAAGCCATGCAAGAACTGTATCGTGTTCTAAAACCCGGAGGATTTGGTGTTTTTCAAGTACCGCAAGACCTCAACTTAGAAAAAACATACGAAGATTTTTCCATTACTTCTCCTGAGGAAAGAAGCAAACATTTCGGACAATACGACCATGTTAGAATATATGGTAAAGATTATTTTGATCGCTTACGTCAAGTAGGTTTTACAGTAAATGAAATAGATTATACCAAAAAATTACCAAATGATATGGTAAAACGATATTGTTTAACAAAAAATGAAATTTTACCTGTTTGCATTAAATAATCCGTAAATCAATCAAGTTATAACGTTTATTTTTTTCATTATTCGTATTTTTGCAAACGATTTAATGAATAAAATGGAATTATGAAATACTGGAAAAGACTCACCAAAGAGCAACAGAATAAAAGAATCCGAGAAGCTTTAAAAGATACAGTTGATTTTGAAAGCGATATTTCTTTAGGATATCCTGCTTCAAAACTAGACGATAAAGTTTTTAATACTGATGTTTCCTTTTTAAAAGATTCTCCATTATTACAGGCTTTTGTTAAAAATCCAAATAATATTGGTTGCCATACTTTTGGCGAATCGGAACATGCCTTTAACGGAACGCAACAAATTGAACGTGAAGTTTTACAGGTTTTAGCCGTAGATATTTTTTATTGTAACGAAGAAAAATACGACGGATATATCGCTACAGGTGGAACAGAAGCCAATATTGAAGCTTTATGGGTTTACCGTAATATGTTTAAAAAAGAATACCAAGCCAAGCAAGATGAAATTATAATTCTCTGCTCGGAGGACTCACACTATTCTATGCCAAAAGGTGCTAATTTATTAGATTTGGATATTGCTTTTGTTCCGGTTGATTTTGAAACAAGAGAAATTTTAACAGATGCATTAGACAAAATAATAAAAACCCAAAAAGAAAACGGAAAAAAATATTTTATTGTAGTTTCTAATATGGCAACCACCATGTTTGGTTCTGTGGATGATCCAAAAATTTATACAGAAGCTTTACGAAAAAACGACGTGGAATTTCGCATTCATATCGATGGTGCTTTTGGTGGATTTATCTATCCTTTTAAAGCAAATAGTTCAAAAGATACAAACCGAATTGATTTTTCTAATCCGGATATTTCATCCATTACCATTGATGCACATAAAATGCTGCAAGCTCCTTACGGAACAGGTATATTTTTATGTAGAAAAGGATTAATCACTTACGCCGCAACCAAAGAAGCTCAATACGTAAATGGAACGGATGTAACCGTTTCCGGAAGTAGATCAGGAACTAATGCAATTGCCGTTTGGATGATTTTATTTTCATATGGATTTTACGGTTGGTTTGAAAAAATATCCATTTTACTTATGCGAACGGATTGGTTCTGTAAACAATTAGACGAATTAAACATAAAATATTACCGAAATCCACGAATGAATATCATTACCATTCATGCCAAATATGTTCCGGAAGCTATTGCTAATAAATACGAATTGGTTCCGGATACCCATAACGGCAATCCAAAATGGTACAAAGTGGTAATTATGGATCACGTAGAATTAGACGATTTAATCGCGTTTATTGATGCTTTAAAAGAAATATAAATACTACATCGATGTCTCTCTAATTGACATATACGTTTATTTTTCTAGTCTATTTCAAAAGTAAGTACATTTTTGTAAAATACATATACTCTAAAAAAATAATTTAACACCCGAAAAAGTGGGGGTTTTACATAAAGTGAAGCCCTCAATAAACCTTTTTAATGAAAGAGATAGCATCAGCTTTATTTAAGGCAACACTAATTGATTCTTTTTGTATAATTAATAAAACGAGTAAAAACACCTATTTTTAAATGATTTTTTTCGTAACATTTCGAGATTTTATTTAATAGAAATAATATTATATGCAAAATTAGACTAAAAATACCCGTTTTTTACATAATAACATATTCTATTTGTTTGTATTTTTGCATAGTAATCATACAGTGTGATACGTTACAAAATATTACGTAGTATAAAGACGTAAACTACAAGCGTCTTTAAAGTAAGTTGTAAAAAACAATTAATAACCTGATAAATTAGCAAATTGAATAAAAAAATATTTTCAATTTTGTGTTTTATCTTAAAAAATGTACTTTTATGAAAAATTTAGAAATTAATCAAATGGAAGTTATTAATGGTGGTAATTGCCCGTCTTATGACGCTTGTATTGGTGGTCAAGCCCTTATAGGAGGATTTCTTTTTGGAGGAGTTGGTTACCTTGTTGGGATATTTACAGGAACAGCAACTTGCACTTGTGACGTATCGGATCAACAATTTAACAACTAAATTCGAACGTAAACAATATTAATTTATCATTAAAATGGAATCGAATAAAAACAATAATTGTAATTTTAAATTGAACAGAGATTTTGATATAAATAATTTTTATTATAAACTATCAAACAAATTTTTAAATAACAAAATTACAACTGTTTTCTATTGGAAACTGGGCTTTTTGGGGAAATTAATCTTTAAAAGTAAATATGTTGAATTACTTAATACCATAAAGAATATTAAAAAATTATCAAAAGAATTGAATTATAATTTTGAAATCACAAACTTAATTAAATATTGATAAGCTTGGCTCACTTTATCTAATCAAATTATAGGAATAGCTAGAACAACATTGAGTTTAGGTTAAGTAGCTACTACTGCTGTCAAATACTTCAAACAACTATTATGTAGTTTGACCAACATAGCACAGTTTGATTACCTCCATTAATTGCTCAAAATACTTTCATCTTTTCAAAGTGGTAATTATGGATCACGTAGAATTAGACGGTTTAATCGCGTTTATTGATGCTTTAAAAGGTTATTAAATCACATATTTCTGCGGTATTGCCCGCCTACTTTAAACAACGCATCTGTTATTTGACCAATAGAACACACTTTAGTTGCTTCCATTAATTGAGCGAATATATTTTCGTTGTTTACAGCTTTTTCTTGTAATAATTTGAGTTGTTTTTCGGTTTTTTCTTTGTTTCCTTTATGTAAATTTTTAATTACTTCTATTTGATATTGTTTTTCTTCTTCGGTTGCACGGATTACTTCTTTTGGTATTTCGGTTGGAGAACCTTTCGAACTTAAAAAGGTATTTACTCCGATAATCGGGAACTCTCCTGTGTGTTTTAATGTTTCATAATACAAGCTTTCTTCTTGTATTTTACTTCGTTGATACATGGTTTCCATTGCTCCTAAAACGCCTCCTCTTTCCGTTAAACGGTCAAATTCCAAATAAATGGCTTCCTCTACCAAATCGGTTAATTCTTCAATAATAAAAGCTCCTTGAATCGGATTTTCATTTTTAGCCAAACCCAATTCTTTATTAATAATTAACTGAATTGCCATTGCTCTACGCACACTCTCTTCGGTTGGCGTAGTAATAGCTTCGTCATACGCATTGGTGTGTAGCGAGTTGCAATTATCGTAAATTGCATAAAGAGCTTGTAAAGTAGTACGAATATCATTAAAATCAATTTCTTGTGCGTGCAATGAACGTCCGGATGTTTGAATATGATATTTTAACATTTGAGCTCTGGCATTGGCTCCATATTTATTTTTCATGGCTTTTGCCCAAATACGTCTGGCAACACGACCGATAACCGAATATTCGGGATCAATTCCATTACTGAAAAAGAAGGATAGATTTGGACCAAATTTATTAATATCCATTCCTCTGGATAAATAATATTCTACGTAAGTAAATCCGTTAGACAAAGTAAACGCCAGTTGTGAAATCGGATTTGCACCTGCTTCGGCAATATGATAACCGGAAATAGAAACCGAATAAAAATTACGCACATTATTTTCGATAAAATATTCTTGCACATCACCCATTAATCGCAAGGCAAATTCTGTTGAAAAAATACAGGTGTTTTGTGCTTGATCTTCTTTTAAAATATCTGCCTGAACAGTACCACGCACTTTGGCTATAGTTTCTGTTTTAATTTTTTGATAGACGTCATTTGGCAGTACCTCATCTCCGGTAACGCCTAAAAGCATTAAACCTAAACCGTTATTCCCTTTTGGAAGTTCGCCTTGATATTGTGGTCGTTTAACGCCTTTTTTCTTATAAATTTCTTTAATTTTTGCTTCTACTTCATCTTCCAAACCGTTTTCTATAATATATTTTTCACATTCTTGATCGATTGCAGCATTCATAAAAAAACCAAGCATCATTGGAGCCGGACCGTTAATGGTCATAGAAACCGAAGTCATTGGATTGGTCAATTCAAAACCGGAATATAATTTTTTAGCATCATCCAAACAACAAATCGACACACCGGCATTACCGATTTTTCCATAAATATCCGGTCTTAAATCCGGATCATTTCCATAAAGCGTAACACTATCAAATGCTGTGGAAAGCCGTTTTGCCGGCATTCCTAAACTCACATAGTGAAAACGGCGATTGGTACGTTCCGGACCTCCTTCTCCGGCAAACATTCTGGTTGGATCTTCTCCCGTTCGTTTAAAGGGATAAATTCCTGCTGCATATGGAAATTCTCCGGGAACATTCTCGGTTAAAGTCCAATATAAAATATCACCCCAAGCCTCATATTTAGGTAACGAAATTTTAGGTATTTGTAAGTGCGAAAGTGATTCGGTATGCGTTTTAATTTTAATTTCTTTATCACGGACTTTAAAAGTATAGTATTCATTTTTGTAGCGTTGTACTTTTTCTTTCCAAGTAAAAATAGTTTGCCAATGATGCGGATTTAAATCCATTTTCACTCTTGCAAACTCTTTAAAAAGTAAGTTTAAAAAGTCTTGATTTTCGGACTTTTCGCTATTGCGAATAATTTCTTCTTCATTTAAACCGTTCTCTGTTAAAAAAGAAGATTCTTCGTGTTTATTGGTATCTATATTTGCTGCCGAAAGAATGGTTTTAAAAATTCCGAATAATCTTTGAGCTATTTCTTTTTCTTTTTTAGCATCTTGAAAATATTTACGATTTATTTCGGTTATTTCAGAAAGGTAACGCGTTCTGTTTGGCGGAATAATGAATTGTTTTTCACTCATTTCGGAAGTGATTTCAAAACTGCTTTCCATTTTTTTATCCGGAAATTTACTGTTTATCGTATTAATTACTTCTCGGTATAAACTATTCATTCCGGGATCGTTAAATTGCGAGGCAATGGTACCGTAAACCGGCATTTTATCCATAGGTGTATCCCATAAATTATGGTTTCGCATATATTGTTTTTTAACATCTCGCAAAGCATCTAAAGCACCTCGTTTATCAAATTTATTTAGAGCAATTAAATCGGCAAAATCGAGCATATCTATTTTTTCTAATTGTGTTGCTGCTCCGTATTCCGGCGTCATTACATAGAGCGATAAGTCGGAATGCTCTGTAATTTCGGTGTCACTTTGACCGATTCCGGAAGTTTCTAAAATTATCAAATCATAGTTTGCTTTTTTTAGAACTTCAATTGCACTTGCCACGTGTTTGGAAAGTGCCAAATTAGATTGTCTAGTTGCCAAGGAACGCATATAAACACGATCGTTTTTTATGGCATTCATACGAATACGATCGCCAAGTAAAGCACCTCCGGTTTTTCTTTTGGAAGGATCTACCGATACAATGGCAATTTCTTTATTAGGGAAATCGGTTAAAAAACGTCTTACCAATTCATCTACCAACGATGATTTTCCGGCTCCTCCGGTTCCGGTAATACCTAAAACCGGAATGGTATTTTCCTTTTGAGGAATAAAAACTTTTTCGAACTCTTCAGGTTTATTTTCTGCAAGCGAAATATACCTCGCAATAGCGTTAACATCTTTATTTTTAATATTCTTTTGGTTAGGAATATTTAATTCGGCAACATTAAAATCGCATTTTTGAATCATATCGTTAATCATTCCTTGCAAGCCCATTTTTCGTCCGTCATCAGGCGAATAAATACGCGTAATACCGTATGCCATTAAGTCTTTGATTTCGGAAGGTAAAATAACACCTCCACCACCACCAAAAATCTTAATGTGATTTGCTCCTTTTTCCTGCAATAAATCGTACATATACTTAAAATACTCATTATGTCCGCCTTGATATGAAGTCATTGCAATCGCATTTGCATCTTCTTGGATTGCGGTATTAACCACTTCTTCTACACTTCTGTCGTGCCCTAAATGGATGACCTCAACTCCGGTAGATTGAATGATTCTACGCATAATATTTATGGCAGCATCGTGTCCGTCAAAAAGAGAAGCTGCTGTTACAATACGGATTTTATTTTTTGGTTTATAAGGTTGGATTTGTTCCATTTTTATAATTGATTTTTATGCGTGCAAGTTACGATTTTTTACATCAACTAATAAAAGGTTATTTGTAAATTAAAAACTAAAGATTTGGTGCAACTATATTATAAGGATAAAGATGATGAATTTTTGCGGTTAAATTTTCTTTTTATCACACAGCAAATAATTCCACATAAATTTCCGTAAATTTGCAAAAAAATAAACCATGAACATACAAGACATACAAGAGGAAATTATAGAGGAATTTAGCATGTTTGATGATTGGATGGAAAAATATGATTATTTAATAGAATTAGGGAAATCTCTTCCGATAATCGACGAAAAATATAAAACAGATGACAACCTCATCAAAGGTTGCCAGTCTAAAGTTTGGTTACATGCCGAAAAAGACGGCAATATCATAAAATACACAGCAGATAGCGATGCGATTATTACCAAAGGAATTATTGCGTTGTTACTCCGTGTGTTTTCAAATCAAAAGGCTCAAGATATTTTAGATACCAACATTGATTTTATTGATAAAATCGGATTAAAAGAACACTTATCGCCAACAAGAGCAAATGGTTTGGTGAGTATGATAAAAAAAATAAAATTGTACGCTTTGGGCTTAAGTGCCAAATCTTAAAAACAATTCTATAAAAATTGGACAATAATTTATCATTACAAGTAAAAACATTACCTGATAGTGCGGGCGTTTACTTGTATTACGATAAAAAGGACACTGTAATATACGTTGGGAAAGCCAAAAACTTAAAAAAAAGAGTAAGTTCTTATTTTACTAAAAATCATGAAAACGGAAAAACCCGTATTCTTGTTCAGAAAATCGTAAAAATTGAACATATTGTAGTTGAAACTGAAACGGATGCTTTATTATTAGAAAATAATCTTATAAAAAAATACCAACCTCGATATAACATTTTACTTAAAGACGACAAATCTTATCCGTTTATTTGTATTAAAAAAGAGCGATTTCCTCGTGTGTTTTTAACCAGACGTGTTATAAAAGACGGTTCGGAATATTTTGGTCCTTATACTTCGGTGAGAACAGCACGAGCATTACTCTCTTTAATAAAAGAATTGTATCCGTTACGTACTTGCAACTTTAATTTATCGGTAGAAAACATTCAAAATAAAAAACACAAAGTGTGTTTAGAATACCATATAAAAAACTGTAAAGGAGCTTGCGAAGGACTGCAAACCGAAAGCGATTACAACCAAGATATTAAAGCAATAAAACATATTATTAAAGGAAATTTTGCACAATCCTTAGCTCGTTTTAAAGAAATGATGCATGAATTTGCTGAAAAAATGGAGTTTGAAGAAGCACAAAAAATAAAAGAAAAATTAGATTTATTACAAAATTACCAAGCAAAATCTACCATTGTAAACCCTAGTATTTCTAATGTAGATGTGTTTAGTATTATATCTGACGAAAATTTTGCTTACGCGAATTTTTTAAAAATTGTAAACGGCAATATTATTCAATCACACACTACCGAAATCAAAAAAAAATTAGCCGAAACCGATAAAGAAATATTAGAATTGTTTATCGTTGAAATCCGTCAACGATTTAACTCGATAACCAAAGAAATTTACGTACCGTTTAAAGTAGATTTAGGCGAAACCATAAAAGTAACCATTCCAAAAACGGGTGATAAAAAACGGATTGTAGAACTCTCTTTACGAAATGCAAAATACTTCCGTCAAGAACAGTTTAAGCAGGTAAAAATTACCGATCCTGAACGACATGTAAATCGCATTATGTCGCAAATGAAAAAAGATTTGCACTTGTTGGTAGAACCGCGACATATCGAGTGTTTTGATAATTCTAATATTCAAGGTACAAATCCGGTTGCAGCTTGCGTGGTGTTTAAAAATGGCAAACCAAGCAAAAAAGATTACAGACATTTTAATATAAAAACCGTAGAAGGTCCAAATGACTTTGCTTCTATGGAAGAAGTCGTTTACCGCAGATACAAACGATTATTAGATGAAAAACAAACGCTACCTCAACTCATTATTATTGATGGAGGAAAAGGGCAATTATCCTCTGCCGTTAAAAGTTTAGAGAAACTAGGCTTACGCCGAAAGGTTGCCATAATAGGAATTGCGAAACGATTAGAAGAACTTTTTTATCCGGAAGATCCCATTCCGTTATATCTCGATAAAAAATCGGAAACCCTAAAAATCATTCAACGTTTACGAGACGAAGCACACCGTTTTGGTATTACACATCATCGCAATAAACGCAGTAAATCTGCCATCACATCAGAACTCGATTTAATACATGGAATTGGTGATAAAACAAAAGAAAAACTTTTAAAAGAATTAAAATCTGTTAAACGTGTAACAAAAGCAAGTCTAGAACGTCTAACAGAAATAATTGGCAAGGATAAAGCGGAAAAAATTTTTTTGCATTTTAATAAAAAAGTTAATACTTTTGGTCTAAGTACTACTTCTATTCGATAAAAGATGAAAAACACGTGGATTCTCCTTTTTCTAATTTTTTCAAGTTTTGTTTTTTCACAAGAAAAACAAGAGTCAAAAGACTATCGTAAAGATTTAAAAGTAGGATTGGTTTTATCAGGCGGAGGAGCAAAAGGATTTGCGCATATTGGTGTTTTAAAAGTTTTAGACAGTCTAGGTGTTCGTGTGGATTACATTGGCGGAACCAGTGCCGGAGCAATGATTGGCGGTTTATATGCATCAGGATATAATGCCAAACAAATCGACTCGATTATTAATTCATACAATTTTGATGAATTGATTCAAGACAATATTCCAAGAGAAAAATATTCGTTTTATCAAAAACAAAATTCCGAAAAATACGCACTTACCTTACCAATAAAAAATTGGAAAGTTGGTTTGCCTGTTGCTTTATCAAAAGGGCAAAATATATTAAACGAAATGACCAAACTAACCAAACACGTGCATAATGTTTCTAATTTTAAAAAATTACCCATACCGTTTTATTGCGTTGCAACAGATATTGAAAATGGAGACAAAGTAGTAATGGAAAAAGGTTTTTTACCATTAGCCGTTAAAGCAAGCGGTGCTTTCCCTACACTACTGGAACCTGTTGAAATTGACGGAAAATTACTTGTAGATGGCGGAATTGTAGATAATTTTCCTATCGATATTATGAAAAACAAGGACGTAGATGTTATCATAGGTGTCGATGTGCAAGATAAATTGGAAAAACGCCAAGCTTTGGATTCTGCTCCTAAAATGATTATGCAAATTATTAGTTTTCAGATGTATGATGAAGATGTTCAAAATAAAAACAATACTGATATTTATATGCATCCAAATATAAAAGGATATTCGGTTATATCGTTTGATAAAACTAAAGAATTAATAGATTTAGGAGAAAAAATAGCCTTAGAAGATGCAGATTTCCTCGAAGCAATCGCAATTCAACAACAAAAAAAACCGGTACAGCAACAAAAAAGAGTAAAATTACACGAAAAAGAATACATTAAAATTAATAAAATTAAGATTCACGGTTCTAAAAATTATACACGTAATTACATTCTTTCTAAATTAAATCTTAAAGAAAATGACTCTTTAACATACAAGCAATTTAACACCTCAATTAATGGTTTAATGGCTACCGGAAATTTTAAAAGTGTGGATTATAAATTTACTTTTTTAAAAAACAACAAAACGGATATTGATTTTAATGTAAAAGAATCAGAAATATCCAATAGCCTACAATTAAGTGCTCATTATGATGATTTGTTTAAAACCGGTGTACTTATCAATTTTACATCAAAACATGCTTTAACCAATAACGACATTTTTTCGGCAGATTTTATTATTGGAGACAATATCCGGTTTAATGTAGATTATTTGGTAGATAATGGCTACCATTGGCAAATTGGCGTAAATTCTAAATATACTTCGTTTAAAAAAAATTATATTATCGATAAAAACAGTACTACTACAATCTTTAATACTCCGCAAAGTATAAAATATAATGACTTAACCAACCAATTTTATCTTTTATCTAAATTTGCTGAAAAATTCGCCTTAAAAATAGGAGCTAAACATAAATACGAACGAATTTTTACAAATAATGCAATTAATCAGAAAATATTTTTTGATAATCGAAATTATTTTAGCGTTTTCGGAAATGTTATTTTAGACACTTATGATCGAAAATATTTTACCAAAAAAGGTTGGTATTTTAATGGTAGTTATGATATTTACTTTGCTTCATCAAATTATAACAATGTTGAGTTGGAAACCTTTTCTATTATCAAGGCAAAATTAGGTTATGCACAAACATTCCACAAAAATGTTACGCTTCAATTACAAACGGATTTAGGTTCGGTTTTTGGCAATAGTTCACCTTCGTTTATTTATTCGCTTGGTGGAAATAATCAGAATCTAGTAAATAATTACAAACCTTTTTACGGTTATGAATTTGCATCACTTCAAAACAAAGCATTTATAAAAGGACAAGCTAAAATACAATATGAATTTTTAAAAAAACACTATTTAAACCTTATCGGAAATGCCGCAGGTCTTAATAGCAAAATTTTTTCAAACGGTACCGCATTCGACAATTTAAAAACCGGATATGCCATTGGTTATGGTTACGATTCGTTTATTGGCCCTTTGGAGCTTAAATATGCTTGGTCACCTGATAACAATCAAAATTATTGGCATATTAATATCGGATTTTGGTTCTAAAAATAAAAATACACTATATAAATATCAACAAAATGAAAACAACAAAAACAATTATTGCAATGAGTATTGTAATTGCTCTTTTTTCTTGTAAAGCGGAAAAACAAAAAAGAGAAATAGCAAAAACACCGGGAATCGAATTAGAAAATATCGACACCTTAGTTAGTCCGAAAGATGATTTCTTTAAATATGTAAACGGCAATTGGTTAAAGAGAACCGAAATTCCGGCCGACCGAACCTCTTGGGGAAGTTTTAACGAACTTCGTAAAAAAACCGATGATGATGTGTTGGCAATATTAGAAAATGAAATGAAAAATAACGCATTAAAAGATGCTAAACAAAACGAAATTACAGACCAACAAAAAGCAGTATATCTTTTTCAATCTTATACGGATTTGGCTACAAGAAATAAAAATGGTATCCAACCAATTATTCCGCTATTAAAAAAAGTGGATGGAATTAAAGATTTAAAAGATGTACAAAATTTTATGACCAAAACACAACCTTACGGAGGTCCCGGTTTTTTTGGCTTGTATGTAGGTTCACATCCTAAAAAATCTAATGAAAACACCGTCTTTTTATTTCCTGCCGGTTTGGGCTTAAGTCGCGATTATTATGTTGATAAAGATGCTGATACAAAAGAAAAATTAAAAAAATACGAAGAACATATCGCTAGAATGTTAACATTTATCAATGAAAAAAATCCGGAAGAAAAGGCTAAAAAAATCCTTGCATTTGAAACTGCATTAGCAATACCCAGAAAAACAAAAGAAGAAAATCGAGATGATCGAAAACGATATAACCCTAGATCCATTGAAGAAATTGCTAAAATGACACCGGTTTTGGATATGAAAAAATATTTTAAAGATTTGGGTCTAAAAAACATTGATACATTAATTGTTACAGACCCAAAATATTTTAAATCGTTAAATTCTGTTTTAAACAATACAGACATCAATACCATTAAAGATTACTTAAAATGGAATATAATCGATGGTGCGGCAGGATCTTTAACCCAAGATATTGATAAAGCAAATTGGGAGTTTTACAGCAAAACGCTAAGAGGTTCTAAAAAACAAAGGCCTATTAAAGAAAGAGGTTTAAGTGTTGTTAACGGCTCTGTTGGTGAAGCTTTAGGAAAATTATATGTAGCCAAAAAATTTCCACCCCAAGCTAAAGCAAAAGCGGAAAAAATGATTAAAAACATTCAAACAGCTTTTGAACAACGTATTAAAAAAGTTGAATGGATGAGTGATAAAACAAAAGAAAATGCCATTGCAAAGCTGCATAAAATGACGGTTAAAATTGCTTATCCGGATAAATGGAAAGACTATTCAAAATTAAAAGTAAATAAAGAAAATTCATATTATGAAAATAGAAAAGCGGTTTCTAAATTTCGTTTTGATGAAAATATGGCTAAAATAGGAAAACCTGTTGACAAAACCGAATGGCATATGTCGCCACAAACGGTAAATGCTTATTTTAATCCTCCAAATAATGAAATTGTATTTCCGGCAGCAATTTTACAACCTCCTTTTTATAATTATAAAGCAGACGATGCCGTGAATTACGGCGGAATAGGAGCAGTTATCGGTCACGAAATATCCCATAGTTTTGATGATTCCGGAGCAAGATATGACGGCGATGGAAATCTAAATAATTGGTGGACAAAAGAAGATGAAAAGAATTTTGCCGAAAGAGGTAAAAAACTAGAGGAACAATTTAATCAAATAGAAGCATTGCCCGGCGTTTTTCTAAATGGTAAATTTAATTTAGGTGAAAATATTGGTGATTTAGGAGGCGTAAACGTAGCATATGATGCATTACAATTAAATTATAAAAACACGAAAAAACCGGGTAAAATTGACGGTTTTACTCCTGATCAACGCTTCTTTATGTCTTGGGCAACTGTATGGAGAACCAAAATGAGAGAAGATGCTTTACGAAATTTAATTAAAACTAATCCACATGCTCCGGGAATGTACCGAGCATATATGCCTCTAAAAAATGTAGATGCTTTTTATAAGGCATTTCAAGTAAAGGAAGGCGATAAAATGTATTTAAAACCTGAAGATCGTGTTAGGATTTGGTAAAAATTAAACGTATTTCTAAAAGGGTTGCTAATTGGCAACCTTTTTTTATTTACTTTTGTTCCATTAAAACTATTTTTTGAAAAAAACCATACATATTGTTTCGTTTGACGTTCCATTTCCGCCAAATTATGGCGGAGTAATAGATGTTTTTTTTAAAATAAAAGTACTACATAAATTAGGATTAAATATTGTATTACACACTTTTGAATACGGTAAAGGAAAATCTAAAGAACTGGAAAAATATTGTGAAGAAATTTTTTACTACAAACGTTCAAAATCACCTTTAAATTTATTGTCTTCCAAGCCTTTTATTGTAAAATCCAGAAGCAATTCTAACCTTATAAAAAACTTGCTAAAAGACCAACATCCTATTTTGTTTGAAGGCTTACATACTACTTATCCTTTAAATGATTATGATTTTAAAAATAGGATAATACTGGTAAGAACACATAATATTGAGCACAAATATTATTTAGGATTAGCTAAAAGTGAAAGTAAATTACCTAGAAAATCTTTTTTTAAACAAGAGGCTAAAAAACTAAAATCTTACGAGAAAATTTTACAAAAAGCAACCTATATTTTAACCATATCTCCTTACGAACAACGTTATTTTAAAAATAAATTTGGAGATAAAGCAAAATACATCCCTGTTTTTCATAAAAATAATGAGGTCAAAAATTTATCAGGAAAAGGAAAATTTGCGATGTATCATGGTGATCTAAGAGTAGCAGATAATTTAAAAGCATGCAAATATTTATTTAAGGTTTTTAAAGATTTAGAATATCCTTTGGTTGTTGCCGGCAGCTATGCACACCCTGAAATAAAAAATGAAATACAACTTTATAAAAATATCTCATTTGTTAAACTGGATTCATCTAATAAATTAGAAGAATTGTTTAAAGAAACACAAGTAAATGTTTTGCCAACATTTCAAAAAACAGGTATTAAACTAAAACTTATTTATGCTCTTTTTCAAAGTCGGTTTTGTGTAGTAAATAATGCTATGGTAGAAGATACAGGTCTTGAAAATTTATGTGAAATAGCCGATTGTAACAATGAATTTAAAGAAAAAATTAGATGGTGTTTTGAAAATGAATACGGTAAAGATGAAATTGAAAAACGCAAAAAAGCACTAAAACTATTTGATAATAAACAGAATGCTCTAAAAATAATAAATTTAATTGCTAATAAATAAAATTGTGTCTAAATATTACAGTAACGGAAAATTACTTATCACAGCCGAATATTTAGTTTTAGATGGTGCAGAAGCTCTTGCTTTACCTACAAAATACGGACAATCATTAGAAATTTTACCTTTAAAAACTATTTCAAAAACAACTAATAATAACCGTCTTTTATGGAAAAGCTTAGATGAAAAAGACAATTATTGGTTTCAATGTGAATTTAAATTGCCAGATTTTACCATTAAATGTGAACGTTTAATGAGTAAAAAAGAGCAAGAAATTGCACAAAAACTACAAGAAATTTTAATCGAGGCAAAGCAATTAAATCCGGGATTTTTAACTGAAAATGAAAGTTTTTACATCAAAACAAAAACAAATTTTCCATTAAATTGGGGATTAGGCACATCATCAACATTAATAAATAACATTGCTCAATGGGCAAAGGTAGATGCATTTAAATTACAGTTTAAAGTTTTTGGCGGTTCGGCTTATGATATTGCTTGTGCTCAAAACAACTCGCCAATTACTTATAAATTAGAAGATAAAAAACCTGTTATAAATCCTGTTTTTTTTAATCCAATTTTTAAAAAAAATCTTTTTTTTGTTTATCTAAATACTAAAAAAAATAGTAGAAATGCCATAAAAACATATCAAAAAAACACAAAAAACAAAGAAATTCAAATAAAAAAGATAACAGAAATAACCAAAAAACTACTAAATAAAGGCTTAAAATTAGATGAGTTTGAGCTTATTATCACCGAGCATGAACAAATTTTATCTCTAATTTTAAATCAAAAACCAATAAAAGAAATCCTTTTTACGGATTATTTTGGTGCCATTAAAAGTTTAGGTGCTTGGGGAGGTGACTTCGTTTTAGTTACCGGAAACAAGGCTACGCCAGCATATTTTAAAGAAAAAGGCTATGCCACTATTCTTACTTACGAACAAATGATAAAGTAAAAAACCCATTCACCTTTCGGTGAATGGGAAATTGCTATGAAAAAGAAAAAGTGTTAAATTATAAAAATTTAACGGTGCAAAGATACACTTTTTGTATAATTTAACACCAAATGGATTAAAAAAATTAATGATTTTTAAACATTTAACATTTTTGTTGCATTTTAACTAACAAAAGTACCGTTTTGTGTTTTATCATTTTCAGGCTCAATAAAAGTTAATTTACCATCTTTCGTGTCACTCATTAGTATCATTCCTTGACTTTCTATGCCTTTTATTTTACGAGGTTCTAAATTAATTAAAACTGTTACTTTTTGTCCGATAATGTCTTCAGGTTTAAAGCTTTCGGCAATACCACTTACAATTGTGCGTTTATCTACACCAACATCTACCAATAATTTTAGTAATTTTTTGGTTTTTGGTACTTTTTCGGCTTCTAAAATAGTACCTATTCGCATATCTAATTTAGTAAAATCATCAAAAGAAATGGTTTCTTTTTGAGGTGGAACTTCCTTTTTTTCTGTTTCATTTTCTTTTTTTGTCGCTTCTAATTTAGCGATTTGTTTCTCGATTTCGGTATCTTCAATCTTAGAAAACAACAATTCGGCTTGACCTATTTGATGATTTTCAGGTAATAAAACAGCTTTTTTTTGTACATCTTCCCAAGATAAATCAGTATCAATATTTAAGATTTTTTGTAATTTTTTAGCAGTAAAAGGTAAAAAAGGTTCGGTTAAAACCGATAATGCAGTTGCTATCTGTAAAGCTACATACATAATTGTTTTTGTTCGCTCTGCATCTGTTTTTACTTTTTTCCAAGGCTCTTCATCAGCTAAATATTTATTTCCTAATCTGGCAACTTGCATCATTTCGTTTAATGCTTCTCTAAAACGGTAACGTTCTATGGATTTACCGATTTTTTTCGGAGCAAATTTTAATGCTTCCAAAACCTGTTCATCTATATCTGTTAAGTTTGTAGGATTAGGCACAATTCCGCTATAATACTTATTTGTAAGCACCACAACACGATTGATAAAATTACCTAAAACAGCAACCAATTCATTGTTGTTTCTGGCTTGAAAATCTTTCCAAGTAAAATCATTATCCTTTGTTTCCGGTGCATTTGCCGTAAGTACATAACGCAGAACATCTTGTTTATCAGGAAAATCTTGTAAATATTCGTGCAACCAAACCGCCCAATTTTTAGAGGTGGAAATTTTATTACCTTCCAAATTTAAAAATTCGTTTGCCGGAACATTTGCCGGTAAAATATAACTGCCTTCTGCTTTTAACATCGCCGGAAAAATGATACTGTGAAAAACAATATTGTCTTTACCTATAAAATGGATGAGTTTGGTGTTTTTGTCTTTCCAATACGGCTCCCAATCTTTATTGTTTTTTTCTGCCCATTCTTTGGTAGACGAAATGTAACCGATAGGTGCATCAAACCAAACATATAGCACTTTTCCTTCGGCACCTTTAACAGGAACCGGAATTCCCCAATCTAAATCACGAGTTACTGCGCGCGGACGTAATCCGTCATCTAACCATGATTTTACTTGTCCTAATACATTGGTTTTCCAATCTTTTTTATGACCTTCAACAATCCACTCTCTTAACCAAGATTCGTATTCATTTAAAGGCAAATACCAATGTTTCGTTTCTTTTAATGTTGGTATATTTCCGGTAATGGCAGATTTCGGATTAATCAAATCGGTTGCGTTGTGGCTGGTGCCGCATTTTTCGCATTGATCACCGTAACTTTCTTCATTGCCACATTTCGGACAAGTACCAATAACAAATCGGTCGGCTAAAAATTGCTTTGCCTCTTCATCGTATAATTGTTGGTTGGTTTCTTCAATAAATTTACCATTTTCGTATAATTTTTTAAAAAATTGTGATGCTGTATCGTAATGCACCTTAGCGGAAGTACGTGAATAATTATCAAAAGAAATACCAAATTCGTTAAAAGAATCCTTAATGATTTTATGGTATTTATCTACCACTTGCTGTGGTGTGATGCCTTCTTTTTTGGCACGTAATGTAATTGGCACTCCGTGTTCATCACTTCCGCAAACAAATAAAACGTCTTTATTTATACCTCGTAAATACCTGCTGTATATATCTGCCGGAACATAAACACCTGCCAAATGCCCAATGTGTACTGCTCCGTTTGTGTACGGCAACGCTGCTGTTATGGTATATCTGTTGTTGGGGTTTGAATCTTGCATACTTTTTGTTTTTGGCAAAAATAAATGAAATAGATTAATATTTTATGTATTAGTACCGCATATATTTATAAAATAGGAATTTTTTGTAAAAGGTTAATTTTAACACATTTTTATAAAGTACTGATTATCAATTTAATGTAAATTTATTAAATTAAAAAACTACCTACCACTGGGTATTTTTTATGCCATTTTCTTTTTTTAAATTAGAGGTATGATTTTAACTTATCGACTTATCGACTTATCGACTTATCGACTTATCGAAAAATAATCCAATTTTGTTATTGGATTAAAAAATACATTCAAAAGTTTTCAGGATTTACTTAGTTTTTTTCAACCGATTTT